>Ga0306910_1000004_pt1 | contig 299378 bp, 280 predicted proteins | sample AntRauMFilla2698_FD_190438 | JGI IMG/M metagenome (GOLD analysis project Ga0306910, IMG submission 190438) | Saline lake microbial communities from Rauer Islands, Antarctica - Metagenome Filla 2 #698 (v2) (version 2) | ecosystem: Environmental > Aquatic > Non-marine Saline and Alkaline >... | reverse complement strand
CGCTGTGTAGCTGGACCAGTTCGTCGTGCGGTAGCGGGCGGGTATCGGTTTGCTCATGCGCCCCGTCTAACCGCTTAGATTCACGATGTGAATCCTCGGTAGACTGCGTTGTGCAACAACGCCCATGTGTGTCATGCTGGCAGCATTGTGGGTGGGGCATTTGGACTGGGGCCTCGGCCTAAAGCAAACGATCAAGTCCTCGATCGGCTGGGCGAAAGGCTGGGCCCTGTTGGCCCTGTTCCCGCTGATCGGGGCAGTACTGCCGATCCGGCGATCAGTCTTGATCCGCGGCCAATGCGTCATTGGCGCGTGGACGCTTGTGCTGGCCCCCTTGATGCTCGCAGCTCCCTATATCGGCCTGCCGGAGCGGATTTTTACCTCGCCACTCAAGGCCGTTGGCGGCCCCGGACCGGAATATTTCAGCGTCTTTCTCTACACCCTCGATCCCGCCAGCTGGACCCCCCGGTGGCAGTTCTACGCGCCTTGGTCGCCATTCGCAGCGCTTCTTGGGGTAGTCATGGTGCTCTTCGCACTGGAGGAAACGAACCGCAAATGGATGCTGGCGGGGCTTGGAGCGGGCATCTTGATGATCCTCGCCTCGAAATCACGGATGGGCCTTGTGGGGCTGGTGGCCTGCACGATCACGCCACGCCTGATGCCTTTGATCCTGCGCGGCTGGGCATGGCACGCAACCGCAGCGTTCACCGCTTCACTTGCACTTCTCGGCACCGCTTTGATGACACTGGCACAGGACGCTGTATCGACATTCAAGGGCGCACGAGCCGACAGCACCCGCGTGCGCGAAACCCTTCAGCGGATTGCCAGCGAGCGTTGGCAGAACGAGGCCGTCTGGTTTGGTCACGGCACCGTCCATCCGGGATCACACGCTGTCGAATACATGCCGATCGGCAGTCATCACACCTGGTACGGGCTCCTGTTCGTCAAAGGGCTGGTGGGCTTCATCGCCCTGCTGATCCCGATGCTGTGGCACACCGCCGTTGCCATGATCGACGCCGCGCGCCACCCCCGTGGCAGACTCCCGATGGGTATCCTCATGACGATTATCCTTTTGTCTTTCGGAGAGAACCTCGAAATCGAAGCCTACATGCTGTGGCCTGGACTGGTGATGCTGGGCATCCACTTGCGCGAGATGGCGGATGATGTGTCACCATCCCCATCCGACCCGAACGACTGAGGGAAGCCGAACAACGGGCCGCGCAAGACGACCCCAGACCCTCACCCCGCTTGCGGATATTGCCCGCCCTTCAGAACGGCCTGACGGTTATGCCGAGGTTGCGTCCAGCGCTAGCAAGACGTTATGCCCTGCTGCAATGATTTATCATGGATCGTCTCATAAGCGCCGATCACGATGGACCTGAGCCATTTGCCGCCGGGATCCTGCGACAGGCGCGCACACCTCGGAAATGAACGCAGGTATTGCGGGCACGACGATGCGGAAGGTGCACTTGCCGGTGGCAGGATCGAAGGGCTAAAGCGGCGTTACGATCCGCTGAATACTATGCAGGATCGGACGCACATCCTCGATCAGGGTCTCGGCGAAGGGGCTTGGCTGCATCTTTCCTCCGACTTTGACCATCAGCGGATCACCGACCTGGTCGCGCAGCCGCGCCAACGCATGGCTGACAGCGGACGGCGCTTTGTTCAGCTGCTCCGCCGCCCTCACAACACTACCTTCCGTCATAAGCGCCTAGAATATACAAAGTAAATTGAGGTCGAGACGAAGGAGATGAATATCATTCATGATGCATGAAATCGTTTCGTTTTGCATTTTATGATTTTTGATCAACACCTTTGTCAGACAAACAACACAAAAAAAGCAAAGGAGATCCGCAAATGTCGCCCGAAGTGATCGGATCTGGGTTCGGGCATGAATTCTCGATTGCTTTTCCCGATGCCAAGGTCATCCACACCGAACGCCCTGAGGACGATTGGTAGGCAAGCTAAAATCACACGATAAATCGCTTCTGGCAAAGCCGCAAAGCCATCGCATTGCGGCGCCACGTCCAATCGATGTTTGACGTCCTGAACAGGATCTTTGGCCAAGGCGGTGAGGCCGGGCTCGACCCGGACAGCGCGATCGCGGCTTGCAGGCCAAACGATGCGAAAGTCCGCCAAGTGATCCATGCGGATCGTTTGCTGGTGTTCAATCCGGCCAAAGGATGGGAGCCGCTCTGCCGATTTCTCGGTGTGGTTGTCCCGGCCGCGCAATTTCCGCAAAGCAACGTCCGCTCGGAGTTCTGGGAACTGTTCGGCAGGGAGCCCGCCAACGTCTGATCAATAATACAACAACGGAGATGCACCATATCCATGCCGTCATTTTACAAGTTGGCACTTTGTGTCGGAGCTACGTTCACAACGTTTTCAGGCGCCCCGGTCTGGGCGCAAGAGGCCCGAATGCTCGTCGCCCATGAGGTCCGCGACTTTGACCACTGAAAGGAGGTTTTCGACGGCGCGCCGCCGAGCCGCAGGCGAGCGGAGCGCGTACATTTTTCATACCCCGGTAGACAAAAACATCGTCACAGCCTGGTTCGACTCGGACACGATGGAAAACGCAAAAGCCCTCACGTCGGATCCTGCTCTGGCGCATGGCATGGCGGCAGCTGGAGTCATCTCAACGCCTCAGTTCCCTTTTCCGAACATCGACCGCTTAAATTGAAGCGTTGGCAGCCAAGTTAAGCCCGCTGGCCAACATGCTGTGACGGAGCGCGCTGGAAAGCCGAAAGTCCCCAACACAGGGCGTTTCGGTAGTGAAAGGTATGCGCATAGAATGCATTGCGGCCACCATTGCGCTCACACGGTTCACACCCGACGGAGCCCCTTATCCCAGACCGCCGGAAAGATCAGCAAAAGGCCATAAAGGCAGGCAACCAGACGGGTTTTGCTGACGCAAGCGGACCGGACGATCAAAAGAGAACGCGAAACTCTCCCAGATTGGCCGGGAACGCGTCATTTTCTTGAGAGGGATTTCTACTGTGTGATGTAGACTTGCGGCATGAGGTTCTTCGTATCGTGAGCATGGACGCCGTTTTCTTTTCCGATTTCGTTCTCGACCGCCGGACCCGGCAGTTGCGGCGGGGCTCGGATGTGTTGCCCATTGGGGCGCGTGCTTTCGATGTACTCGAAGTTCTGGTCACCCATAGCGACCGGATCGTTGCGCGCGAGGAGGTGTTCGAGGCAGTTTGGCCAGACACCATCGTGGGTGAAAACAATCTGAATGTTCAGGTTGCAAAACTAAGGCAGGTCCTTGGCTTCGGGGCCATCGTCACGGTGCCCCGGCGCGGCCTTCGTTTCGCCCTTGATCTTGAACCCAAAACGGAGCCTCTGGCCCTGCCCGACCGCCCCTCCGTCGTGGTGCTTCCCTTTTCCAACCTTGGCGGTGAGCCGGCCCTCGCGTGGATGGCCGATGGATTTGTGGAGGACATCACGACCGAACTGTCCCGTTTCAGGGATCTTTTCGTTGTGGCCCGGAATTCGGCGTTCGCCTTTTGTGACAAGCCGCGAGATCTGCGACGGATCGCGCGGGATCTAGGGGTCCGCTACGCTGTCGAGGGGAGCGTGCGCGCAACGCCACAACGGGTCCGCGTGACGATCCAACTCATCGATGTGAACAGCGGTGGTCAAATCTGGGCGGAAAGCTTCAACCGCACCCTTGATGCACATTTCGAGACCCAGGCAGCTGTGTCGCGTACGATCGTCTCCTGCCTGTCGCCGCAGATCGAGCGGGCAGAAGCGGACCGGATCCGCGTTGCAGCACCGGACAATCTGACTGCCCATGGGTTGGCGCGGCAAGGTTGGACGGCAATCTCATCGGAGGAGATGAGCTACGATAGCGACCAGCGTGATCAGGCGGCAGCACTCGCGCATGAGGCTTTGGCCCGCGATCCCCGATCCGGCCTTGCGTACCGCACATTGGCATGGGTCGCCTGGTGGACGGTATATCACGGGACGACCGCTTCGGTTCCGGCGGCACTGACCGAGGGGATAGAAGCCGCAAGCCGCGCAATCGCTATCGATCCGACGGACCACCATGCAAGAAGATTAAGGGCGCAGCTGCACCTCATGAAAGGCGATGCTTCAACGGGGCTGCCAGAACTGCGCCACGCTCTTGAGCTCAATCCGAACTGTGCGTTGACGCTGTGCTGGCTTGGTTTCTACGAGGCCGTCAACGGCGACTTCGTCAAGGGAGTGCCCCTCGCCGAGGCGGGCTTGCGGCGCAGTCCGCGCGATCCGGCACGCGGGTCCATGCTGTGCGCCTTGGGGTTTGCGCAATTTGCGGCAGGCAATTACGAAGCCGCAGCCGCAGCAGCCGAAGCGGCTCTCGCCGAAGCCTCGAAGGGCGCCACCCCTCTCATCCTCGGGGCCATCGCCCATGTTGGCGCGGGCAGGATCTTCAGGGCAGCGGAACTGTTCGAACAAGTCGCGCAAAGTGCGCCGAAGCTCGTCGAAGCACGGCTTGCGGGTCGCTGGCTCAGTTCCCATGAGGATTATCGGCGGCGGGCGGACATGTTTTTCAAGATCGCTGCGGGACAGGCGCGGCCCAAAGAGGCAGATGCCCTGCGCTGAGCCGTAAATTTATAACTTTTTAGGCTTTTGTATAGCGGTGCAGGTGTGGCTCAGCGCTTAATAAGAACATAACCAGAAGCCTTACATTTCAAAGGGCTTCAAGTACGCATGGAGGATCAGGAATGACTGTCAATTCGGCAATAGCCAAAAGAACCGGCGATACAAACGGGCATATCTGGGGCCTTCGCGCCGCAGATTGGGCAGATATTCAAGAGCAGCAATGCGCTCCAGCGTATCATGCCGTGATGGAGAAAGGTGCGGTGGGCCCCGGCACACGGTTGCTCGACGCGGGATGCGGTGCAGGCATGGCCCTCGCGCTGGCCGCAGAACTTGGCGCAGAGGTAACCGGTTTTGATGCTTCCGCGGCGCTGCTCGCCATCGCGAAAACCAGGCTTCCGGAAGCCCCGTTTGCGCAGGGCGATCTTGAGGACTTACCTTTTGAGGACAACAGTTTCGACGTCGTTACGGGATTCAATTCTTTTCAATTTGCAGCTGACCCTGTCGCGGCCCTGCAGCAGGCGCGGCGGGTGACCAGACCCGGCGGGCGTGTTTTCATAATGACATGGGGCGCGCCCGCAGGGATGGAGGCCGCGTCGATGGTCGCGGCACTCAAACCCCTGCTGCCCCCACCACCACCCGGTGCAGGTGGACCGTTCGCTTTATCGGATCCAGGAAAGCTCGAAGAGCTTGCAGTATCGGCAGGTCTGACAGCGCTCGGTGCCTTCGATGTTGCCGCACCTTGGCGCTACCCGGATCTGACGACAGCCCAGCGCGGCCTGGGCTCTTCGGGTGTTGCGGCGAAAGCAGCGGAGATCAGCGGGCAAGAGGCGCTCGACACAGCGCATGCAGAAGCCCTCGCACCTTTCAGGCAACCGGATGGCAGCTTTCGCATCGAAGCCACATTCCGTGTCCTTATGGCGGGCGTTTCCGTATAATTACCGGCACCGTAGGCAGTAGCCAAAAGCCGGGGGTTGCGCTGGCGTCGCGACTGCCCATTATTGTAACCAGACCCCAGCGGAGATGATCATGCCACAGATTCTGCAAATCGGAGCCATCGCCCTCGCGACGCTCGGCGGCGGCGCCGCGACGATGACCGTGATGAAGCCGGAGTTGCCGGATTTGACAGTCCCCGCGGGAAACTGGTCCGCTGAAAACCTGCTGGACGGCACATCCTTCGATATCGTCGGCACCGATCTGGACAGTGGCCAAGAGATGACCGACACGCTGGTGTTTCGAGACGGCGCCTTTCAATCTGTGAACTGTCAGGCTTATTGCGATTTTGGCTTCAGCGCCTATCAGACGAAAGTTGTGGGAGATGCCGTTCACTTCACGGCCACAACGCGCTGTCCGGACGCGCCGCACACGGTTGTCTGGTACGGAAGCGTGACGGAAGACGGGATAGAGGTTGCGGGCACATGGACCACCCGGCGTTGGTACTGGTCGCATCAGATCAGGTTTGAGGGCGACGGCTCCACCGCACTGCCCGACCATGCCGCGATTTCGGACTAAGGCCGAAACTTTGGTGGCTACGAAGTTTGGTGCGAGCAGCCTGATCCTGCGTTTCGTGATCCTGATCTCAATTCTCGTGCTGGCTACCTGGGGTGCACATCTGGTGCGCGATGCGCTTAATCTTGAGATAAGGCCCGGCAACGAGCAGGCGGTTCACCGTATGATCATGTCCGGCGCAGTGGCCTACATCGGATTGCTGGCAGTGCCATTCGTGCCGGGCGCGGAAATCGGAATTGCAATGCTGGCCGCCTTCGGCGCTGGAATTGCTCCACTGATCTATGTGGCGACGGTCGTGTCGATGATGCTGGCCTATACCGTAGGCCGCTTTCTTCCGATCCACGCGCTTGAGCGCCTTCTGGCGAGGATGCGCATGCGCCGGGCGGCGGCCCTTGTCGCGCGGGCGGCGCTCCTCGCCCCGGAAGAGCGCGTAACGGTGCTGTTGCAGGGGCGTTCGGAGAAGTCGCTGCAAATTGGCCTGCGCTATCGCTATGCCGCGCTGGCGCTGGCAGTCAACACACCGGGCAATTCGATCATCGGCGGCGGTGGCGGTATCATGATGATGGCGGGCCTGAGCGGAATTTTCTCCCCGCTTGCAACATTCGTCACCATCATCCTCGCCGTCTCTCCCGTCCCATTGGCGGTGCTGTTTTTCGGATTGCAGTTTTGATGATTTCTGCACCAGCCTGTATCCCACCACCAACACTCCGGCGTGGCATGCGGCTGTCAAACAGGATTGCCCCGCGCATAGATCACGCTCGCAGTCGGCCGGGCGCACTGCAAAGCAGCGGCCCGCCCGGCGCGCGTCAGGAGCGCTGGAGGCGCTTGAAGAGTGACGATGTATCCCAGCGGCCACCACCCATGTTCTGAACCTCCTTGTAAAACTGGTCCACAATGGCAGTGACTGGCAGGCTTGCGCCATTTTCATTGGCCGTCTCCAGGCAGATCCCCAGATCCTTGCGCATCCAGTCCACCGCGAAGCCATGCTCGAAATGATCCTCCAGCATCGTCTCGTAGCGGTTGGCCATCTGCCAGCTGCCTGCCGCCCCTTGCGAGATCACCTCGACCACGTCGCGGCCATCAAGGCCTGCCTTGGTCGCGAAATGCAAAGCCTCCGACAGACCCTGAACCAGACCTGCAATGGCGATCTGGTTGGCCATCTTGGTCAATTGCCCCGCACCACTTTCACCAATGCGGCGCACCAGTTTAGCGTAGATCTCCATCACCGGCAGAGCTTGATCGAAATGGCCCTGATCGCCGCCGCACATGATCGAAAGCTGGCCATTTTCCGCTCCCGCCTGTCCACCCGATACGGGAGCATCGACAAACCCAATGCCCAAATCCGCGCCCGCCTTGTAGAGCGTGTGTGTGACCTTTGACGAAACCGTGGTGTGATCCACGAAAATAGATCCCTTGGCCATGCCCGCAAAAGCACCCTCATCACCAAGGCACACGGCGCTAAGATCATTGTCGTTGCCGACGCAGGCCATGACCAGTTCCGCGCCTGCGGCAGCGGCGGCCGGGGTCGGTGCATGTGTGCCGCCGTACTGTGCGGTCCATTTCTCGGCTTTTGCGGAAGTGCGGTTGTACACCGTCACGTCATGCCCTGCGGCCTGCAAATGGCCTGCCATCGGATAGCCCATAACGCCGAGGCCGAGAAATGCAATTTTTGTCATCGTGATGGTCCTTATAGAGAATTTCAGTTCAATGGCCATGAGTTGGCCGTAAGGTGTCTGCGGTCGCACTGGTACCGCAGGCTGTCGCCTTGTGGATGGTTCTGGCCGTTCGGCCATTCATCCAATGCATAAAGGTATTTTTGGAGGCCGAAAAGGTGGGATTGCCATCAGCGAAGCGCGATCGAAAATCGGATGGATCACTCTAACGTAGAATTGATGTGCGCCCGCGCTGGCAAAAGGCCATGCTGACCTATCGTCAGCAGCCGGAGCGCTACAGTGAAAATTCGCCCATCCCTCCTTGCCTGTGCCCTCGCTCTAGCACCCTTGGTGGCAAGCGCACAGCAGATAACGTTCACCGATACATGGAAAGAACAGCGTTTCGCCATTTTCGGAAGCAATGATTATGCTCTGAGCGGCAACACCCTGGGCGTCACGTCCGAAGGTACAGTATCGTTGCTCTGGACAGAACTTCCCCAATCGCTTTGGGGTAAGAAGCAGGCTGCATGGGATTGGTCGGTTCAGACTTCCGTGCCCGGTACCGATCTGTCACGCAAAGGCGGCGATGATCGCAATCTGGCGCTGTATTTTATCTTCCTGCCAGAAGCGGCTGCGCAGGCGGCGCAAAGCAAGGGTGTCAGGGCGTTGCTCGACAATCCGGATGTGCGCGTCCTCATGTACATCTGGGGCGGCACGCATAGTGCAGGCCAGATCGTTGCCAGCCCCTATCTGGGTTCGCGCGGGCGCAGCATGATCATGCGAGGGGCCGGCACAGGCAGCGCATCCGAACGTGTGGATCTCGCGCGCGATCATCAGCGCGCTTTCGGCGAAGCGGCACAAAGCCTCGTGGGTCTCGCCGTTTCTTCGGACAGTGACGATACCAACACAACGGTCTCGGCGCGCCTCTCCGGGTTGCGCCTCGACTAGCGGGTCGGCGGACTTTGTCTTGGTGCACCTTGATCCGCCTGTACCGATCTCATTAGCACAGTGCGCGAGATATGAAGCCACTTGTCCTATAAAACAGAGATCCAGGGCGCCGATGCCTATCCGCGACGGGGAAACGACGAGCGCAGCCTGAAAACACCACTACGCCCCACCCAGAAATCATCTGCCTCTCTGCTCGCCTCCAACATCGCGGCAAGCCTCCCTCGACGATCAAGTATTTCCAGTGCGCTCCGAAACTAAAGCCTGATGTCACCAGCGTCCGGCGCGACCGGCACGGTCCAACATGTGCACGCAGGCATCCACAAGTACGCTCAGTCTTGCGACGTCAAGTGGGCACTCCCGCCAAGGCACTCTCGGATCCGTGCCCGGATCTCGTGTTGACCCTATCGGCGTCACAACTGCGCCAGCCCGTACACAGCGGCTCGGTCGCGAAATGGCTCCTCTGTGCAGCGCTCCTTGCGCTGTCTATCTAGGGTCTTGATAAGACGTTATGGTCCCGAGATCAGGCCTGAGGTGCGGCCCTTCGGCAGCGCGAGGATTTAGACAGTAGAAGGAGGCGGCGCATGACCCGCATTGAAGCGATCGATCTGGCGGCGGCTTATGTTGACAGCGGGCAGATGCAGTCCGATCTGGGCGCGCTTGTCGCGTACAAAAGCGAGAGCCAGAACCTCGCACAGGCCCCCGTGCTCCGGCAATATCTTGTGGAAGCGCTTCGGCCCCGCCTTGAGGCCATGGGCTTTGAATGCGCTCTCCACGACAATCCCACCGCAGGAGGCGGCCCGTTCCTGCTCGGCTCCCGCATAGAGGACGAGAAATTACCGACCATCCTCACCTATGGCCACGGCGATGTCATTCTCGGTCAAGATGATCAATGGCGAGAGGGGCTTGAGCCGTTTGTGCTGACACAGGAGGGCGATCGTCTCTACGGGCGGGGCGCTGCAGACAACAAGGTGCAGCATCTGATCAACATCTCAGCCCTCGAGGTCGTATTGTCCGCGCGCGGCAGGTTTGGCTTCAACGTCAAGATCGTGATGGAGACGAGCGAGGAAATCGGCTCTCCGGGGTTGAAGGAGATGATGGCGCTGCACCGCGATGCGCTGGCAGCCGATGTGCTTATCGCATCCGACGGACCACGGTTGAGCGCCGAGCGACCGACGATGTTCATGGGCTCGCGCGGCGGGATCAGCTTCGACTTGCTGGTGGATTTGCGCGAGGGCGCCCATCATTCGGGCAATTGGGGCGGCCTGCTAGCCGATCCCGCAATCCTTCTGGCCCACGCGCTGGCCAGCATCACGGACGCACGCGGCCAGATCCAGATCCCCGAATGGCGCCCCACCAGCCTCACGCCGCTGGTGCGCGCGGCGCTGCGCGATCTACCCGTGGGCACCAATAGTACGCCTACGGTCGACACCGACTGGGGCGAGCAAACCCTCTCCCCCGCCGAGCGCGCCTACGGCTGGAACAGTTTTGCAGTGCTTGCGATGAAATCAGGCGTGCCCGAAGCACCGGTCAATGCCATATCGGCGCACGCCCGCGCCCACTGCCAGCTGCGCTATGTCGTCGGCACCGATGCGCAGGACGTCCTGCCGGCCCTGCGCCGCCATCTGGATGCGCGCGGGTTCAAACAGGTTCAAATCGTACCGCAAGACAAAGGCATCTTTGCCGCCACCCGTCTGGACCCCGATCACCCCTGGGTCGACTACGTGCGCGCGTCGCTCAAGCGGACCAGCGGGGATGATCCTCACGTGCTGCCCAATCTGGCGGGCTCACTGCCAAATGACTGCTTTGCGGATACTCTGGGCCTGCCGACGATCTGGATCCCCCATAGTTATATGGGCTGCAACCAGCACGCCCCGAACGAGCATGTTCTCATCCCCCTGTGCCGTCAGGCCGTGCAGATCATGGCGGGGCTGTTCTGGGACATCGGCACTGGTTGCCCTCAGTAGGCATGGAACTCCAGCAGCATCGCGGTGCGCTGTTCGGTCAGCTCGCTCAAGCAGATAGAATGGATCATGGGCCGGATCGAGCCGCCCTCATAGGGGCTGGAGTGAGCAACACATGCGGCATCGCGGTAGGCGAGCCATGCGCGTTGCGCGTCCAGCAGTTCCTCCCCCTTGCCGATCGCGTCCGCGAATGCCTTGGCGGGGGTCCATGCCTCATTCAGTGCAGCATCGGCCACTTGATAAGCCTCCGCCGCACACATGTTCATCATCATCTGCGTCTGCGGCGAGATGCACTCCGCCGCCGACTGTGCCTGTGCAACATTAATCATAACAGGCGCCGAAAAGAACAGCACCGCACCCGTTAGCACCGCCAGAAGACCGCTCAAACGGCTCCGATACCTTATTGATACGCATCCCATCCACTTCTCCCCCGCTGGCTCATTGCCAGATCAGAAAACCATGCTCATCCCTCTTGCACAACATCAACATGAGGCCGTGTGCCGCCCAGCCCGGCAAAAGCCATCTGGCGGCATGTGAAAACGATCACCTGCTGGTCTGCGGCAACCCGGTGAAGGGCGGTGAACATTGCCGTGATACGGGTGTCGTCGGAATAGACCAGCGCATCGTCCAGAATGATCGGCATCGGCTTGCCCTGACGTGCGAACAGCCGCGCGAAGGCAAGACGGGTGAGGATCGCAATCTGCTCCTGAGTGCCGCCGCTGAGCCTGTCCATCTGCTCCTCCGCGCCACCGCGCGCCAGTCGCTGCGGCAGCAGAGATGCAGGATCGAAACTCAGTGCAGCATCCTCGTGCAGCAGGGCCAGCAGCGGCGCAAGTTCGCGCTGCACCGGCTCGAAGTATGCGGCCTGTGCTGCTCCGCGTTTGGCGCGCAGGGCGTCGAGCAGCATCCGCAGCCCCGCCGCCTCATGGGCAAATCGCGCGGCCCGCTCGGTCGCTGCCTGCATGAGACCTTCCGCTTCGTCGCGTTTTTCTTCCACGCCGTCCTCCGCGCGGGTGCGGATCACGGCACTCAGGCCGGCGGCCCGGGTGCGCAACTGGCCGCGCTCCTCGCGGGCGTTTTCGGCGGCCGACTTCGCGCGGTTGAGATCTGCCGTGGCGCTGGCGAGATCAGGGGCGGCGCCCCGCAGGGCATCCACAGCCTCCTGTGCATCCTGCGCGGCGACCTGCGCTGTGGCAAGATCGCGGGCCACTTCCGCCCGGCGCGAAGGAAAGGTCTGCGCATCACCGTAAGCGGCGGCAGCTGTTTCGAGCACCGCCTGCGCAGCAGCATACGTGGCCTGCGCGCGGGCGTGGGCGGCACGGGCCGTATCGCGGGCATCGCGGGCGCCCTCATAGTTGAGCCGGGCCGCATCATCCTCGTCACGTGCGTCATCCAACCTGCGCGCGAGTTCTGACGGATCGACGGTGGTTTCTGCGGGGGTTCCGCTCAGCTCTGCGAAGGCGGTCATGGCGACACCTGCGGCCTGCCGGATCGCCTCGATCCCATCGGGCGCAAGTGTCTCGATCACACTCGAAAGAAGGGCAATACGCGCCTCAATCTCGACGCGCCGGGCCACATCCGCCCGTGCGGCTGCCATATCCTGCATCCCGACAGCCCCAAGGGCATCATCCAGACGGCTGTGCGCGTGATCCACCACAGACATATCCGCCGCAGCGGTACCCGGATCGATGGTAATCTGCCCGATACCTTCCAATTCAAACATCTGACGCCGGACGATGCTGTGCATCCCTGCGTCGAGTGCGGTCCCATCCGCCGAGATGCGCGCCGCACTGTCATAGGTGATCTGTACCTCTACGCCACCGGCCGCAAGATCAGCCCGCGCACGGGTAAGGGCCGCCTGCGCATGCTCGAGCCCCGCTAAGGCGTCTTGCGTGACACGGCAGCCGCCGAGCGTTGCCATCGCCTGCTCGAGATCAGCGTGCTTTTCCTCGATCTGTGCCAAACGTGCAGCCCATTGCTCGGCCTTTTCCGCGGCATTCTTGCGCAACACGTCCTGCCGAGCCGCCTCACGCGCCTGCGTTGCAGCAGCGAGCGCCTTTGCCGCCTGCACCCCCTGCGCCTGTGCGGCATCGGCGTTGCGCTCGGCCCCGCGAAGATGCCCTTCGGTTTCGGTCAGGGCGTCCTGCGCTGATTTCAGCGCCCGCTGCGCCGCCTCGAAATTCTGCGCGGAGGTGATGGCCGTATCGAGCCGGGTCTGCGCCGCTGACTGCTCAAGATGACACAGCCACACCTGCCCCTCCGCCTGCGCCAATCTGTCTGCATGGGCCTGGGCCGCGTCAAACGCAGCCTGCGCGGTCTCCATGTCACGGGTCAGCGCCTCCTGGACGCCCGGCGCATCGAGGGCAGACAAACGCAGGAGAATATCTCGCCTCTGCGAGAGGGCTCCGGAGAGCTCTGAACAAGCGGCCGCGAGTTCGGCATGCCGTGCAGCATGCGCCTGCGCCTCAAGCTCGGCCTCCTTCCAGGGGCCGTTGGCCTTCGCCTGCCCGCCCGCCGTGGCGAGCCGCGCGAGAGCTTGGGTTGCCGCATCGATAACCCGATCCATGCGGCGCCCGCCGGTGATCATGTCGATTTCGCCCGCCACTGACGACAGTAGGTTCTGGCGCGCGCCAAGGAGGTTCTCACGCTCGCGCGCCGTGCTCGTCTCTGGTTCCAACGCCGTCACGCCCTGCCGTACCCAGAGCAGACCCGCAGGCCCTTCCAGCCCCGTGCCCATCAGCTGTGCAATCCAGTTCTCGGCTTCGTCATCGAGGGCCATCAGCGTACCTGACGCGTCGTGTACCGATGCCCGCTTTTGCGCCAGATAGGATTTCGTGACCGTGAAGTAGCCCTCGGCCAGTTCGATCTCGGCGCTGATCTTCACCGCTCCACCCGCAGCAGACTGCAAGGATCTGACCTCGCGCGTGGCAGCGCCGTATCTCAGGAAGAACAGTGCGTGCAATGCATCGAAGAAGGTCGATTTGCCGAACTCATTGGCCTGCGCCACTACACTGACACCGTCACCGATCCCGGTGATGCTGGCGGTCTGACCCGCGAACTTGCGGACGTTCGTGAGCGTCAGGCTGCGCAGTTTCATGGCTCGATCTCAGCCACGAAGGAAAAGAGCTGCGACAGTGCGGTAGAGGCCACCCGGCGGTCGGCGGCGGAGAGATCGTTGTCCTGCGCGGTGTGGGCCAGCGCCTGTGCCGCTTGCCGCAGCGCGCCGCCCGAAGGATCGATTGCGTCTAAATCGGTGGCATCATGGGACAGGCGTATACCATAGAGATCTTTAGTCAGGGTCAGGAAATCAGGCGCTGTACGGTCCAGCGCCAGTGATAGATCCTGCATCTGCTGCACGCCCAGACGACCCTGCGCGATCACGTGCAGCAGCGTATCACGGCGCGCATCGAGTGGCGGCAAATCCTCCCTGATCAGCAAGGCACAATCATCCTGCGGGGTCAGGTCAAGCGTGAGGCGGTGCCAGTTGATCTCACCCGTCCGCACGGATGTGACCTCAGGCGCAGCTCCGGCCGCCGCGATCTGCACCCGAAGTGCCGTGCCGCTGTGGGCGTGCTTGAAGCTGTCAGGTTCGGGGGTGCCCGAGTACCAAGTGTTTGCGTTTACCCTGATCTGGCCGTGCCAATCACCAAGCCCCAGATAATCAAGGCCCGCAAGGCGCGCACGATCTGGCGCGATGGTACCGCTGGGCCCCTCAGCGGCAACGCTGCCGAGATTTGCAAAATCATAGATGCCACCATGGCCGAGGCCGACCCGGATCGCACCCTCGGGCGTGGCCTGGCCCATATCCACTGTAAGGTCGCGGCCGGGATTGCGTGTCGTACAGGGCGCGGGCAGCAGCCGCGCCTGCCCCAGCACCAAAGGCTCCGGCGTTAGCGCGAGGATGACGTTGTCAGGCTTGTCGCGGGTGATAGTCTGCCACAGCTCGCTTGCGGCGAGGCTGTCGTGATTGCCCGGCATCAGCACCCATGTGATATCACCAGCCTGCGCCATCGCGTTGAGCGCCTGCCGCGTGATCGCAGGGGCCGGTGTTTCCTGATCGAAGGTATCGCCAGCCAGAAGCACGGTTTGCGCGCCCGCATCACGCGCGGCCTGCGCCAATCGCGCGAGGGCCCCGTGGCGCGCTTGCCGCAACCGGCCTCGGACATCCTCCCCGTGGCGGCCAAAAGGCTTTCCCAGATGCAGATCGGAGCTGTGGATGAAACAAAACATCACGCACTTTCAGAGATTTCGCTGCCCCGCGTCCTCCTGTAGGGAAGGATGCGGGGCATGCGGCAGTGCTAGCTGGCCAGCGAGGGCAACCAGAGCACGATTGCCGGGAAAGCCACCAGAAGTGCAATAGTGATCGCATCTGCAACAAAGAAGGGCATCACGCCCTTGAACACGTCCTGAACGGTCAAATCATCGCGCACGCCGGCCACGACGAAACAGTTGAGACCGATGGGCGGCGTGATCAGACAGAACTCCGCCATTTTGACCACCAGTATCCCGAACCAGATCGCACACATCGGTCCAGACATGCCGAAGGCGGAATCCGCCGCCGCGACATTCTCACCGCCGTTGAGCGCCATGACGGCAGGATAGACCACCGGCAGCGTCAGCAGCAGCATCCCGATGGCATCCATGAACATGCCGAGCACGGCATAGGCGAGCAGGATGCAAATCAGGATCAGGATCGGCGCCATCTCAAGCGAGGTGATCCAGTCGGCGAAGGCCGCGGGCAGCTCCGCAAAGCCCAGAAACCGCACATAGATCAGCACGCCCCAGATGATCGAAAAAATCATCACAGTGAGTTTGGCCGTATCCAGCAGTGCCGATTTCAGCTCGACCCAGCGCATGCCGCGGTAGAGCGCCATGAGGAAGATGATGAACGCCCCGATGGCGCCACCCTCGGTTGGTGTGCCCCAAGCATCGCCGAAAGGGTTATAGACGAAGAAGATGATGATCACGACCACAGCCACGATGGGCAAGGCGGGAGGCAATGATTCGAAACGCTGTTTCCACGTGAACCCCCCAATCGGGGGGCCTACGTTTTTCCAAACCATCGCGATCGTCACGATCATGATCGTATAGACCAGCGCGGAAAAGGCGCCGGGGATGAAGCCTGCCAGCAGCAACTTGCCCACGTCCTGCTCCACGATAATGGCATAAATCACAAGGATGGCGGAGGGCGGGATGAGCGAGGCCAGCGTACCCGCGGCAGCGACAACACCTGCCGCGAATTGCTTGTTATACCCGTTCTCGAGCATCTCCGGGATCGCAATTCGGGCGAAGACGGCGGAGGTCGCGACGGACGCGCCCGAGACGGCGGCGAAACCCGCCGTGGCGAACACTGTGGCCACGGCAAGGCCGCCGGGCACCCATGCGATCCAGCGCTTGGCCGCCTCAAACAGCGCTTTGGTCAGCCCCGCGTAATACGCCAAATAGCCGATGAGAATGAATGTTGGGATCAAGCTGAGCGCCTGACTCGCCACTTTCGAGTGTGGCACCTGCCCCGCCGTTTTGGTCGCGACGGTAAGCGCCCATGTGAACTCGTCCGGGTCATAGCCCTTCTTTGACCAGAAGATCCAGATCAGGCCGATCAGCCCCGCCATGGCGGCGGCGAAGGCCACGCGCATCCCAAGCACCACCATGACCAACAGGCCGATGGAGACGGCGATACCAATGTCGATAGGTTCCATTACATTTGCTCCCGGCCGGTGACGGCGGCCGCTTCACGCGCGGCGATTGTTGCGACATCCTCGATCATGGGCACGGCCACAGGACTGTCGGTGCCTGATATGACGGCCTTGCCGTAGGAGGTCAGTTGGATGCACAGGCGCAGGGCCAGCACGCTGAAGGCGACTGGCACCACCAGTTTGGCGGGCCATACCGGGAGCTTGATGTCGATGGTGCTGTCGCGGCTCCAAAGCGGTGCAGCGAAATCAAAGCTGCGCTGGAAATGCGCCCAAGAGCCCCAGATGAGCAGCAGAATGAGAATGAGGACCAGAAAGGTCGTAATGAATTCGGCGGCCCACAGAGTGCGGCCGCGCAGTTTGCTCACAAGGATATCCATGCGGATATGCCCGCCGTCGCGCTGCGTGTAGCTGATGCCCATGATCGCGATGAGCGGCATCGTGATCTCGATCCAGTCGACGTAGCCGCGCACGGGGCTGTTGAAGATATTGCGCCCGCCCACCGAATACACCGCCAGAAACATCAGGGCGAAAACCGCCAGACCGCTGATCAATCCAAAAAACCGCTCAAGCCTGAGCAACGACTGGTCCATCCGGCTCAGCAAGCTGTCGTCAGTGAGCACCGAGGCTTTCAACGCCATGGCCTTATTCCTTTTTATCGATCAGGGGGAATTAAACAAAGATGGCGCGCCCTGCAAAGCGGGCGCGCCGATAGATCGCGTGCAGGCTTACTTGCCCAGCGTCGTGATCACCAGATCATAGAGCTCTTGCGCGGGCAGACCGCGCGCGTTGTTCTCTTCGATCCATTTCTGGGAGACAGGACCTGCCGCCATTTCGCGGAATTCGGCCAGACGCTCGGGGTTGTAGTTGATCACCTCGACACCCTTCTCCTCCAGCAGCGGACCCCATTTGCCCATGGTCTCGTTGTTGTAATAGTCGATGTAATAGGTCAGCGATTCGTCTACGGAACCCAGAAGCGCCTCGCGCTCGCTGTCCGACAAAGCCTCAAGCGCATCGGTATTGACCACGATCGGGCAATTCACGGTGCCCGGGTTGAGGTCGTCGGTCCACCATTTCGCCACTTCCATGATGCCGAACGACATATGCGCGTGTGGGGCGAAGGCGATCGATTTCACGATACCGGAATCAAGCGCCTGGCGCGCCTCCTCTGACGTCACGGACGTTGGTACCGCACCGGCGAGCGTCATCGCTTCGCCGATCCCGCCTGTGGCACGCACGGTCAAGCCCTGGAAATCCGCAATGGTGGAAGGCGCTGCGCCCACGCCGGCAAGATTGTACTGAGGCATCGGCGACGGCATCAGCAGCGTCGCGTTCCAGCGCGCCAGATCTGCAATCGTTGCAGGGTGCGCATAGACGGCCTTGGATACGGCAACTTCTTCTTCGAGCGTGCTTACGCCCAAAAAGGGAAGCTCAAGCACGGTGATCGAGGGGTTCTTGTCTGCGTGATAGCCGGCACAGAACTGCGCCATCTCGAAAGCGCCGATGGAAATACCATCGAGGTTCTCGGTGTTCTTGGACAGACCGCCGTAGCTTATGTTCATGGTGAACTCGCCGTTGGTCTTTTCCGAAACCAGCTCGGCCATTTTCTCGACATGCTCGGTAAACGCCCTGCGCTTGCCCCAGACGGATACGTTCCATTCCGTGGCGCTGGCTTCTGTCACAAAAGCAAAGCTGATCGCGCAGACGGCTGCGCCGCTCAAATACTTATTCATTGTTCTCTCCCGTTGGTGCGCACCTTCCCCGGCACGCTTGGAATGCAAAGTAGCCGCTGATTTGCAAAGTGCCAAGCCCTTCTTGCGCCTAGGGGAAGCCGGCAAATTTACAAATCTTTACGCCACTGCGGAAATTACTTTACACAACTGCTTTCCAAATCCAGCCTTGAATATTCCCTTACCCGCGATCACCGCCTAAGCTGCGCGAAACATCGGCGCAGCTGTGCATACCAAAAGACACGGACCGCCCTAAGGAGGAGACATAACTCATGTCACAATCAGCGAAAACCTACCCGCCCAGCGAAGATATGGCTGCCAACGCTCATGTCGATGCCGCGACATACGACGAGATGTATGCCGCCTCGATCAGTGATCCAGATACATTCTGGCGCGCACAGGCCGAGCGTATCGACTGGATAAAGCCTTTCACGAAAGTGAGCGATGTGGATTTCACGCTCGGGTCGGTCGCGATCAACTGGTACGCCGATGGCCAGCTCAACGTGGCCGCCAACTGCATCGACCGGCACCTCGAGACCCGCGGCGATCAGACCGCGATCATCTGGGAGCCCGACAGCCCCGAGGAAAAAGCACAGCACATCACATACCGCGACCTGCACGCGGGTACCTGCAAGATGGCAAATATCCTCAAGGATCTGGGCGTGGAGCGCGGCGACCGTGTGATCATCTACATGCCGATGATCCCGGAGGCCGCATATGCAATGCTCGCCTGTGCGCGGATCGGAGCGATCCATTCGATCGTGTTTGCGGGCTTCTCGCCCGATGCGCTTGCCTCGCGGGTCAACGGATCCGAGGCCAAGGTGGTGATCACGGCCGATTACGCGCCACGCGGAGGCAAGGCAACGCCGCTCAAGACGAACGCGGATCAGGCGCTGCTGCACTGTAAAGACACGGTGAAATGCCTCGTGGTCAAGCGCACCGGAGGCCAGACCACATGGACCGAGGGGCGCGACTACGACTACAATGCGCTCGCCAAGACCGCCGCCGAAACATGCCCTGCGGAGGCGATGGGCGCGGAGGATCCCCTCTTCATCCTCTACACGTCCGGCTCCACCGGACAGCCCAAGGGCGTGGTGCACACCACCGGCGGCTATCTGGTCTATGCAGCGCTGACCCACGAGACGACCTTTGACTACAAGGACGGCGATATCTTTTGGTGCACGGCCGATGTGGGCTGGGTCACGGGGCACAGCTATATCGTCTATGGTCCGCTCGCCAATGGCGCGACGACGGTGATGTTCGAGGGTGTACCCACCTATCCAGACGCAAGCCGCTTTTGGCAGATCTGCGAAAAGCACAAGGTCAACCAGTTCTACACCGCCCCCACCGCCATCCGCGCGTTGATGGGCCAGGGAGATGATTTCGTGAAAGGGGCCGATCTGAGCAGCCTGCGCATTCTGGGCACGGTAGGCGAGCCGATCAATCCCGAAGCGTGGAACTGGTACAATGAGGTCATCGGCGGCGGGCGATGCCCCATCGTAGATACATGGTGGCAGACCGAAACCGGCGGCCACCTTATGACCCCTCTGCCCGGCGCGCATGCGATGAAACCCGGATCGGCGATGAAGCCGTTTTTTGGCATCAAACCAGTGATCCTGGAGCCGACAACCGCTGCCGTGATCGAAGGCGATCCTGCCGAAGGAGTGCTGTGCATCGCAAACAGCTGGCCCGGCCAGATGCGAACCGTTTGGGGCGATCACGCCCGCTTTGAGCAGACGTATTTCGCGGATTACCCCGGCTATTATTTCACCGGCGACGGGGCCAAGCGCGATGCGGACGGCGATTACTGGATTACGGGCCGCGTAGATGATGTGATAAACGTCTCGGGCCATCGGATGGGCACGGCGGAAGTTGAATCCGCTCTCGTGGCGCATCCGAAAGTGGCCGAGGCCGCCGTCGTCGGCTATCCACACAAGATCAAGGGACAGGGCATCTATTGCTACGTTACGCTGATGGGCGGGGAAGAGTATTCCGACGATCTGCGTACGGAATTGCGCAATTGGGTCCGCACGGAGATTGGCCCCATCGCCTCTCCCGATCTCATCCAATGGGCGCCAGGCCTGCCCAAGACACGCTCCGGCAAGATCATGCGGCGTATCCTGCGCAAAATCGCGGAAAACGATCATAAGACGCTGGGCGATATCTCGACACTGGCAGATCCTTCCGTGGTTGAGGATCTGATCGAAAACCGGATGAACCAGTAAGCTTCGCAATCTGGCGCGAGGCAGCGGGCGTCCCTCATTGGGGCGCCCTTTTTGCGCTTACGGTAGAGAGTTTAGTCGCAGCCTTACATGAACTGATCGCTAGGGGCCGGCTCGATAAACTAGGCAATCAGGCCGAATTGTTGCGTGGTTCGGAACCCACGATGCCACGACGCGAGTGGCCGTGAAGCAGAAAGCCCAAGAGACTGCCCCCCTAGGAAGCAACACTTTGACAGAGTGGATACTGTCATCAGGTGGTGTGGGCTGCCCGGTGAAGACGTTCCTTTGGTTTACCTGCTCGGCACCAGTCCTGCGGTGGTCCCGAATTTTCTGCCCTCAATGACACGGCCAGAGTCCCGCGGGCGCCACATCTTGATGATCCATTATGTGGGATCACGTTACCGCAGCCTCTCAGAAAGCTTCGCGTTCAATCTAGCGGGACACAGCAGGACGAACGCGGCAATCATGGAAGCGGCGCACCTCCTGGGCTATTCCGTCGGCGGAGCGGTTTCTCGCTTCGCCAGCCCACCGGTATTATGTCTAGGCAAAGCAGGGGTTTTCCGGGCATGCGGGACAGCGAACGCCAGACCTGCCGCACCCGAAACTGTTGCGCGCCAACGACGGAGGGATCCCCCTTACGCCGGGTGTTGGATATCAAATGATGATTGAAGATCCGGTCGCGACCGCCAAAGTCTTGTCACCGGTCCAGAACGAACGAGCCCAATCACGCCTCCTTATTCCAAAATGCGCTCTCGACACGGTCAACAAAGGTCGCTTGGGCCGGAATTTAAACTTTATCTGGGACCTGGATCGCGAATTTTCTGGATGTGACCATCTTCCATTTCCACTTAAAGCGCTATGTTTTTAATAACTTCACGATAGGTGCGAAACTTCGGTGTGCACTGGACAAATCACTGTGCTCATGGCACCGCACCTTCATGGAGAGCATCATGAAAAGTTTCACCCCAGATCCGACCCGCAGCACCGATCTGCGCCGCGCGCTCGGCCAATTCGGCACCGGCGTGGCGCTGATCACGGCCCAAACAGGCGAGGGACCGCTGGGAATGACCGCAAATTCATTCTCGTCGGTTTCGCTCGATCCGCCTCTCGTTCTTTGGTCCGCCGCGCGCAGTTCTAAACGGCACGATGCCTTTGCCGCGGCATCCGCCTTCTGCATCCATGTCCTGAGCGCGGATCAAATTGACGTGGCAAACCATTTCGCCGCACAGGGCCACGATTTCAGCCCCTACGCGGTGGAAGAAGGTCCCAACGGCGCGCCAACCCTGCACGGCTGCCTCGCAACATTCCATTGCGACACCTATGCTGTGCACCGGGCCGGAGATCATTCGATCATTCTGGGCCAGATCACCGCTGCGGCGACCCAACCCGAAGAGCGCGACGGCTTGCTGTTCAAGCGAGGCCGCTTCGGAAGGTTTACCCCTGATCCCTAAGCAGGGTCAGTAGTCCCGCTCGAAGAATACCCCGAGTGATGAATTGCCGTCCGATCCAAGCGTCGCTTTGCCCTTCAGGCTGTCAGTAAGATCTATGTTGAGCGAGACCTCCCCTGTGCCGTCCGATGCAGCTGTGACGTCCGTGTAGACATTGTCGGTGAGATACCTGCCCACTCGCAGGGCGGTCTCTCCGCTGTCGGTTGTGGTCACGTCGAGATCGTCGAGGCCGAAGCGATCCCGCAGATTGCCCACGACGCCATTGCCGCCGCGTCCCGCGAGAGTTGCGACCGCGTTGGCCAATTGCAACGCTTGGAACGCCGAGATTTCAGACAGATTGCGGCCGAACAGCAGCTGCGCCAGCACCTCGTCCTGCGGTCCTGCGGGTGAGCTTTCAAACGTGACTTCCGGCGCATCTGCCGGGCCCTCGACGATGATGCTCGCCGTGCCTGCCTCGGTCGAAGTCGTGGTCACGAAACGAATGTAGGGAACGAAGCTGCCCAAAAACTGGGCCGTTCCTTCGGATAGATCGAAGCGCTTCCCAAGGATATCGAGGCGGCCTCGCTCAAGCTCGAAGCGACCAGCAGAGACGATATTGTTGGTATCGCCCGTAATCTGCAGACGCCCGCCCAGCTCCGCATCAAGCCCGCGACCCCGGATGAAGATCCGCCCCGGCGCATCGACGCCGATATTCAGGCCGATCCCTGCGCCGGAGGGCGCCCCTTGTTCGGCAGGGTTCGTCACGGCCCCCTCCTCGAGCAGGCCTGCCCTGCGACGGGTTTCGAGATTGTCCTGCGGCGCCCCGAGATGATCGATTGGCGGGATATCCCCGATGCTGGTCAGACCAGTAGATGGCACGGTGACGAAAGTCTCCCCGATGGTGATGTCACCGGCAAGGTTTGCGCCGCCCGCGATGGGCCCGGCCAGACGCAGCGCACCGCGCAGGACAGTCCGGTAGAGGCGCGGATCAATCAGGACGAGATTGTTGAGCGAGATGTTTATATCGGCGGGCAATGCGCCCTCCAACCCCAGCCCGCCGTTGATCGCAAGTCCGCCACCACTGGTCGAGTTTGCCGTCAGATCTATCGCGGCACGGCTGTTGGCCAGATCGATTGTGGCGTTGATATCCTCCAGCCCCAGCCGCAGGTTGGGCGCTGTCAGGGACGCACCACTCGTGCGCAAAGTACCGCGCACGGAGGCGAGTTCCGCAGGACCATCCACGCTGATTTCGAAATTCGCCTGCCCCTGAAGGCTGCGAGGCGCGATGAAAGGGCCAGCAAGCCCCAAAGGAGCGGAGCCGCGCGCGTCGATGTCGAGGTTCCCGTCGTTGCCGACAAGGCCGCTTATGTCCGCCGTGGTGCCACCCGGCCCCCTACCCGTCTGCTCGACCCGCCATCCCTGAGGCGTTTTCTGGGCGCTGCCGGTGACGTTGAGCGGCCCGACCAGTCTTGGAACCACTGCCGCGAGATTGGGCATTGCAAGGGTGTAGTCCACCTGAGCGTCAGGCCCTGTCACGACACCGTCCACGGATGCACGCGCGCTGTAAGGACCGGTGGCCGTGGTGCGCACAGCAAGGCCGTCTGGCGTCTGGCGCAGATTGCCCTGCGCCGCCAGCGGCCCATTCACCCCCGGTGCCAGAGGTGCCACATTGGGTACGGAAACGCTGAAATCTAGCGACATGTTCGGGCCAGTCGCCAAGCCCTCTACAGCCGCACGCGCGCCGTAGGGACCGCTTGCGGTGGTGTCGACGACAAACCCCGCATCGGTCTGGCGAAGCTGGCCTGTGGCGCTCAGCGGGCCATTCACTTGCGGCACCAGCGGTTGCACATTCGGCAGCGCCAGATCGAAGGTCAAGTCGATAGCTGGCGTCAGCGCGCCGCTCACCGACGCATTGGCATTGTAGGGCCCTGAGGCATCCGTCTGGATTTCAAAGCCCGTATCGGTCTGGCGCAGACGCCCGCTGGCACGCAGCGGCCCGTTGACCTGAGGCGCGACAACCGAAATCTCCGGCAGGGCCACATCGAAGCCGATATCGAGCGCGGGCGCGACCAGCCCATTGATCCGCGCGTCCACGTCGTAGGGGCCAGAAGCGTTAGTCTGCAAAAGCCAGCCTTCGGGCGTCTGGCGTACGGATCCTGCAGCGTTGAGCGGTCCATCCACCCCTTCGGCAAAGCGCGACAGATCGGGCACGGAGGCCGTGAAATCGATCTCTGCGTCAGGGCCCGTCGCCAGACCGTCGATGCGTAGGGCAGCCTCGTAAGGGCCGTCTGCATCGACATTCAGCCGCCAGCCTTCGACGTTGCCGTTCGCCGTACCTTTGAGTGTGACGCGCCCCTCATATTGCGGCAGCACAGTTGCAATATCGCGCAACACGATATCTGCATCCACACGGCTGGAGGCTGTCGCAAGCTCGGCAGACCCGGTAAAGAGCAATGCGGCATTGTTCAGCTCGAGCCCGCGCAAGAACGTGCCGTTCTCATTGCGAATGGCGTTCAACGTGAGATCGGTGCGGCCTTCCAGCAGCGCATCGGCCTGCGCGATGCCGGTCTTGATATCGTCTGCGGTGCCGTTGGCTTGCACATCGAATGCACCGCTTAGCGGGGTGACAGTACCGGTCACCGCAAGCGACGTGGCACCGTCAAGCTCGCGACCCGCAAGCGCGGAGAAGCGGCTCAAATCGGTCGCCGCGAGCGTGGCGTCAAGCGTCGTCTCAAGCCCGGTCCCCACGCCACTCAGCTCGACATTGCCTGTCAGGCGGTAATCGCTGCCTTGCAGATCCAGACCGCTGATGCGAAACGGCTCCCCCTCGATATAGTTTATCTCGGTGCTGCCGCTGATCTGCTGGCCCAGCGCCTCGGAGAGAGCCGCATCCATCAACGCCACGCCCTGCGCCGCGAATTCCACCGTGCCGCGCAACTGGCCAACGTTGCCCGATGCGCCGACGAGCGTACCCGTGGAACGCAGAGTGGTTTGAGCCACTTCGGCCGCCTCGGCTTGCAGCCCGGTGATATCGAACTCCGCCTCGTAGGCATCGCCAGCCGCTGCGTCGTAATCCACGTTGAGCACGATCCGGTCGACGGTCGCACCGCCCCCACCGGGCAGCAAAACCGCTGCACCGTCGGCGCGCGCGACAGTTCCCGAAATATCGATAAAGGAAGGCCATTTCTCTTCGGAAAGGCTTACCCGCCCCGTCAGATCAACGGCTGCCGCTTGCAAATCGAGGTTGTCGAGCGATATTGCCCCGCCAGCCTCGATCAGCGCATCTGCTTTGAGGCTTACGCTAGGTCCAAAGAAATCCCGGTATTGCGGTAGGATAACCGCCGTGATGTCGCCGCCTATATCAGCCGAAATACGGCGGTCTGGATCGGAGGCGTCGCCTTCGGTGATCAATACCACCTGCCCGGCAAGCCGCTCCTCGCCGTCCGTATCAATTTTGAGATCGGTGACGAGATCGTTCAGCGGGCCATCTGTCCTGATGCTCAATTCGACCGAGGGGGTCTCGGGAATGGCAAGCAAAGTCGCGGCGATACCGCCTTCCTGCTCGCTCACCTGAAGCAACGCTTGCAGCAGATCGTCGCTGCGTGACAGGTTGGCCGTGAGATCGAACACGCCGCGCCGCCCGTCCGTGCGGTTGGCGCTAAATGCCATATCGAGCCCGTCGTCATTGAGACGCGCCCGCGCATTCATCCGCAATTCAACCGCCTGCCCGACCAGCGGGGTACCAAGAGAGACCTGCGCGATGTTGATCGCTTCGATATTGATGGCGACGGGTAGTTCGGGGAGCTGCGGGAACGTGAAAGGCTTCGCCTCGGGTTCGGGAAGCGCATCTTCGGCAGGGTTAGGCAGACGCGGAATGTCGATGCGCGCGGCACTCAATTCCTGCACCTCAAGCCGACCACGAAGTAGCGCCGAGCGGTTCCAGCTAAGCACCACATCTTCGAGCGTGAGCCAGATGCCCTCATCGTCCGCGATGGTCATCCGCTGGAAAGACGCCGATGAACTGAGCGCCCCCTGAAAGCCCACGATATCCACGTCCCGGCCCGCGCCACTCAGCAAGTTCTGGATCTGGCGGGTCAGGAACCCCTCGCCCTCTTCCTGCGCGGCGGCAGGCAGGGCCATCAAAAGCGCGAACGCCATGAAGAAAAAGCGGATCATATGCATTAGAAGGACTGCCCTATGCCGATGTAGACTTGAAAATTCTCGTCCGTTTCCGGGCCCGAGGTGGGCACTGCAAGATCGAGGCGGATCGGCCCCACGGCCGTGTTGTAGCGCAGGCCGATACCGGCGCCGCTGTGCCACGTGCCGGTCCCATCGTAGAACTCTTCCTCACCGACGTAGCCTGCATCGACGAAACCCACGATACCGATGCTATCGGTCACGCCGACACGCACCTCCCCGGAGACGCCGACAAAACTGCGCCCGCCCACGGTCTCCGCGCCGACTGCCACGCCGAGAGATTGGTACTCCTGCCCGCGCACGGAGCCACCACCGCCCGAGTAAAACAGATAGTCCGCCGGTGCCCGTGACAGATCGGGGCCATAGACCGAGCCTACCTGCCCGCGCACCGCGAAAGTCACGGGGCGTGCCTCGCCGAAAGTTCTATACGCCCGCCCGTCCACATAAGAGCGCACGCCGTTGTCGGAGCCTGAGACGGCAAGAAACGGCGTTACGCTCGCTTTGAGGTAATATCCGTTCTTGGCGTTCAGGCGGTCATCGCGGTAGTCGAATTCGGCGCTGAGCGGCAGTGTGAGAAGAGTGTATCTGTTTTCACCAAAAGCATCGCGCGTCTCGGCCGTGCGCAGGCCGAGGCCCAGCGTGTAGGTCCGTTCAGCTGAGGCAATCCGCTTGATCCCTGCTTCCAGATCCAACTGTCGGGAGAAAAAAGATACTTCGTCCAACTGCTCCACGAGCGCAAGCGCGTAAAAATCAGTGTCTTCGTTGAAAGTCGCGGGCCGCTCGAAGCGCGCACCCAACGAGTAGTCTGTCCCGCCGGAGTTGCCACCGATCCCGCTCACCTCGGCGTCAAAGCGCAAACGCTCAGCTCCGCCCAGCAAATTGCGGTGAAGCCAAAAGGCACTGACAGTAAGCCCTTCCAGCGTCGAAAGCTCTGCACCAAAGCCCAGACGACGCTTGGGTGCATCGGTGATCTGGGCCGTGATCCCGAGCGTATCGCCCGGCCCGATCTCCTCGGCTTCGCTCAGTGCTACCGCATTGAACGCCCCCGTGCGACGCAGCCGCTCCGTCGACTGCCGCAGCTCCTCGGGCGAGAACACTTCACCCTCCGGCAGACCTGCAATATCGCGGATGCGCTGTTCGCGCACATCACTTTCGCCAGAGATCACCATGCGGCCAAACCGCAGCCGGGGCCCGGGATCAAGGGTCAGATCTGCGCGAATGCGCCGGGATGGATGATCGGCAACCAGTTCCTGCGCGGCCAGTGCAGCCTTGGCATGGCCCTGAGCGCGCCAGCCCTCGATACCGTTGGCGACAGCACTCTTGAGCACACCGAGGCTGGCGGTCTGGCCTTCCGCATAGCCCTCTGGAAGCTCCGTCTCCGGAGCGACCGGTGCGATGCGTGCGCGGCCGAACAAAAACTTCGGTCCCGCATCTACCCTGATCTCGATGTTTGAAATCACGGCGGGAGGATCAATCTGCGGTATCGCAGCAGCCTCGCGTCCGTCGACGATGATATTGATGCTGCCGCTGAAGTATCCGTTGTCGTAGAGGACGGCGAGTAGACGTTTGTAATCAGCCCGGGCCGCGCCAAGAATTTCTGCGGTAGAGGGTCTGTTTTCTTCTTGCAGCGTTTGTTCGATCAGCAGCGATCCGCCACGCATCGAGCCGTTGAGATCGTCGTCCGTTACACCGTTGAGCGTCACTTCGGCGGCATGGGCGGATGTCGCCGTGATCCAAAGCATCACAATTCCCGTGGCCGTACGCCACACACTCTCCGGAGCCTTAAATTTCACACTCAAACCCTCGATACTCGCCGCAGCACCCCGGCACACTTTATCGCGTGCTCATGGATCTGCGGCTTTGACACACGCATTTTCTTAATACTTAACTGGATTTCGCCAATGGGCGCAAACAGCTTTCCGAAATCGTAAAACGAACTAGCGCTCTAGAGGAGGAGGCACGCAGACTGGGCGGTTTCCCGCCGACAGCGGCCTTGAAGACGCAAGCTTGGATAGTCACCCGCGTGTCGGAACCTGGTGGGTCGGGCCTGCTGCGAGCGAGATTGACAACATTGCCGCCCCATCCGCATAGTTGACCGAAATTATAGAAGCCAAAGGCGCAAGGGGCGGGCCAGGTCGCTTCCCATGGCCGCGGAGGAATTGTGACAGTTTTGATCGCAGGAGGCGGCATTTCGGGTTTGGTGCTGGCGTTGAGTTGCCATCAGGTCGGCATCCCCTTTCAAGTGTTCGAGGCGGCAGCGCGGATGCGCCCCATGGGCGTGGGCATCAATCTGCAACCCTCCGCCGTGCGCGAACTCTACGATTTGGGCCTGCACGACAGGCTGGATGAGGTTGGTATCCCACTCGAAGACTACGGGCTTTACACGAAAAAAGGCCTGCATGTCTGGACCGAGCCCCGCGGGATCGCGGCGGGATACGACTGGCCCGCCTATTCGGTACACCGCGGACGACTGCACATGATGCTTTATGATGAAGTAATCAGGCGCGCCGGGCCGGACGCCGTACAGACCGGTTGGCGGGCGACAGGATTTGAGAATACGGGCCATACCGTGACGCTGACGCTTCAGGACCGCAGCGGAGCGGCGCGTGCGGTCACCGGCGCAGTACTGATCGGTGCGGACGGGATCCACTCTGCCCTGCGCCGCCAGATGCAGCCCGATGAGGGACCGCCGCAATGGGGCGGGGCGATGCTCTGGCGCGGCACTACGCTGGCGCGACCGTTTCTAGCGGGTGCCTCCATGGCGCTCATCGGGCACGACGGCCTGCGTTTCGTCACTTATCCGATTTCGCGCAGCGACCCCGAGACAGGCCTCGCCACGATCAACTGGATCTGTAACCTGCAGTTCGACGCCGCTCAGGCGTTTCGCAAGGAAGATTACAGCCGCGCCGCCGATTTAGAGGATTTCCTGCCTGCGTTTCAACAGATCCGTTTCGACTGGCTCGACGCCCCTGCCCTCATCCGTGGGTCGCATGAAGTGTTCGAATACCCCATGGTCGACCGCGATCCACTGGACCGCTGGACACATGGCCGCACTACTTTGATGGGCGACGCAGCCCACGCGGCCTATCCCGTGGGCTCCAACGGCGCGGGCGCGGGCATCATCGACGCACGCAAACTGGTCGCGGCCTTTCTGCGCGACGGCCTCTGCCCGGATGCGCTCCACGCCTACGAGGACGAAATGCGCCCCGTGACCTCGAAGATCATCGAGATGAACCGCACGGCTGGGCCCGACAAGATCCTCGATATCGTGGAGCAGCGCTGTGGCGGGCAATTCGACGATATCAACGACGTCATCCCCCACGCAGAAATGGCGGCGCATGCCGCCACCTACAAGCGCATCGCAGGGACCGGGATTCACGAGACGAACACACGCCCGCCGATCATCGCGCCGGGTGCGCGGTTTGGCGAGGCAGCATCATTTGAAAAGGAGCCGTTACATGGCCGATGAACCCCACCAAGACGCGACATATCTCGCACAGCAGGTCGTGTCAGGCGCGGTCTCTGCGGATGAACTGCTCGATGAAGCGCTGGCGCGGGTGGCGGCAATGAATCCCGCGCTCAACGCCGTCGTGATGATCGAAGAAGACGCCGCCCGCCGCGCGATCAAGGCGGGGCTGCCGGAGGGGCCGTTCAGGGGGGTGCCGTTCCTCATCAAGGATCTGGGCGCGGAGGCGATCGATTTCCCCACCAACAGCGGATCGAACCTGCTGCGCGGCACGCGCTACACCTACGATAGTGCGATTTTCAACCGCATGCGCGCGACCGGCGTCGTGACGTTCGGACGGACCACATCGCCAGAAGGCGGTATCGGTCCAGTGACCGAAGCGGCGGTTTACGGCGGGCCCACACGCAATCCTTGGGATCTGTCGCGCACCTCTGGCGGATCCTCCGGCGGGTCAGGGGCGGCGGTGGCGGCAGGGATCGTGCCAATGGCGCATGGCTCGGACGGGGGCGGCTCCGTCCGCATCCCGGCATCGAGCTGCGGACTTTTCGGCTTCAAGGCGACGCGCGCGCGCTTTCCCGATGGACCTGCGGCCGGCGAAGGCTGGGCGGGCATGGCGATCGACGGCTTTCTGTCCCATTCCGTGCGCGACAATGCGGCGATGATGGACGCCTGCGCGGGTGCTGATCCAGGCGCACCTTATGTTGCCCCCGCGATGGAAATGACGTACGCGGCAGCGATCACCCGCCCGCCACGCCCATTGAGCATCGGAGTCTGCGACACGACCTTTACGGGCGGCGCGATCGACCCCGAGTGTCGCGCAGCGGTAAACAAGACAGCTGCACTTCTGGAAGATCTCGGTCACTCCGTCGCTCCCGCCCTGCCCCGCGCGGATCATGCGGGCATGATGCAGGCATGGACGCGCGTCGTGGCCTGCGGCACGGCCCTTTGGATCGAGAGCGCGGCGCGCGCGCAGGGGCGCGATGTGAGGCAAGGCGATGTTCAGGGGATCGCCGCGAGTGCGATGACATTTGCCAAAGGCATCTCGGGCGCGCAATATCTGGCCGCCGTCAACGCGGTCCACGCTTACGGGCGCCAGATGGCTGCGTGTTTCGACGACTATGACATACTGCTTTGCGCCACGCTTGCGGAGCCGCCCGCCGAGGTCGGCCGCTTCACGCACGAGCGCGACGATTACGAGACCTACCGCGTGGGCGCGGGCGGCGTTTTCGAGTATTCACCGTTCTGCGCGGCCTTCAATGCCAGTGGGCAACCCGCCGCGAGCCTGCCCCTGCATTGGACCGCATCGGGCCTGCCTGTGGGCGTCCATCTTGCGGCTGCCTACGGTGCGGATGCGACGCTGATCGCGCTCTGCGCACAGCTTGAGCAGGCAGCCCCCTGGGCGCACCGCAAAGCGCCAATTCTAGGGGAATACCTTGCATAACCTTGCCCTGCACAGCACACTGACCCTAGGGGGACGTAGACTTTGACCAAACAGATCGCGATCGACGCGCGCAATGTCGGCAAGATATACGGGGCCGGCGTGCACGCGGTGACCGCGCTCGGCGATGTGTCGATCGCTATCGAGCAGGGCGAGTTTTTTACGCTTCTTGGGCCGTCGGGCTGCGGCAAGACTACGCTGCTGCGGTGTATCGCGGGGTTCGAGACGCCCACGTCGGGTAGCATTCACCTGTCGGGCCGCGACATCACCTATACACCGCCCAACGAGCGTCCGGTGAATACCGTTTTTCAATCCTACGCGCTGTTTCCGCATCTGAGCGTCGCCGACAATATCGGTTTCGGCCTCAAGATGCAGGGAAAGCCCGCAAAAGAGGTGAAAGCGGCGGTGGAGCGTGTGCTGGCTCTCGTCAAGCTCGAAGATTTCGCCAAGCGCCTGCCGCAGCAGTTGTCGGGCGGGCAGCAACAGCGGGTCGCCCTGGCGCGCGCGCTCGCACCCCAGCCGGAAGTACTGCTCCTCGACGAGCCGCTCTCGGCACTCGATCTCAAGCTGCGCAAAGAAATGCAGAGCGAACTCAAACGCTTGCAAACCGAGACGGGCATCACCTTCATCTTCGTGACCCACGATCAGGAAGAGGCACTGACCATGTCGGACCGGATCGCGGTCATGTCGGCGGGGGAGTTGCTACAAGTGGGCACGCCGCACGATATTTATGACCGTCCGGTAAATCGATTTGTCGCCGATTTCATCGGGGAGACCAATTTTGTCGAAGGCACCGTGGAAGGATCCGCCGTGCGCATCGGCACCGGCGATCTTCTGGACGTGACCCTCGACGGGCATAGCGGCGGCGTCACCCTCGCCGTGCGCCCCGAGCAGGTGAGCCTGCGCGCGGACGGCAGCGGTATCGCAGCACAGATCGTCGCGGCGACCTATCTGGGCACTGACACGCATTACACGCTGGAATTGGGCGACAAGAGCCTGCTGGTGGCACGGATCCAATCAAATTCAGCGGGCGGCATGCGCGTGGGCGATGCAGTCGGCCTGCACATCGACGCCGGAGCCGTTCAGGTGCTCAGCGCATGAGCGGCCGCAGCAAGGGCCGCAACGGCTGGCTTTTGTCTTCACCAGCACTGATCCTGCTTTTGCTGGCGGCCAGTGGGCCATTGCTGATTGTCGCAGTCTATTCGGTGCTGGAGAAAGGCGACTATTCCGGCGTGCGCTGGATTCTATCGGGTGACGGCTGGTTCAACGTCCTGTTTCAGCGCGATATTTTCGATCAAACCGTCAGCCTTGCGGATGCGAACCTGTCGATCTTCTGGCGTTCGGTGAAACTGTCGATCGCGACGACGCTCATTACCTTTGCCTTCGGATTGCCCACCGCGTGGTTCATCGCGACGCGCCCGCCCAAATCGCGTGCGCTGTGGCTTTTTCTGATCACGATCCCCTTCTGGACCAACCTACTCATCCGGACGTTCGCGATCATGGAGGTGATCCGTAACCAAGGCATCCTTAACACGTTCCTCACGTGGACCGGCCTTATCTCCGAGCCGATCCAGATCCTCTATACCGATACGGCCGTGCTGATCGGGATGGCCTACGTCTATCTGCCGCTGATGGTGCTGCCGCTCTATGCCGCCATCGACCGGTTCGATTTTCGGCTGATCGAGGCGGGATACGACCTCTATGCCTCGCGCTGGCAGGTACTGCGCGGGGTAATCCTGCCGATCATCCGGCCCGGTATCGTCGCAGGATCGATCCTCGTGTTCATCCCCAGTCTGGGCGCTTACGTCACACCGCGAGTGCTGGGCGGGGGCAAGAATATGATGATCGGCAATTTTATCGAACTGCAATTCGGACAGGGCCAGAACTGGCCGCTGGGCGCAGCACTCTCGACCGTTCTGCTGCTCGTAGTCCTGATCTCGCTGGTGGTTTACACCCGCGTCACCTCGAAGGATGATCCGCGTGGCTGACAAAAAACGCGCCTTCGATGTGACGACCCTGCCCGGGTTCACCGCAATCGCCATCACGGCATTTGTCCTGCTCTATGCGCCGATCATCACGCTGGTGTTCTACTCGTTCAACGGCGGCAATTCAGTCAACCAGTGGGGCGGTTTCTCGTTGCAATGGTATGTGGTCGCCTGGAACAACGAGGCAGTGCAGGATGCCACCGCGCGATCGCTGATCATCGCAGTCTGGGCAGCGGTGATCTCGACGGCGCTGGCCACGATGGCGGCCCTCGGCACCACGCGACGCGGAAAGTTCAAGGGGCAGACGGTGATCTATATCATCATCAACCAGCCTTTGATGGTGCCTGAAATCGTTACCGCCGTGGCGCTGCTGATCTTCTTTTCCTCCGTGAAAATCGCCACGGGCTACAGCGGTCTGGGCTATCTCATCCTGGCCCACTCGGCTTTCTGCATCCCCTTCGCATATCTGCCGATCAAAGCACGGCTGGAGGGCATGGATACGGCGATGGAAACCGCCGCCGCAGATCTTTACGCGACACCGTGGCAGACGTTCCGCTATGTCACTCTCCCGCTGCTGCTGCCTGGCGTGATCGCGGGGGCGATGCTCGCGTTCATCATCTCGCTCGACAACGTTATCATCACGGAATTTGTAAAATCCGCAGGGCAGGATACACTGCCCACCTATATGCTGGGGCAATTGCGCCGGGCCCTGACACCTGAGGTCAACGCGATCTCCACAGCCCTTCTGGCGCTGACCGTACTTATTCTCACGGTCTTCTTCATCGTTACGAAAAAGCGGGATTAACCCGCGTATCATCAACTGGGAGACATCTGATGAAAACTACCCTTCTTGCAACCACGGCCTTGCTGGCCAGCACTTTTGGCGCCTATGCCGAAGGACAGCTGAACCTCTTCAACTGGGGCAACTACACAAGCCCCGAAATGATCGAGAAGTTCACCGAACAGACCGGTATCGAGGTCACCATCACCGATTACGACAGCAACACCACCGCCCTCACCAAGGTCGAGGCAGGCGGCTCGGGCTTCGATCTCGTGGTGCCCTCGGCCAACTATATCCCCGTCTACGTCCGCAAGGGGCTGATCGCCGAACTGGATCACTCGAAGATCCCGAACATCGGCAATATCGCGGCAGAGTGGAAGGATGTGCCATGGGATCCGGGCCGCAGCCATTCCGTGCCATGGCAGTGGGGCTCTGTGGGCATCGCGGTCAATACCACCGTTTATTCAGGGGATCCAAACACGTCCGAGCTGTTCCTCAATCCGCCGGAGGAGCTGGTCGGCAAGATCAACGTCGTGCCGGAAATGACAGATGTGATGAACATGGCGATCTTCAATCTGGGCGGCGAAGCCTGCACCGAGGATCTGGACCTTCTCAAGCAGGTCCGTGACAAGATGATGGCGGCCAAGCCCAAGTGGCTCTCGATGGATTACGGCACCACCGACAAGCTCTCGTCAGGGGATTATGCCGCCTCCGTCAACTGGAACGGCTCGACCATGCGCGCGCGGGTCAACAACCCCGATATCGTCTACGGCTACCCGGTCGAAGGCTATCCTTTGTTCATGGATTCCGTTGCATTGCTGGCCGACGCTCAGAACGTCGATGAAGCGTATCAGTTCATTAACTTCATTCTCGAGCCCGAGAATGCGGCAATGATCTCTTCGTTCGCGCGCTACGCAAACGGCGTTGCGGGATCCGAGGAATTCATGCCCGAGGACATGAAAACCGCACCCGAGATCGTGACCCCCGCGGAATTTGCAGCGGCGGGCCAGTTCCTGCCGACCTGCCCGCAGTCGGCCGTCGATCTCTATACCGCGATGTGGACTGAATTGCTGAAGTAAGCCCCAAATCGGGCGGGGCTACGACACAGTGGCCCCGTCCAACCCCCGCAGCGCGCCGTAAAGATCGGCGCGGCGGTCGCGGAACAGACCCCAACTGCGGCGCAGCTCTGCCGCCTTCTCCAGATCAATCTTGGCCAGCGTGATGGCACGCTCCGCGCGGCCCGCTTGCCCGATCATCTGACCCGTCTCACCCGCAATGAATGACGTACCGTAGAACGTGACGCTACGGTTATCCTGCGCCTCTGCCCCGACGCGGTTGGACGCCATGACGGGCATGATATTGCCCGCAGCATGACCCCGCATCACCGTTTCCCAATGGGGCTGGCTATCGTAATCGGGCATATCGGGCTCCGATCCGATGGCGGTCGGATAGAGCAGCGCCTCCGCGCCCATCAGGGCCATGGCGCGAGCGGCCTCGGGAAACCATTGATCCCAGCAGATGCCGACCCCGAGAGACCCAAAGGCCGTTTCCCAGACGCGAAAGCCCGTATTACCGCCAGAGAAATAGTATTTTTCCTCATACCCCGGCCCCTGTGGGATATGTGATTTACGATATATGCCCAACTCAGAGCCGTCCGCATCGATCATTGCCAAAGAATTAAAATAGGCCTGCCCCGCACGCTCGAAAAATGACAGGGGCAGCACCACGCCGAGTTCTCTCGCCAAATCGGCAAAGCGCGCGAGCACCGGATGACCCTCACGCGGCGCCGCGAGATCGAAATATACGGGATTTTGCGTCTTGCAGAAATAGGGGTCGGCAAACAGCTCTTGCAGCAGGATTACCTGCGCGCCCTGCCCCGCCGCTTCGCGCACCAGTGCCTCGGCAGTGTCCAGATTGCGGTCGCGCTCCGCATCTGCTGCGAATTGCGTGACGGCGAATGTCACCTCACGCATCTTTGAAGCCTTCCAACACGTTGACGGTGTTGATCCCAACCGCCTCGATCGCATAACCACCTTCCATACAGAACACCGTCGGCAATTTCATCCGCCCGATCCGGCGGCCCGCATCGGTGAAATCATCGCTCTCGAGCTTGAAAAAGCTGATCGGATCGTCCTTGAACGCATCGACGCCCAGCGACACGACCAGTGCCTCGGCACCCCAGTCTTTGATCTTGGTGATCGCATCATCCAGCGCGCCAGACCATGCCCCGTACCCCGTGCCCGCAGTCATCGGATAGTTGAGGTTCAGACCCTCGCCCTCGCCCGCACCCGTCTCGTCGGCATAGCCGAGATAGTAGGGATAGGCCTCCTGTGGTGCACCGTGCAGCGAGGCGAACATGACATCGGCACGACCGTAAAACAGGTTCTGCGTACCGTTGCCATGGTGGAAATCGATGTCGAGGATCGCAACCCGCGCAGCACCGCTGTCGCGGAACATCTGTGCCACCACGGCGGCATTATTGATGAAGCAATAGCCTCCATACTGATCTGCCGTCGCATGATGGCCCGGCGGGCGACACAGCGCAAAAGCCGCATCAGCGCCAGCTGCAACGATCCGTTGCGCCGTCTGCGCGCACGAAACGGAGGCCAGCGCAGCCTTCCACGTGCCCGCTGTCATGGCCGTCTCGGAGGCATGGCAGTAATAGCCGACCTTGCCGTCGATGTTGGTCGGGATCCGATCCAGATGCATGCCGCGCGCGGGTACGTTGGCGGCGATGATTTCCCCCGCCATGCCTTCGGCCTTCCAGTCGGCCCATGCCGTTTCCAGAAAAGCGAGGTAGCCCGGATCGAGCAGCGCGCGCACTGGTGCCATATCCACGGCGTCGGGCGCTGATATTTCGGTAAGCCGCCGTTCCCTCAGCCTCGACAATACATACTCGACACGCGAGGGCCGCTCGAACGGCGTGACGAACTGCCCGCCCGACAGCTCCGCTTGTGGAAAATGCAGACGGTGATCTTCGCTGTGTATGATGCGCATTTATGAGGCCTTAGGTTGTGTGATCTGACCATCATAATCAGGAAGAAGGCATGTGCATCCGAAAAACGTCCAAGCGCAATCTGTCTATAATCATTTACAAGCTACCGACACAGGTGCTGCGCCGTTGGAAACACTCATGTGGCTGAAATTTCGGTAAGATTGGTGCGGTTGGAGCGCATCTTAAATTTAAAGCATCGGGCATGAGCTATCAACATGCGGGCCATCAATCGAATTGGGAAGTTGGACCGACCAACCTGTATGAAGGGATATTTCAACAGGCCTCTCGCGCTAAGTATTCTGCCACCTTTTAAGGAAACCGCGCCCCTCGGTAACTTTGGTGTGCCCGTTCTTCACCAGTTTGAGGTCATGGAACAAACCAGGCTCCGCCTTACGAACCTTGGCAGGGTTTGCAAACCGCGCCTTTCAAAATACGAGCGACGTGGCGCTGGCCGCGATCTACCAAGCCTTCCGGCTGACGACCTGGCCGCGAACGACACTCTGCGCCGCAGCGTTGCATTCGCATTCGGCCTCGAACAGAATTTGCTAGGTCATTCGCAATTCTCCTTGGTTTCCAAATCAATTGGCAAAGCAATTACACATGTGATGAACCTCCCTTGAGCACAGTTGCTCTGAAATGACCCTGCGTAAAACTCCAAAACTTGACGCAAAAGACGGAGCTGGCTGTTGCCACAAGCGAAGTGGGGCACCTAACCTGTGGTTGCACCCTTTGAGGGTCACACCAAACGGGAGGAATGACAATGAACAGACCCAAATCAAGATTGGCCCTCTGGGCGATTGCCCTTGCCACTGCACTTGCCACCGTTAGCCCTGCGTGGGCAGAGGACCTGCCACTCGGCGACGCAAAAGAACTGGGCTTTGATCCGGAACGACTAGCGCGCATGGACGCAACTTTTGGTGGCCTTATCGAAAAAGGGATGATGCCCGGTGCCGTGATTATGGTTATCCGTGACGGCCAGATTGCGCACCTGTCCACGATGGGCAAACGCACGCCCGAGGGTGAGCCAATGACACAAGACACAATCTTTCGCATCTATTCGATGACAAAGCCGATCACGACGGTCGCCGCGATGATGCTCGTGGAAGAAGGCAAACTTGTCCTGAACGCACCGGTGGCGACCTACCTCCCTGCGTTCAAAGATCTGAAGGTAGCGACGGGCGAAAAAGACGGCAATAATTATGCAATGACCCGCCCAGCCAAAGGCACGATGACCGTATTGGATCTTATGCGGCATACGTCCGGACTGACCTACGGATTTTTCGGCGCGGGTCCCGCTCGCGAAGCGTATAATGCAGCCAATGTAAGCAGCCCAGAAAACACCACCGTTGAGCAAGCTAATCTGCTGGCAAGCCTACCGCTAGAGCATGATCCAGGCACAACTTGGGAATACTCCCGCGCTACCGATGTGCTCGGGGCCGTGGTCGAAACGATTTCCGGTCAAAGCCTCGAAGCGTTCATGACCGCGCGGATATTCGAGCCTTTGGGAATGACCGATACGGCTTTCTATGTGGATGACGAGGCCGACTTTACCCGAATCGCCGAACCCTTTGCAGAACACGCGCAAATCGGCGATCGGGGCGTCTTTGATCCGCGTGTGCGTAAACCCAACCAGTCGGGCGGCGGCGGCCTCATGTCTACTGCTCACGACTATTCGAAGTTTGCGCAGATGATGCTGAATGGCGGGGAGTTGAACGGCACCCGGCTCTTGTCCCCTAAAACGGTGCAGTTGATGACATCCGATCACACCGCGGGGATCAAGCCAGGCAAATACTATCTTCCGGGTCCGGGCTACGGATTTGGCCTCGGATATGCCGTGCGTCTGGAAGATGGCAACGCACCTTCCTTTGGCACGGAGGGAGAGTTCAATTGGGGTGGTGCTGCGGGCACGGCCTATTACACGGACCCGCAGGAGGACATGATTGCTTTGTTGATGATCCAGTCGCCTGCGAACCGGGGCCCGCTGCGCCTGATTTTCAGAAACCTCGTCTATCCGACAATTGTTGATAGCCGCGCTGAAGACTGAACATAGCATGTCCTGTGGGCGCTTCGCGGGGCATCGCTTCCGGTTGCCAATGAACGTCAGCCTAAGTAACGCAACTTGTCGGTGACGCAGATCTGTGGGAGATTAAGGCGCTTTCTAGCAAGCTCCCTTTGGCATCAACATGCCCATAAGATAGGGCGTCCCAGCGTAAGTCTTGAAAAAAACTTTGTCTATGTGCGGTTGCCAGCTTGAACTGATCCGGAGTTGCCTGACACGCCTTCGGAGGATCTCAGTGGTAGACCGTGGGCCAAATAATCTCCCCTGAAAACACAAGGTTTTATGTCTGACGGCGATGCCTCGTTCATGCAGGAAATCCTCAGCGTTTCGGAGCAAACGGATAACCCGGACTCCAGCATTGCCGCAAAGCATGTGATTTCCAAAATTGTCTAAAAATATTGATCTGAAGGGAAATCTGCATCCGGCGAACCTAGTGTCCACTCTGCTCTGAGCAGGACGGTTTTGCTCCGAAACTCCGCCCGGCTAGGCCGGTTTCATACTCACGTTTTCTGCGAATGAGTACACACATACGTTTGTTCAGACCACTCTGCGCCGGATGGTCCATTGGACCAGCGTGCTATGGTGCTGCCAGTTTAGCAGCTGTGAACGTTGGGATCATGCTCAATTGGGCCGCCGCACGCGGTGGAGGCCATTGCGCATCGGATCACGTGTCGCCCGTATTGCTGTGTCCGCTCGTCAGACAGCTTTGACGATCGCAACTGTCTCTGGACGACCGCCAAACGTTTGTCGTGCAAGACGCGATTGATGCGGTGATACCAAACGATGATAGCGTGCCATTGTTTACGCCCGAGGCACTCGTTTTATCAATGTCCGGTCGGGATGCGGGAAACCCGATCAGGTTAGCCCTTTGGCCAGATCTGCGGCACAAAAGTCCCCAACATTTGAGATCCCCGTAACTAAAACCAATTGATCTCTCCTTCCGTCATATTCCTTGTACTACGATTTTCCGTCAGTGGAATGGACCTGATTGTCTCCACAGCTCATCCATCGGGGCGCAGTACCTGACGGATCGAGGCGGTTTTGTGGTAGTGGAATTGCTGCTCAAAGCGCGTCTTGAAGGATGTGGACCATGTCTTTCCTATCCAGTGGAATTGCGTTTTTCTTGCTGGAGGATGCGTTTACAGAATCAACGGCTAATTGGTCGAAGGCCGCTGGTGCCACGCCCCAATCTGACAGGCTTGGCAAAGCGTTCAGGTCCATCCATGCCTCAAATCCCGAGAGCGGATCCAGGCTTTCGGTTACAGGAAAGACGCGGTTGACGGCTTCGCAGCACGAGACAAGTCGTCTGTGCGCATCCGATCCTGCGTTTACGCGCATCAGATTGCGACGCATCACCGGCAACAACAGCCTGCCACACAGCGCCCCGTGCGGCGCGCCGTACCGCCCGCCGAGCACTCCCGCGATGCCATGCGCCGCTCCAAGGCCACTATTGGCCAACGCCAGTCCGCTCGCCAGACTGACCCACGCCAGATCCCGCCACGACTTCGCGTCACCCTGTGCGGTCACACCCTTGAGGGCCGCAAGCCCGGTCTCGATGGCACGGTAGCTGAGAGCGTCGGAAAACGGCGTCGCAGCGGCAGAGGTGTAGGCCTCGATCACCTGAGTTATGGCATCCAGTCCAGAGTGTAATACCACATCGGCCGGTGCCGTTTTCATCAGGGACGGATCCACGATGGCGATTGCAGGGAACAGCGCACGACCGCGAAGGCTGATCTTTGCGCCCTTAGAGGGCACATAAACCACCGCATTTGCCGTGACCTCAGCGCCGGTTCCCGCTGTTGTCGGCAGCGCGATACACGGGATCTTTCCCGCCTGTGCAAGACACAGCGCGTCAATTCGGCCAAAGTCATCGGGCAATGCAAGATCGTTGGACAACAAGAACGCCAGCAGTTTTCCTGTATCTATCACCGATCCGCCGCCACAGGCGATCACCACATCAGGCCGGATCTCCGCCAACGTCTCGAGAGCCTCGTTGATCGCAAGAACGGATGGCTCTTTCGCACAGCTGACCCGTGCTATGGACACTCCTGACCCGCGCAACGCATCCATCACCGGTGCTGCGGCGATACCACTCGCACCTGTGACAAGGACTACGGATCTTGTGCTCCGGGGAAGATATTTTTCCAGATCAACAGCGGTTCCAGCGCCGAAGATGATCTGGGTCGGGCATGAGATCGTGAACATTTCAGTATGCACAATCCTAGTAGCCCAGAGTGCAGGTGACAGCGCGCCGCCAGTCATCGTATTTCTTCGCGCGCGTCTCTTCCGCCATTGTCGGCTGAAACTGCCGCTCCAGTGCCCATTGCTTTGCAAACTCGTCCTGTCCGGGCATCGCGCCAATCTTCATTCCGGCCAGCCAAGCCACACCGGAGGCCGTCGTTTCAAGGACTTTGGGCCGGTCGACGGGTGCGCCGGTGATATCGGCCAGAAACTGCATGGTCCAGTCTGATGCGCTCATGCCGCCATCAACGCGTAACACATCTGAAGCATCATCCGACGCCCAGTCAGCCCGCATGGCATCGAGCAGATCCCGCGTCTGGTATCCGACACTCTCCAATGCCGCCTTGGCAAGCTCGTTCGGGCCGGAGTTGCGCGTCAGGCCGAACACGGCACCGCGGCACTCAGGGTTCCAGTAAGGTGCGCCAAGACCGGTGAACGCGGGGACAAGCACCACCGATTGGGTCTGATCGGCCCTTTCGGCCAGCGGCTGCGTCTCTGACGCCTCGCGGATGATCTTGAGCCCGTCGCGCAACCATTGAACCACTGCTCCCGCTATGAAAATCGAGCCTTCCAAGGCATAAGTCGGCTTGTTGTCCAGCTGATAGGCTATTGTCGTCAGCAGGCGGTTATTGGACCGCACCGGCGTATCGCCCGTATTGAGCAGGGCAAAGCATCCCGTGCCGTAAGTAGATTTCATCATGCCCGGCTTGAAGCATGCCTGCCCGATGGTCGCCGCCTGCTGGTCGCCCGCGACCCCGCAGATCGGTATGGAGGATCCAAACAGATCCGGACGGCACATGCCGAAATCATCGGCGCTGTTCTTGACCTCGGGAAGCATCCCGAAAGGGATGTCGAACAGGTCGCAGATGGTCTTACTCCAGCGTCCCTTACGAATGTCATAGAGCATGGTGCGGGCGGCATTGGTCGCGTCTGTGGCATGTACTCTGCCACCGGTCAGTTTCCAGATCAGATAGGTATCTACGGTGCCGAAAAGCAATTCACCGCGCCGCGCCATGTCACGCGCGCCTTCGACATTGTCCAATATCCACTTCAACTTCGTTGCAGAGAAATACGGATCGACAAGGAGGCCAGTGCGGTCTGCAAACATCTTTGCATGGCCTGCATCACGCAGCGACTTGCAGTATTCCGCCGTGCGCCGGTCCTGCCAGACGATTGCGTTGTAGACCGGTTTGCCGGTCTCGCGGTTCCAGACGACGGTCGTCTCACGCTGGTTGGTGATGCCGATGGAAATGATGTCGCTGCCCTGAATGCCGGCGCGCTCCACAACCTCGCGGCATGTACCCGCCGTGGTCGCCCAGAGGTCCGAGGGATCATGCTCCACCCAGCCAGATTGGGGAAAAACCTGTGGGAATTCTTCTTGCGCGGACGCGACGGGCGTCAAGGCCTCGTTGAACAGGACGGCCCGCGTTGACGTGGTGCCCTGATCGATTGCGAGTACGTATTTCATCATATTACCTTGTGGGGAATGTGATCGCAAAAAGGAGGGCGGCGATCAAACCGCCCTCCGGTTGATCCGTTTTATCGTAAACGGATCGTTGGTTACTGCTTCCAGGACTGGATCAGATCTTCGTAGGAGATCGTTTCCGGTGCCTCGTCAGTCGACTCCAATGCAGCCTTGGGTGAACCCGGCTGGCTCAGCCAGTATTCGGCATCGCGCACCTCGTTCATGACCGGACCAAGATCGCCCTGGACCCCTGCCCGCTCGAGACGCTCAAGCACGGCCTCCTGTTCGGCGCACAGACTATCGAGCGCTTCCTGGGCCGATTTCGCTCCCGAAGACGCATCACCGATGTTCTGCCACCACAGCTGTGCCAAACGTGGATAGTCCGGAATGTTTGTACCGGTGGGCGACCACTGCGTACGCGCCGGTGAGCGGTAGAACTCGACCAGACCGCCGAGAAGTGGCGCGCGCTCGGTGAAGCTTTCGTGGTCGATGGTGGATTCGCGGATGAACGTCAGACCGGCGTGGGACTTTTCGACATCAACGGTCATGGAAGTGACGAACTGGGCGTAGAGCCAGGCCGCCTGCGCACGGTCCACGGGTGTGGATTCCATCAGCGTCCATGATCCCGCGTCCTGATAGCCGACCTTCATGCCTTCTTCCCAGTATGCGCCATGGGGGCTGGGTGCCATGCGCCAGCGCGGCGTGCCGTCATCGTAGAGAACGGCGGAAGCGCCCTCTCCCACCATGTCGGCGGTAAACGCCGTGTACCAGAACATCTGCTGGGCAATCTGGCCCTGTGCAGGGACCGGACCAGATTCGCCGAACGTCATCCCGGCCGCTGCAGGAGGTGCGTATTTCCCGAGCCAATCAACGTAAGACTCAATGGCATAGACAGCAGCGGGAGAGTTGGTAGCGCCGCCGCGCGACATGCACGACCCGACAGGCTGAGAGTTTTCGTTAACGCGAATACCCCATTCATCCACGGGAAGGCCGTTCGGCTCGCCCTTGTCGCCCATGCCGGCCATCGACATCCACGCATCCGTGAAACGCCAGCCCAAGGACGGATCTTTCTTGCCATAATCCATATGGCCGAACACTTCGCCCGAGACGTCCATATGGCTGAGATCGCGGTTCGTGAAGAAGGCCGCGATATCGGCGTAGGCCGTCCAATTGCGCGGAACGCCCAGCGCATAGCCGTACTCGGCTTCGAAATCGGTCATGTTCTTTTCGTCGGTGAACCAGTCATGGCGGAACCAGTAGAGGTTCGCGAACTGCTGGGTCGGCATCTGGTAGAGCTTGCCGTCGGGACCAGTCGTAAAGTCCAGACCGATGAAGTCATCGAGGTTGATCGTCGGGCTGGTGACCGATGCGCCCTCGCCTGCCATCCAGTCTGTCAGATTGCGCGCCTGCTGGTAGCGCCAGTGCGTCCCGATCAAATCAGAGTCGTTGACGTAGGCGTCGTAGATGTTTTCGCCGGTCTGCATCTGCGTTTGCAGCTTCTCAACAACATCCCCCTCACCGATCAAGTCATGCGTCACCTGAATACCGGTAATGGCTGTGAATGCTGGTGCAAGCACGGTGGACTCGTACGTATGCGTTGCGATGGTTTCCGAGACGACCTTGATGTCCATGCCCTGAAACGGCTGGGCCGCATCGATGAACCACTGCATCTCCGCTTCCTGATCGGCGCGCGACAGCGCGGACCGCTCGATCGTTTCATCCAGAAACGCGGTCGCAGCCGCCATATCGGCGAAGACCGGTGCGGCCATCGTCGTCAGAAGTAGCGCAAGCGCGGTACTCGATTTCAAAGAAATAGTCATGATTTCCTCCCTAATTGGAAATATAGTTTCTTACGCGGCAGCGTGTCGTCTTGTTGTATGAAGGGCTGCCACCCTCCCTACTTCCCCTACACCCAGCGAAAAACCGCAGCGGCGTAAACGAGGCAGACAACCAGTGCGAAGGGTTGGTTCGCACCGATCACCCCGAGCCACGCCAGATTGATAAAGGCGGAGCCCAGAAGTGTGATGAAGAGACGGTCCCCCCGGGTCGTCTCTATTCCCAGAACGCCCTTACGGGGTGTCTCGGGAAATTTGATTGCCAGGACGGTGAACACCATCAACGTCGAGGCGATACATATGAAAAACAGGGCGGTCGGCCAGGTCCATGCCATCCATTCCATCGCTCAATCCTCCTGTGGTTCAAACACGCCCAAGGGCAAAACCCTTGGCGATGTAGTTGCGGACAAAGTAGATCACCAAAGCACCGGGCAGAACGGTCAGAACGCCCGCGGCCGCAAGGACACCCCAATCGACACCCGACGCCCCTTGCGTGCGCGTCATGATGGCTGCGATCGGCTTTGCATCCACGCTGGTCAGCGTACGGCTGAGCAGCAGTTCCACCCACGAGAACATGAAACAGAAGAACGCAGCGACGCCGATGCCCGATGAGATCAGCGGCATGAAGATCTTCACAAAGAACCGCCCGAAGGAATAGCCGTCGATGTAGGCCGTCTCGTCGATCTCCTTGGGAACGCCGCGCATGAAACCTTCGAGGATCCACACGGCAAGCGGCACGTTGAACAGGCAATGCGCGAGGGCTACGGCGATATGGGTGTCGAAGAGGCCCACGGAGGAATAGAGTTGAAAGAACGGCAGGGCAAACACGGCTGGCGGTGCCATCCGGTTGGTCAGCAGCCAGAAGAACAGATGGTTGTCACCCAGAAACCTGTATCTGCTGAAGGCATAGGCCGCCGGCAGAGCGACACTCAAACTGATCAGCGTATTCAACACCACATAGATCATGGAGTTTACGTAGCCCATGTACCATGTGGGGTCCGTCAGGATGGTGATGTAATTATCAAAAGTCAGATCCCGCGGGAACAATGTGAACTCGCTCAGGATCTCGGTGTTGGTTTTCAGGCTCATGTTCAGCAGCCAATAGATCGGCAGGAGCAGGAACACCAAATATAGCGTCATCACTATGACGGAGCCTTTTACCGGCAAACGACGCCTGCGCGCAGTCACATGCCGTGTCGCTGTGGCGGAGGATGCTGTTATGTCTGCCATCACTTGCCGTCCTTTTTGTCCATGTTGACCATCACGGTGTAGAAAACCCATGAAATCAGCAAAATGACGAGGTAATACATCAACGAGAATGCCGCGGCTGGTCCGAGGTCGAACTGCCCCAACGCCATTTTCACAAGATCGATCGATAAGAGAGTGGTCGAGTTGCCGGGCCCGCCGCCGGTGACCACGAAGGGCTCGGTGTAGATCATGAAGCTGTCCATAAACCGCAGCAGGATCGCGATCATCAGAACGCCCATCATCTTGGGCAGCTCAATGTAGCGGAACACGGCCCAGCGCGACGCCTGATCGATCTTTGCGGCTTGATAATAGGCGTCGGGGATCGATTTGAGACCCGCGAACGCCAGCAGCGCCACAAGCGATGTCCAATGCCAGACATCCATCACGATGATGGTAACCCATGCCGCGAAAACGCTTTGAGTATAGTTATACTCAATGCCCATCGCATCCAGCGTATAGCCCAGCAGGCCGATATCGACGCGGCCAAAGATCTGCCAGATAGTGCCCACGACATTCCATGGGATCAACAGGGGCAACGACATCATCACCAGACAGAAACTGGACCAGAAGCCGCTTTTCGGCATGTTGAGCGCTACAAAAACGCCCAGCGGGATCTGGATCATCAGGATGATTGCAGAGAACATCAACTGGCGGCCCAATGCATCCCACATCCGCTCGGAATGCAGCATTGTCTCGAACCACTCCAGCCCGGCCCAGAAGAACTGATTATTGCCGAACGTATCCTGAACCGAATAGTTTACGACCGTCATGATCGGGATCACGGCCGAGAAGGCCACGAGGACCAGAACCGGCAAGATCAAGAACCACGCTTTTTGATTGACTGTCTTGTTCATAGCACGCCCTTCCCTTCCTTGAGCCAATCGTTGACGTAAACATTCACCCGATCGGGCGCGAAAACGACGCGGTTCATATCGGGGGAGATCGAGGTGTCCTCACCCGCGACAATGTTGATCTCGGCACCGAACAGATCGGCGCGGATGATCTTGTGGCGGCCCACGTCCTCGACCCTGCGGATCGTAACAGGTAGGCCCTCGCCCTCCGTCAGGGTCACGAATTCGGGCCTGATCCCGATTTCGACCTTCCCTTCAAGCTCGGCGAACGACTGGCCTAGTGGTACAGTCCCCCCCTGCACAGCGGCAGAACTCCCCGCGACCGACGCTGACAAAACATTCATTCCCGGCGAGCCGATGAAATACCCGACAAACGTATGCTGCGGCTTGTTGAACAATTCCTCGGGAGTGCCGATCTGAACGACGCGCCCGTCGTACATGACGACCACTTTGTCTGCGAATGTCAGCGCCTCGGTCTGGTCGTGCGTCACATAGATCATGGTGTGGCCGAATTCGTGGTGCAGCGATTTGAGTTGGGTGCGCAACTCCCACTTCATATGTGGATCGATTACGGTCAGTGGCTCGTCGAACAACAGGGCGTTGACGTCTTCACGCACCATACCACGGCCGAGACTGATCTTCTGCTTGGCATCCGCTGTCAGACCCCGCGCGCGGTGATCCAGCTCTGCTTCCATCCCAATCATAGCAGCGATCTGTTGCACACGCTGCGCAATATACGCCGGGCTGGCCCCTCGGTTCTTGAGAGGAAACGCAAGGTTATTGCGAACGGTCATCGTGTCATAGACCACGGGAAACTGAAAAACCTGGGCGATGTTGCGGTCTGCGGTGCTGGCTTGTGTCACGTCCACATCATCGAACAGGATGCGCCCCTGACTGGGGTGTAGCAAACCCGAGATGATATTGAGCAACGTGGATTTTCCGCACCCCGACGATCCGAGCAGCGCATAGGCCTCACCGTCAGCCCAGACATGGTTCAGCTCTTTCAAGGCGAAGTCATCTTCGCTGGTGGTTTTCGGCAGGTAGGAGTGAGCGAGATTATCGAGCGTGATTTTTGCCATCTGGATGCTCCCTAAGCCGCTATCGCGTAGGACGCAGGCGCGACCAGATCACCGGCTTCGGTGAAGATATAGACGTGGCGAAGCTCCAGATAGACGCGCAGTGCAGATCCAAGTTTCAGATTATGGACACCGTGAACCAGCCCGACCCATTTCTCCCCGTGATGATCAAGATGCACAAATGTCTCGGATCCCGTGAGTTCGGTCACTACAAGCCGAGTGTCAAAAGGCACTGACCCGCCTGCGGCCGATGAAAGCTCTAGGTGATTGGGACGGAAACCCGCGATATATCGCCCATCGGCTAAATCTGCTATCGGGCCCGTTGCAGCAACACTATGCCCGTCGCCAAATGTGATGTTGCCGCCCGCCTTGCTGACCTTGAGAAAATTCATCGGCGGATCGCTGAACACACGCGCGGTGGTTGCGTCGATCGGCTGTCGGTAGACCTTCGGCGTGAGGTCGAATTGTGTGACACGCCCTTCCCACATCGCAGCGGTGTTTCCGCCCAGCAACAGCGCTTCTTCAGGCTCGGTGGTGGCGTATACAAAAATCGATCCGGCTTCTTCAAAGATCTTTGGGATCTCCACGCGCAACTCTTCGCGCAGCTTGTAGTCAAGGTTTGCCAGCGGCTCGTCCAGCAGCACGAGCCCCGCATCCTTCACCAACGCCCGCGCCAGCGCGCAGCGCTGTTGTTGCCCGCCCGACAGCTCAAGCGGCTTGCGTTTCAGCATCGGCGTGAGCTGCATCAAGTCCGCGGCCTTTTGCACCGCATGGTCGATTTCGGCCGCGGTCTTGCCCATTAGCCGCAAGGGCGAAGCAATGTTGTCATACACCGTCATCGACGGGTAATTGATGAACTGCTGATAGACCATCGCGACCTTTCGGTCCTGAACGCGCATGCCGGTCACATCGCGTCCCTCCCAGAACACCCGGCCTGCATTCGGTACGTCGAGCCCCGCCATCAGACGCATCAACGACGTCTTGCCGGACAGTGTTGGCCCCAGAAGAACGTTCATCGTGCCTTTTTCAAGCACCAGATCGGTGGCGCTGATATGCACCTCGCCCTCGACGACCTTGGATACACCTTTAAGTTCAAGTGTCATATTTTCCCTCACTCCGCCGCCGTCAACATTTCGGGCAGACGACCTTTGATCCAGCGATCCAGCGTCGAGATCTGGCTTTCCGTCAACCGCAGACCAATCTTCGAGCGCCGCCAGACAATGTCTTCGGCGGACCGCGCATACTCGTTCGTGATCAGCCACTCCACTTCGCGCTGTGTCAGATTCGACCCGAAATTGGTTCCCAGATCATCCACAGCCGTGGCTCCCTTCAAGATGATGCGGGCTTCTGTCCCGTAAGCCCGCACAAGACGGCGCGCCCAACGGTCGTTCAGAAACGGGAAGTCGCTTTGCAGCGCGTCTATCAGATCCTGCACACCGTCTACCGGGAAATCACCGCCCGGAAGGGGCACACCTGCTGTCCAGTCAGATGGAAGCTTTCCGAAGACGTGAGAGATTTCCTTCAACGCGCTCTCCGCAAGTCTCCGGTAGGTGGTGATCTTGCCACCGAAAATGTTCAACGCAGGCGCGCCCCGGCTCTTGTCCAGCTTGAGAACATAATCACGCGTCGCGGCAGAAGCACTGCTTGCGCCGTCATCATAGAGCGGGCGCACGCCGGAATAGGTCCAGACCACATCATCTGCACCGATCGGCTTGGCCAGATACTGGTTGATGAATTGCAGCAGATAAGCCTGCTCTTCGGGCGTGCACTCAGGCTTTACCGAGGCATCCGAATGATCGGCATCGGTAGTTCCAATCAAGGTAAAGTCTGTCTCGTAGGGGATCGCAAAAGCGATGCGCCCGTCAACGCCCTGAAAGAAGTAGCACTTGTCATGTTTGAAGAGCCGCTTGGTCACGATGTGACTGCCACGGACCAGACGCACATCACCGGGTTGGTTACTCTGGAGCGTACCGCGCAGAACATCACCGACCCATGGCCCCGCTGCATTCACCACCATGCGCGCGCACACTGTTGAGGCCTCGCCCGTCAGCGCATCGGTAAGTTCAACTTGCCAGACGCCGTCTTGGACCCGTGCTCCCGTGACCTTGTTTCGCACACGAATGGCGGCGCCACGGTTTTCCGCGTCACGGGCATTGAGCACGACCAGTCTGGAATCCTCTACCCAGCAATCAGAGTATTCAAATGCTTTCTCGAACTTGTCGTTCAAAGCATCCCCTTCAGGTCCACTTTTCAAATCGATGCTCGTGGTACCAGGAAGAATGACCCGCCCGCCCAGATTATCATACAGGAACAGACCCAGCCGGATCAGCCAAGCAGGGCGTCGCCCCTTCATCCACGGCATCACGATGTTCAAAACTTTCGACGTCGGCGTAGTGAGATCGAACCTCATGCTGTCATGATAGGGCAATACGAACCGCATGGGCCATGCAATATGAGGCATCGCCTTGAGCAGAACTTCCCGCTCCATCAACGACTCTCGGACCAGCCGGAATTCAAAATATTCCAGATAGCGCAGGCCACCGTGGAACAGTTTCGTCGAGGCAGCAGATGTCGCCGACCCGATATCATTCATCTCCGCCAGACATACGGAGAGGCCTCGCCCGCTGGCATCACGGGCGATGCCGCAGCCGTTGATGCCGCCGCCGATTATGAGCAGATCAAAATCCGGTTTCATACAGTCCTCCCGCGCAAGTCCCCCACCTACGCAGTCAAAAACTGACAACAAACGAACAACATTGGAAGTAAAAAGTGTTCGTTCAGGATCGGTATCTTATAACATACTGTTAATGTTTAATTATTATTACCTCCACTAAAGTGAATTTCTAACAATTTGCCACCCGAGCCCGTAAAAACGAACATTAAAAAAGGATTGAACGATCACAATGCTACGCTAAGCTACTCCCAAACGAACATGCCGGATGTCATATGGTTCAAACCTTGCGCAAACCCGAAATTATCAACATGGCGCGCCGCGATGGCAAGGTAACAGTAGAAGGGCTCGTCCTGCACTTTGGCGTGACACCGCAGACCATTCGCAGGGATCTCAGCGAGTTGGCCAGTTCGGGCCAGCTAGACAGGGTGCATGGCGGCGCAATACTTCCGTCGACCACCGTAAATATCGGCTACAGCGAACGGCGAAACCTCAATCTGGCCTCGAAAGTCGATATCGCCCGTGCCTGCGCTGCGGAGATTCCGAACGACTGCTCCTTGTTCCTCAACATCGGGACAACGACCGAAGCGGTCGCGGCAGAGCTTCTACAGCACGAAGGGCTGTTGGTTGTAACGAATAACATCAATATCGCAAATATCCTGTCCGCGAATCCGAATGTCGAGGTTGTCGTGACGGGTGGCAATTTACGCCGTTTGGATGGCGGTCTGATCGGAGACTTGGCCAAAGAGACGATCAACCGTTTCCGGTTTGATTTTGCAGTTATCGGATGTTCTGCGTTGCACGAAGACGGGGATATTCTGGATTTCGACTTCCAGGAAGTCGGTGTCAGCCAAGCCATCATAAAACGGAGCGATAAGGTGTTTCTCGTCGCCGATGCGTCCAAGTTTGACCGGAAAGCACCGGCGAAGATTGGATCTCTGATCGAGATTGATACGTTTTTCTCGGATGCAACTCCGCCGCATGGCTGCATTCATTTGTGTCGTCAGTCTGACACGCGGGTCCATATTGTGCCCCATTGAGTGGGTGTTAAATTTCCCGCAGAAACCACTAGCGTTTATCGGCCAGACCTGACCCACCTTCAAACTGGAATTGGGCATAATTTTTGCGTGATGACATGAACGGACGCTGTTGGACCAACGCGAACTGTTTCCGCTGTTCTATTCATTTAGGTCGATCAGGCCGCGCCGACGTTAAACCATGCGGCAGCAATGGCGGCGGATTTTTGTGGAGTGCGCAACCGTCTCAAGCGAAGCGTGGCCCGATCTTTTGTCTAAATAATTGATACACATTTTGGTTCGATTTAGAGTTGCGGCAGAAGTGTACGAATTTCTGTGCCTGAGTAACTTAGCCTATGCTTCACCAGCCAAGGAGGATGCCCGCCTCAATCGATATGACTCTCACAGCACCCTCCCGGGCTCTGATACTCTCAATAGACCCAAGATCATGGAGAAAGCCGGAAACAACTATAATGCAGACCGCTGCCCAAACGTTTGAAAACCGAATGAAGCGCAATGCGCTCTTTTTGGAGGCTGTATCGTGCCTCTGCTTCGTTCGCACTTCGACGAGAGGTTTCCAGAATTAAAATGCGTAACGCCGGCTCAAGCCGCCTGCCCGAGGGGACCGAGGTCGGCCGTCACTCCGTCTTTGTTTGTCAGTCGATCGAATTCAATATAAAAAGTTGAACCCACACCTAGTTCGCTGACGTAATCAATAGTGGCGTTGTGCCGCTCGATGATCCGTTTGGCGATGTGAAGACCAAGGCCAGTGCCGCCAACCTTCCGAACATCGGAGGAATCCACTTGGCTAAACTTACCAAAGACGCTGTCCTTGGAACCTTCAGGAATGCCCACACCCTCGTCATTGACCGAAATACGGATGCGGGAACCGAAGGTTTCAACACGCACTTTGACCGCGCCGCCCTCGTCAGAAAACTTCAAAGCGTTTGACAGCAGGTTACCCATTACTTGGATCAGGCGTTTGCGGTCACCTGTGATCAGGCAATCCCCCGCGCAAGATTCTGCTATTACCTGGATGTCGAGCTTGCTTGCATATCCTGCGATTGATTCCACAGCTTCGCAAACAAGGGCATTCGCGTCGATTTTATCGAAATTGAACACAATCTCGCCAGCCTCGATTTTTTGCAGGTCAAGAAGGTCTTCGACCAAGCTGGCCAAGCGTTGCCCATTCATCGCCGCTATGCGGATCAGGGGCTTGAGGGAATCGGGCAACACGCCGAGCCGGTCGCTCTTGATCAGTTCAAGCGATCCGATGATCGACGTCAGCGGCGTGCGCAACTCATGGCTGACTGTGGCCAGAAACTGCGATTTGACCTCAAGCGCAGCTTTGGTTCGCTCATTTTCTTTCTTGATCAATAGCATTTTTTCGAGCCGCTCGTGGTAACCTTGGTAGAACTTCACTGCTATGTCGGCGATGAAGTAGAGCACGAAGATGATCGTAAAGAACTCCAACCAGATTTCGGAATTGAGCGGCGGCAGATGCCGAAACACGTCAAGTAAAGCGATGTACAAAAACGCAAAACCGTAGATTGCGAGACGCAAAAGCAGAATGCCTTTCATTTGGCTGTTGTACATCGCTGCGAAGACAGACGCTGAGAATAGGAAAAAGAGCGGTGTGAAGTGTCCGGTCGATGTCTGCTGAACCGCAATATTGATGACGAAAATGCTGATCGCCATTGCGCTCGCGGTCGTATTGAAGGCAATGCGCTTGAGGATCCGCCGCCCTATGACCGGGTCTTCGCCATCCCAGGCTTTGGACTGGCGTCCGAGGTGCATGTCGAGCACTTCGGTAAGAACTACGATCACGTAATACGCGAAAATCGAAATTGGGTCGAAGTAAAACGCCGCCAGTATCGCTGCGGCGAAAAAGCTCCCTTGCCGCTTCCAGACAAGCTGGTTGGAAAGGGCAATGTAATCTTTGATCCTCTGTTCGCGACCGCAAGAGCTGAACCATTCGGCCCGGGTCGCCAAAAATGTGCTAAGGTTCTTCATACTCGCCTCTGCGGTTAAGTCATAAGTTAACACCTATAGTTGAAATGTGTTGAAAATAGACCGTTCATGAGGCGGTGTGCAGTCTTTTCCCTTGCCAGTTTGATGCAAGTTTTCAGCAAATAATTCCGCTCTTTGGGACCGGTACCGCAATCCGCGTTAGAAATCGACTGCTAACCGTATAGTGACGCATGCACGCTGCGTAAGCCTGTCAGGCGGCCTCGGAACTGCCATGCTTTGAAGCGGCATACACCCCCGCAAGATCTGGAAACGCAATATTTGAATGGGGGATTTCGTACATTGGACCAAAAACCGGTGTCCGTGCCAGAACCGCTTCGCGCTGTTGCCGAACTTTGGCGGTCAGGAGCTGAATGGGCTTTTTCAACCCGGGATAGCTGCGGGGTTCCATCACCAATTCATACCCGAGGTAGCGGCGATAGAACGCGGCATGCTCCGCCCGCACCGGAGCAAGGGCTAAGTCAATATCGTAGAACATCGTGGCGAGAAACGGGATACGCAGAACCAAGAAATGCAAGGGCACGCGATGTTTGCGGGCTGCAGGGTCGATTACAAAGCGGGTCGAATCGAGAACCGTCTGGCCGAGTTTTACATCGTCTAGGATTTCGGGGAACACCTCCAGGGTCGGTGATGCGAGAGAGAGCTTGGACACCAAGTGCAAGCGCACAGATGCCAAAATCTTCCCGTCCATTTCGACCGCGACATGAACACAGTTCGCGGTTTCGTCATAGGGATCTGACATGATTCGGTGTTCGTTTTCGGGAATCGACCCTTCGGCGCGGTAGCAGTCGTAGCGCAGGCGGTATATTCTCTCTAGATCTTTGCTGTCGGTCGCAACTTTGTAGCGGGAGTGTTTCAGCGCCTCGATTACTTGCTCGTTCATGTTCGTTCCTTGCGCTTCTGCGCCATTACAGCGTTGCTTCACAGACGAGCAGGTCGCTGTAGCCCCGATACACGGCTTCCTGCCTGACGATCGTGAAGCCGGCGGCACCGACAGCCGATGCGAGCTCGGACCCGGAGTGCGTCCAATACGTGCCGCTCTGCTGCGCCTTGAGTATTGTCTTGTTCTGTTTGGCGATTTCTCGACCGTGCCAAAATATCCGGAGCGCGCCGACCAGCCCGTGTTTCTTTTTCAGGTGTGAGAATAGGTAACTCCGCCAGTCAGCCACGTTCATGTAACGACCAAGATCAACGAGGTAGAGCGCGCCACCCGGACGGAGCAACCGGCGCAGGTCTCTCAGCCTTTGCTCTTGGGCTGGCATCGCGTAAAGCGCGTGAACGCAGATGATAAGATCGGCGGTGCCTGGGGCATCGATATCTTCAAGCGCGATTGTGGCGCACTCGATGTTCCGGTGGGCAGCCAATTTGGACTGCGCCGTTACGATCATACCGGCATCTGGTTCTAGCAAGCGTATCTGACTGCCCGAGCAGACACGGGCCGCGATCTGGGTGTAGTTTCCAGTGCCACCACCGATGTCATAGATCACCTGCGGTGTTTCTATCGTTCCAAGGAAAGCCTCGAAGTCCTGCAATATAGCCTGATATTCGGGGTTATGCTTAGACAGAAGATCATAGGCCTTTGAATAGGCACTCCAATCGGTACGCACCGGCCCACTTGCTATTTCCGACCTTTCGAGATTCGAAGAGTCTCTCTTTGCGGAAGGAGCGTATGGCGGCATACGGCCAGAGCTCCAAAATTTGTTTGTAATTGACTTACTCCTCGACCTCATTGATTTAGAATGACAATCAGAAGTAAGCATTACAAAGGATTTTTCCCGATATACGGGAATTAATGTTTGATTGTTTCCAATTTTGCAACAGTCTAGGCTCTGGTGACTGGGCAGTGCGCGGAGGGCAGTGCTAGTTACGTTTCACCATCGGTGCGACAGCTCGCCTAGATGACGGCAAGGCCTTGAAATGGGGTAATGATCAGGTGGTATCACGCCCCCGTACGGCCCTTGGGCTCTAAACGGATCGACCGTTTAAAATAGCTCTACACATTTCATAGAAGGACCAACGCGCTGCAAAAAAGAGCAGATGTCAGCGTACTGTATCGGGAGCGTGTGTTGGAGCCAGATTAAGAACAGACTCCTATTCGGTTTGGTCGACACCAAACGGCTAACCGGTGCATAGGGAGTGTTGAGCAGATCCCTGTAATCTGGTCCACGCCTCTCGCTGGCAGGCTTCGTCGACCTCGAAAATCCAAGAAAAGACAGCTGCTCCGTCAGCTCCAATGGTCGTGAAATCCAGCATCCTCCGGCACTAAATCAGGAGTTTGATGGCTTCGTGCCCACGCGCACGCCCCCGCACCGATTGAGGTCGCGAGTTGCTAAGCGACGTTTTCTGCCCGACCATAAATTGGCAAGGTCTGTGACAAACCAGTCCGCCCTGCACAGGTGGTCTGGCAACCAATGCGTCGGGTGCGCTCGACCTTGCTGTGAGGTCTTCCGAACTGTTGGCGCTTACAATCGTCGTACAAATGCACAGTTTTGTTCTTTATTTGGTCGCACTTCAATCTCCGAGCTTGCCTATGCCTTTCGTCGGAGATTCCTCGTGTTTGCTTGGTTGACCCAAATTGAGGCCCGTTTCAGTGCATTGAGAGTTACAGGGTTTTTCAAAATATCTCAATTAAACAATGACATAATTTACTGAAAAGGAAGGGTAGTATCAGCTCTGTCAGATCAAGACGCAGTAAACCAACACAGCTTGCAGACACAGCCCGACCAGACAGCGATGAGGCCAAAACACTTCGGGCTCTTGGCAAACATTTCGCTGATCTGCCAAATTACGACCCCAATTTTTTGAAACAAAGAGGCGAAGCATAAGGCGCAATGCGCGTGGAGTGACGATGACAGTGATAATGTTTTATGATGATCCGAAGGTGCCGCTCCCGAGTTACGATAACCCGATCATGCTGGATCTCGTCGCGCACTTCTTGGGTATCGCGACCCATCACAACGACAACTGCGCTCCATCAACAGATGCCGCGCTCGATGTCATCTCATCGACGCAAGATATCTAAGACCAGTCTGCTGTGCAGTTATCCAACGCCGTGGCCATGCGAAGGTCCAACAGACAGATAAGATGATCGCCTTTATCGAGGCAAAATCTATCGCTTTGTGGGATTTGCTTAGCATCGCCGCCACTCGACGGCGATTAATTTCCAGTGTAGCTCAAACACTTTTCTGGAAAAGTTGGTGCGGTCGGAGAGACTCGAACTCTCACGGGTGTTACCCCACAGCGACCTCAACGCTGCGCGTCTACCATTCCGCCACGACCGCACGCCATGGATGGTGGGGATGCAATAGCGTGGGCCGTGGCATACCTCAAGAGGCAAATTATAACAAAATACCGTCATCGACAGAGGCTCTGATTTAATTTGTTTTGCGTCCGTCACAAAGATGAGCCGAGCCACGTGTCAAACCTTCAAACTTGCGATCAACGAGTTACCGTCTTGCCAAGGCTTCGTCCTTTCGCCGAGGTAAATTTGGCTTCCCCGCATATATCGAACTGACGAGGGCGCAGACCTAAACGTTGTTTTGTTGGGGTCTGGGTCAGATTGAAGCGTGATCCGCCTGCTCTGCCTGACCTCAATACTGCACGAGTATCCTCAAGCGCGTCTGAGGCTTGAGCTACGCCGCCGGGCGCTCTAGACAAAGCCATGATTGAATGGATCACATCTTCAGGACTAACCGGGTTTCGCGAAGCAGAGGCTTGGATGGAGGCGCGCGTTGCGGCAATTTCCGACGGTACGGCCTCTGAGTGTATTTGGCTGGTGGAGCATCCACCGCTCTACACCGCAGGGACCTCCGCTAAGGCAGCGGATCTAACGGATCCCGATCGCTTCGACGTTTTCCCCACGAAGCGCGGTGGGCAATACACCTATCATGGGCCGGGCCAGCGGGTTGCTTATATTATGCTAGATGTGAGCGCGCGCGGACGCGACGTGCGGTGCTTCGTGCGCCAGCTGGAAGCATGGATAATTGCAACTCTGGCACGGTTCAACGTTACCGGCGAAATACGGGACGGCCGTGTGGGCGTCTGGGTACCCCGTCCGGAAAAAGCGCCGACAGCAGAGGGAAACGCCGCAGAAGACAAGATTGCAGCAATTGGCATCCGTTTGCGCAAATGGATAAGTTTTCACGGGATTTCCATCAATCTGGAGCCCGATCTGACGCATTTCGACGGGATCGTTCCCTGCGGGATCACGGAGCACGGGGTGACCAGCCTCGTAGATCTCGGCCTGCCCGTGACGATGGACGATCTAGATATCGCGCTGCGAGACAGTTTTACCGAGATTTTTGGCGAGATACCCGCACTGCACGGTTGACGCGACGGGCCTTGAGGCGTGATTTCTGCGCTGGAACTCCTCGACCAGTTTCGACGGATTTTCAAGGCGCCGCAGCTCTTCGCAAGCGCTGTGAAGGTTTAGGCCAGGTTCGCGCGAAGGATGTCCAAGCCTCCTGACGATCGGTTGCCACGTCGCCAGAGGGGTCTATACAGCGGCGATGAGCCATACTGGTCACAGCGTCAACGTCGACGAGAGGAATCCTCTCTGGGGAGTTCATGCTCCTAGCTGCTGACGAAAAAATATCTCGGGAGTATCAATCGACGTACAGCATCTCTGCCTCGTCTGCTGTGGGCCGTGATCGCACCACCGCGCTGCTGCCCTGCACGGCCTCTGGGCAGCAGAGCAAGTTGCCTCATAGTCGGGATCCTGGTGGACGTGTTGGAACCGACCAGAAACGTCTCCCAATCGCAGACTTGATAAATGCCGCTGCCGTTGGCAGGGACCGTAAGAAGGAATTGGGAGGCCTGAACGGTGATATAGATAGGAGGGGAAGAATCTACCTATTTCACCGCGCTGCCCAGCATTGTCACCAAAATACTGTCGAACTCCGCGCTTTCGCAGGCTGCACCATTACAAACTGCAACCAGAGCGCCTTACGCTTCCCCCGAGATCTACAGTCTCAGCGTTGATGAGTGAAAGGCGCAGATGTCTTTCAGGAACCCCGGACACATCCGAATGTCATCAGTGGCCACTGCGCTGCCAGACGGCAACGCTGGGCGTGCGATCGGAGCGCGACGGGTGATGAGACAGGCACCTTCCAAATACTAGGCGCCATCATTACACCACTCCCATACCAGAGCATACTTACCAGAGCTTGAATTTTCGCAAGATCGCGCAGCCTGATAGCTTAAATCTACCGTACTTCGCCTCATGGTCACGATGCTGCTGCAATTGCTTGGTCTTTTCGGCGCGACACTTGAAAATACTTCTCCCTGCGACCATCGCGCCCATTGCTCTGGGGCGCAGTTGCTTTTAGAACGACACGAAGTCCGCAGTGCGTTTTGCCAACAGGCGTATCTGCATTTCAATACCAAGCTTAGGAGGCACCGCATGGCAGACGCAGCCATTAACGGGCACGAACATGAAGATGAGCGCGGATTTTTCACGCGCTGGTTTATGTCCACCAATCATAAAGACATCGGTATACTATACCTGATCGTCTCCGCTTTTGTCGGTTTCATCTCCGTCGCATTCACGATTTACATGCGCCTCGAACTGATGAACCCCGGTGTTCAATATATGTGTATGGAGGGAGCGCGCTTCATCGCCGATTCCTCGGCGACTTGTACACCCAACGGGCATCTTTGGAACGTTCTGATCACAGGCCACGGCATTCTCATGATGTTCTTTGTCGTGATTCCGGCCCTGTTCGGCGGTTTCGGCAACTACTTCATGCCACTTCAGATCGGCGCGCCCGACATGGCGTTCCCTCGGATGAACAACCTGTCGTTCTGGCTCTACGTAGCCGGTACATCGCTCGCGGTCTGCTCCGTGCTGCTTCCGGGCGGTAACGGCCAAGCGGGTTCCGGCGTCGGCTGGGTGCTTTACCCGCCGCTTTCGGTCAAAGAGGGCGGCATGTCGATGGATTTCGCGATTTTCGCGGTACACGTCTCCGGCGCCTCTTCAATCCTTGGCGCAATCAACATGATCACGACCTTCTTGAACATGCGTGCACCCGGCATGACCCTGTTCAAAGTACCACTCTTTGCATGGTCGATCTTTGTGACAAGCTGGCTCATTTTGCTTGCCCTGCCCGTTCTGGCCGGTGCGATCACGATGCTCTTGATGGACCGTAACTTCGGGTTTGCCTTCTTCGACCCCGCAGGCGGTGGTGATCCGGTGCTCTACCAGCACATTCTCTGGTTCTTCGGACACCCCGAGGTTTATATCATCATCCTCCCGGGCTTTGGCATCATTTCCCACGTGATCGCGACTTTCTCGCGCAAGCCGATCTTCGGCTACCTGCCGATGGTTTGGGCGATTATCGCGATCGGTGCATTGGGCTTCGTCGTATGGGCGCACCACATGTATACGGTCGGTATGTCCCTCAACCAGCAGGCCTACTTCATGCTGGCGACCATGGTAATTGCGGTACCGACAGGTGTGAAAGTGTTCAGCTGGATTGCCACGATGTGGGGCGGCTCGGTCGAATTCAAAACACCCATGCTCTGGGCGTTTGGCTTCTTGTTTCTGTTCACCGTCGGTGGCGTCACAGGAATCGTGCTGAGCCAAGCTGCCGTGGACCGCTACTATCACGATACCTACTACGTCGTTGCGCATTTCCACTACGTGATGTCGCTCGGTGCTGTGTTCACCATCTTTGCGGGGATCTACTTTTACCTGCCCAAGATGTCGGGCCGCATGTATCCTGAATGGGCCGGTAAGACGCACTTCTGGGCGATGTTCATCGGGTCTAACCTGACGTTCTTCCCCCAGCACTTCTTGGGCCGTCAGGGCATGCCACGTCGCTATATCGACTATCCCGATGCTTTCGCCTATTGGAACTGGTGGTCGAGCCTCGGCGCGTTCCTTTCGTTTGCTTCGTTCCTGTTCTTCTTCGGTGTGATGGCCTGGACCCTGACACGCGGCGCGCGGGTTACTGCAAACAACCCATGGAATGAGTACGCGGACACACTTGAGTGGACACTGCCCTCCCCACCGCCCGAGCATACGTTCGAGCAGTTGCCAAAGCAGTCAGATTGGGACAAGTCGCATCGCTATCCCGATACATTTGACGAGTGGGCCGGCAACGACCATCCGCGGGACGCAGGCTACAAGCCAAAAGAAAGCTAAGGCCTTCTCATGAAACAAATTAGGGCTCCAACGGCGGTTGGAGCCCTTTTTTATGGGTAGGATTGTTAACGATCAAATTCAGGGAACAGCAATGATAAATCTTGGCCTGATAACCGTGATGACTTTCCCGCAGCTTCTGGCTGCGCGCAGACGGTACGGACCAGCAGCCCACCTCACATTGCTGTTGCTGAGCCTTGTGAGCGTCGCCGCGTTTTTCGTGTTTGTTCCGCTCCAGAGCGCCATGGGCTCAGAGCAGACGCCTGCCCCAAATCTGAATTATCTGGGCTTCGCCGCAATCGGGCTCGCTGGACTGGTGCCGCTTTTCTGGGCGCTGGAGCAGATGTTTCCAACCTATAACTTCGTCGTCGCGACGCTTCTCGCGCAGGCCCTTGGCCTGTTGTTCACGGCGGCGCTGGTTCTGCTCTCCTCCAGTGCCTTGCCGTCCTTGCTGGAAGGGGCAGCACTGGCGCTGGTACTGGCGCTTTACGGGGCGGGACTTCACGTCGTTCACTATGGAAAATTGAAGTAACATCGCAGTTTGTCGCATTGATCCCAGCGCGGTTCTGGATAGAGATATAGCATGCCTTATGAATGGACTTCACCACCGCACAGCACCCCGCAAACAATGCGTTTGTGGCCGCATAACTCACTGCCTGCCCGTGGCATGGCTGCCTTTGTCCTGAGCACTTTCACGTTGATAACCATTCCCGCGCTGCCGCTGCTCGGCTCACCCATCTTATGGGGCATCCTGCCCTTCACCCTCGCGGCGGTCTGGGGCATCTACTGGGCGCTCCAGCGCAACTACAAAGCGCGCCAGATCATCGAGGAGCTGGTACTGGGCGAGGATATGGCGCGGCTCGTGCGTACCAATCCACGGGGGGATGTGCAGGAGTGGGACTGTGACCTCTATTGGACCCAAGTGAACAAATACGAGGATGAGGGGCCGGTGCCCCACTACGTGACCCTGCGCGGAAAGGGCCGCGAAGTCGAGATCGGCTCATTTCTAAGCGAGGAAGAGAGAATCGCGCTTTACGATGATCTGCAGCGCGCGCTCAAACGATAACGTCAGTTTGACAAACGGTCCTTGAGCAGCGGACCCACGCGTCCAAAATCCATCTGGCCGGTGTATTTGGATTTGAGAACACCCATAACCTTGCCCATATCGCGAATCGAGCTGGCCCCGGTCTCGGCCACAGCTACGTCGACCGCGGCCGCCGCTTCTTCCTCGGACAGCTGGCGCGGCAGGAATTCCTCGATCACCACAATCTCGGCGCGCTCGCGCTCTGCCAGATCGAGGCGACCGCCTTCTTCGTAGGCCCGTGCAGATTCGAGCCGCTGTTTGGCCATCTTGCCCAGAATCGCCAACACTTCATCGTTGCCCACACCGTCATCGTTGCCGGTCGCGCGCGCATCGATATCTTTGTCCTTGATCGCGGCATTGACCAGCCGCAAGGTGGACAGACGGTCCGCGGCCTTGTCTTTCATCGCCTGTTTGAGGGCAGTACTGATACGGGTACGCAGGTCCATAGGGTGCCTTTATGAATGATCGCTACAAGAGAGAGGACACTAGCCAATCGCCCCCCAACTTGCAATGCGTTTCGGATTTACCCAAGCCACTGATATATATGCGATATTCATTTAAGTCCCAATCTTGACCCGCGCTACCGGTCCCTATAGTTTGCCAGCGTTTGCCAAGAGAAGTGCCGCGCACTTCGTCCACTCTCCGGGCCGCCGCGCGGCCCCTCCCCCGGAAGGATCTGACCATGGCCCCCTCGACACCCGCCCACCCGACCGCCTGCCTCGTCCTTGCGGATGGCTCCGTGTTTTATGGCATGGGATTTGGCGCAACGGGCCAGACCGTGGCGGAGATGTGTTTCAACACTGCCATGACGGGCTATCAGGAAATCATGACCGATCCATCCTACGCAGGCCAGATCGTGACATTCACGTTCCCGCACATCGGCAATACCGGCACGAACCCCGAGGATGACGAGACCGCAGATCCAGTCGCGGCCGGCATGGTCGTAAAATGGATGCCGACCGATCACAGCAACTGGCGCGCGGCCCAGAACCTGTCTGAGTGGCTGGCCGCACGGGGTCGAATCGCGATCGGGGGCATAGATACCCGCCGCCTGACCCGCGCAATCCGCCAGCAGGGCGCGCCTCATGCGGCTCTCGCGCACGATCCCGATGGAAACTTCGATATCGCGGCCCTTGTCGCCGCTGCGCGCGGTTTCGCGGGACTCGAAGGGATGGATCTGGCTAAGGACGTGACCTGCGCCCAATCCTACCGCTGGAGCGAAATGCGGTGGGCTTGGCCGGATGGCTACGCCCCCCAGACCGACCCGAAGCACAAAGTCGTCGCCATTGATTACGGTGCGAAGCGTAATATTTTGCGGTGCCTGGCCTCCGCAGGCTGTGATGTGACCGTACTGCCCGCTAGCGCGACGTATGACGACGTTATGGCGCAAAAGCCAAATGGCCTGTTCCTGTCGAACGGCCCTGGCGATCCGGCCGCGACCGGCGCCTATGCGGTTCCGATGATCCGGGAAGTTCTCGACAAGACGTCGATGCCGGTTTTCGGCATCTGCCTTGGCCACCAGATGCTTGCCCTGGCCCTCGGCGGCCGCACGGTCAAGATGAGCCATGGCCATCACGGCGCCAATCATCCAGTCAAGGATATCGAGACAGGCAAGGTCGAGATCACGTCTATGAACCACGGTTTCGCCGTGGACGGCCAATCGCTGCCGAAAGGCGTGGTGGAGACACATCGATCGCTCTTCGATGGCTCCAACTGCGGCATACGGATGGAGGGGCGCCCGGTCTATTCGGTGCAGCATCACCCGGAAGCTTCCCCCGGTCCGCAAGACAGCTATTACCTGTTCGAGCGGTTTGCCGAGGCGATGGGCGCTCACTCGGCACAGACAACTTCGTGAAAGCCGCAACAAGAGCGCGATAGCAGTCCACGGTCTGCTGACTTAACGCTTCGTTAATACCTAGCTGCGATTGTCTTAACTGGTTTAAAACGATTTCAGGCAGGACCGCGATGAGCGACCTTTTCCTGCAGTTGCCCAATCCCAGAGCGGCAACGCCACCGGTGGTGCGTTTGCCCCTCGGGCGGGTGATGGTGAACGCAGGCGTCATTACGCAAAACGATCTGGTGCATGCCCTCATTTTGCAGCGCCACATCGACGCTCCTTTGGGCGAAATCCTGGTGTCAGAGGGCTTGGCAGAGCCCGCAGACGTCTTGCAGATGATCTCGCGCCAGCACAACATCCCCGTGGCCGATCTTCTGGCCGATCCGCCCGACCCTGCCCTGAGTGCGATGTTGCCATCGGCGCTCTGCCTCAGGCACCGCTGCGTCCCGTGGCTCCGGATCGGCGATGTGCTGCTGGTCGGGACCACGCACCCGGACGATTTCAACCGCCTGCGCGCCTGTCTGGGCCATCAGGGGCGCCGGATGCTTCCCGTATTGGTTCATGAACAGCACGTCAGAACGCATATCAGCACCCTCTACGGCGCCGAACTCGCGCAAAAGGCGGCCACCCGTGTGCCGACCGCACAAAGCTGTCGCAATTGGGATCCGACATCACCGCTGCGCAAGCCAATCGCCGCAGGTATCCTTGGCTCGGTGGGGATCGCGCTCCTGTTGGCACCCGCATGGACGATCACGATCGCAGTCTTATTCGCCTTTTTGACCCTGATCATGAGTACGGTACTGAAATGCGCCGCGTTCCTCGCGCAGATAACCACAGTCTCCGAGGCGACACCGCCAGCGAATACGCTCAGCCGCGCTCCGTTTCCGCTGCCAAAGGTCTCGGTGCTGGTCCCGCTGCTGGAGGAAAAGGAGATCACCGGCAAGCTGATCCAGCGGCTCACCCGGCTGACCTACCCCAAATCACTGCTCGAAGTCGTGCTGGTTCTCGAGCAAAGCGATACCGTCACTCGGGAGACCATTGCGCGCACCGATATGCCCAGCTGGATCAGCGTCATCGAAGTCCCCAGCGCCAACAATCTGACGACCAAGCCGCGCGCGCTCAATTATGCGCTCGATTTTTGCCGTGGCTCGATCATCGGCGTCTGGGACGCCGAGGATGCCCCCGAGCCGGACCAGATCGAAAAGATCGTCACAAGGTTTCAGGACGCGCCCGCAAATGTCGCCTGCCTGCAAGGCGTGCTCGATTACTATAATGCGCGGACGAACTGGATTTCGCGCTGTTTTACCATCGAATACGCAACATGGTGGAGGGTGATTTTGCCCGGTGCGGCAAAGCTGGGGCTGGTCATCCCGCTCGGCGGCACCACGCTGTTTTTTCGCCGCGCCATTCTGGAGCAACTCTGCGGCTGGGACGCCCATAATGTGACCGAGGATGCAGATCTAGGCATCCGGCTGGCGCGCCACGGCTACGTGACCGAGCTCATTCCGACGGTCACGTTCGAGGAAGCCAACTGCCGCGCTTGGCCATGGGTCAAGCAACGGTCCCGCTGGCTCAAGGGATTTCTGATCACATGGCTGGTCCACATGCGCGCGCCCGGCGCGCTGCTTCGCGATCTAGGGCTGATGCGGTTTCTGGGGGTCCAGACACTCCTGCTCGCGACCTTTGCGCAGTTTGCCTTCGCCCCGCTGCTGTGGTCATTCTGGCTCGTGCTGGCGGGGTTCGACCATCCGGTGGCCCTCACGCTCGGCGCGCCTGTGGCGGCCGCGATGGTGTGGTTCTTCGTTTTCTCGGAGCTTCTCAATCTCGCCATTTCGATTGTCGCTGTCTCGCGGCGCGACCACCGGCATCTGATCGCCTATGTCTTTACGCTGCCATTCTATTTTCCGATGGCTGCCCTTGGCGCCTACAAGGCGCTCAAGGAACTGGTCGTCGAGCCGTTTTACTGGGACAAGACCCAACACGGTATCAGCCCGGGGCAGGATTAGGCCTCCGCCTCACGCCGCGCCGCTTCTTGCTTGAGCCGTGTGGCGAAGGCAACCGAGATGTGCGCCCGCAATGCGGCATCGGCGGCGTCTCCATCACGCGCCTCAATCGCGGATACAATGCGGTCATGCTCTTGCTGCGCAATCTCGCCGCGCCCCTGCACGGCCAGCGACGTGGTCGCCATCAGCGCCATGGAGCGGTGGACGAGGTCGAGCTGCTGCACCAGAAACCGGTTGTGGGACGCCAGGTGGATCTGCTTGTGAAACCGTCGGTTGGCGCGGGCAAGTGCTGCGGGATGGTCCTTGAGTGCGTTGTCTGCTTCGACCATCTCGCGCAGCAGGCGCACCTCCTCTTCGGTCGCATTGCGCGCTGCCAGACGGGCGGCCAGCCCCTCCAACTCGCCGCGCACGACATAGAGCTCGGCCATCTGGTTATGGTCCAGCGACGCGACGATCAGGCTGCGCCCGTCGCGGACCAGCAGAGATTGCGTCTCCAGCCGTTGCAACGCCTCGCGGATCGGCGTGCGCGAGACGCCCAGACGCTCTGCCAGTTCGCTCTCCACCAAACGGTCGCCGGGGCGATAAATGCCAGTATCTATGGCGTCAAGGATCATCGAGTAGGCATCGGTCAGGCCGGGGCGGCCAGCGGGCAGGACATGGGACATGGGCAACCTTCTGATAGACTTGATAATATCTTAGCGGCAAGTGCACCCTACGCCTAGCCATGATCGCGCTCTTGCACTGGCACACGCCACGGCCTACCAAAGCGCTATGTCTCGCGATGCCTTCTCCCATGTGACTACTTGGGTCTTTGACCTCGACAACACGCTCTATCCCCCGCATGCGCGGCTTTTCGATCTGATCGAGGTGCGCATGACGGCTTGGGTGATGCGGGCCATCGGCGTGGACCGCGCGGAGGCCGACCGCCTGCGCCTGCACTATTGGCAAACGCACGGTACTACGCTCGCGGGCCTCATGCGCGAGCATGGCGTCGATCCAGAGCCCTACCTCGTTGATGTTCACGACATCTCGATGGACAGCCTCACGCCTGATCCCCTCCTCGCCGCAAGGATCCGCGCCCTGCCCGGGCGGCGCATCGTCTATACGAACGGCTGTGCGCCCTACGCGGAGCGGGTGCTGGCCGCGCGCGGGCTCGCGGGGCTGTTCGATGCGATCTACGGCGTAGAGCATGCAGGCTTTCTCCCCAAGCCCGAGCGTGCTGCCTTCGACGCGGTATTTACACAAGACGGGCTGGATCCGCTGCGTGCTGCCATGTTCGAGGACGAACCACGCAATCTGGCCGTCCCCCATGATCTCGGCATGCGCACGGTGCATGTGGCGCCAATGCGCGCCGACGCGCCGCATGTGCAATATCACACAGATGACCTATCTTCGTTTCTATACAAGCTGCTGATTTAGGAGGGCGCCCCAATGACCGACACCTGCGATATTCTCATCTCCGGTGGCGGAATCGCCGGCCTCACTGCGGCAGCGGCATTCGGAACCGCGGGGTTCTCCGTGATCTGTGTAGATCCCACGCCACCCGTGACCGATGGCACGTCGGAAGGCTCCGATCTGCGCTCTACCGCGATGTTGCAACCAGCACGTGCTTTGCTGGATCGTGCCGGACTCTGGGAGGCGCTGGCATCTGATGCGGCACCGTTGCAGGTGATGCGGATCATCGACGCGGGTGGCGCCGACCCCGAGCCGCGTGTGACCCGAGAATTCGATGCAGCAGAAATTTCCGACCTCCCGTTTGGCTGGAACTTTCCCAATTGGCTCCTACGCCGCGAACTGATGGTACGCCTGGATGCCCTGGACAACGTGGATTTCCGTCCTGGTATCGGGACCAGGGGGCTTTTCACACGCGAGGGCAGCGCCAAGGCCACGCTCTCCGATGACAGCACTGTTCGGGCCAAGCTGGTCATCGCGGCTGATGGGCGCAACTCCCTGATGCGCGCCGCGGCTGGTATTCCCGTCAGCACGCAGCGCTACGGACAAAAGGCGCTGGTATTCGCTGTAACGCACCCGATCCCTCACGATAACGTTTCGACAGAAGTACATCGCACCGGCGGCCCCTTCACGCTCGTGCCGCTACCAGACCGAGACGGGATGCCCTGCTCCGCCGTGGTCTGGATGGACGACGGACGGCTGGCGCAGGATCGGCTAGAAATGGACGAAGAGGCTTTCGAGGCGGAGGCTTCGATCCGCTCGACATATCATTTCGGCCCGCTGACGCTCGCGAGCCGCCGCCAGCTCTGGCCCATTATCACCCAGCATGCCGCGCGCCTGAACGGCGAGCGGGTCGCACTTATCGCGGAGGCCGCGCATGTGATGCCACCCATTGGGGCGCAGGGCCTCAACATGTCACTCACCGATATCACCACCTTGCTAGACCTCGCTGAAGCACGGCCAGAGGGATTGGGTGATGCGGCGATGCTGGAGGCTTATCACAAGGCGCGCTATGGCGACATCACCCTGCGGGTGCGCGGGATCGATCTGCTTAACAGAGCCAGCCAGGCAAGCAGCAGCATTGCACGCGATGCCCGCGCGGCGGGCCTGACGGCACTCTACAGCGCGCGGCCAGTGCGAAAGATGCTCATGCAGATGGGTCTGGGGATGCGCTAAGCGTCCTCAGCTGCAGCCTCGGCCTCAAGTTTGGCGGCATGCGCTTCGACCTGTTCGACGATATGATCGACCATCTTGCCGTTGTCGAGCTTGTGGCTCTGCTTACCCGCGAGGTAGACCATGCCGGAGCCCGCCCCCCCGCCGGTAAAGCCCACGTCCGTCATGAGAGCCTCACCAGGGCCATTTACGACGCAGCCGATAATGCTCAGGCTCATCGGGGTCTTGATATGCTCAAGTCGTTTTTCCAGCGTTTCAACAGTCTTGATCACGTCAAACCCCTGCCGCGCGCAAGACGGGCAGGATATGATATTAACGCCGCGGTGGCGCAGCCCGAGCGATTTCAGGATCTCGAAGCCCATTTTGACCTCTTCCACCGGATCGGCGGAAAGCGAAACCCGGATCGTATCGCCGATACCCATCCACAGCAGATTGCCCATGCCGATGGCGGATTTAACAGTGCCAGAGATCAATCCGCCCGCTTCCGTGATGCCCAGATGGATGGGCGCATCGGTCGCTTCGGCCAGCTGCTGATAGGCGGCGGCGGCCATGAATACATCAGACGCCTTGCAGCTGATCTTGAACTCGTGAAAGTCGTTGTCTTGCAGAATTTTTATGTGGTCCAGACCACTCTCGACCATGGCATCCGGGCACGGCTCACCGTATTTCTCCAGCAGATGCCGCTCCAGCGAGCCCGCGTTGACGCCGATCCGGATCGAGCAATTATTATCGCGCGCGGCCCTGATGACTTCTTTCACGCGCTTCTCGTCACCGATATTGCCGGGGTTAATTCTGAGGCAGGCGGCTCCGGCTTCTGCCGCTTCGATTCCGCGTTTGTAATGGAAATGAATGTCGGCCACGATCGGAACTGGACTTTCGCGCACGATCTCCTTGAGCGCTTTCGAGCTCTCGACATCCGGCACCGACACACGAACGATGTCCGCGCCTGCTTCGGCCGCTGCCTGTATCTGCAAGATTGTCGCTTTCGCATCAGTGGTGAGCGTGTTGGTCATCGTCTGGACACTGATCGGGGCATCGCCGCCCACGGGCACATTACCCACCATGATCTGGCGTGATTTCCGGCGGTAAATGTTACGCCACGGACGGATATGATTGAGCGACATGTCACCCTCGCTAGACAGTAAGAATATCTCTTAACTATCTATCACGTACCCGCGCTGCAATGGGAAGCTGGGAAATGTGCGACGAATGGCCTTTGGAAGACCAGATCAATCCGTAACTGGCGCCTGACCTGCGCGCAGTTCCGCTACAAGCGTCTCCAGCGCACTGTCCTGACCGGGCTGTGCAGGCTGGTACAACTCGGCAAGGGCCTGCTGCTGGAGCGGCACATTTGACGTGACGCTACCGCGCGCCCCCACCGGGCCGAAGAACTCTCCGTTCATTACGAAATACACTGCGCCACTTTGGCCCGTGCGCAGCGTCGGTGCGTCTTCCAGTGCGGGAACATCAAAGGTGTCCCCTTTCTGCATGACTTTCTCAAAAATGTTTGTGCCGTCCGCTGCTGTGATCCTCACCCAAGTCTCACCCGTCGCCAGAACCTGCACGGCAGGGGCCGGGCCCTCGAAGACTTGCGGTACGGTCAATCCGGCAGATACGATCTGGCCGTCCAGAGCTTCGGTGATAGCACCTTCCACGGCTCCCGCCAGAAGCGAAGGAGCTTCCACAGGCGCGATCACAGAGGGCGAAATAGGGGTGTCAAACAGACCGCTGGTGCGGGGGTCGAGAGATGCGATTGGGGCATCGCGCGCAATGAGCACGGGGACATCAAGCGCTGCGGGGCGATAGAGACGATCAAGTGCTTCGACCCGTGGCGCGTCAGCGAGCGTGGACGGCGTTGCCACGCCCTCGACATCGGATTGCGGCGCGATGTCGGCCTGCAAGGGATCAAGATCGGACAGAACAACCGGGGTCTGGTCCACCGGAGCGACCTGCACCCGCTGGACTTCTTTCAGAACGCTCCAACCGCCAAAACCAATCGCGCCGATAAGCACAACGAGCACAAGAAGAGAGCCGATTGCGGCGGGCTCGATCCGGGCCAGAAAACTATCGCCGCCGGGAGCGAAGGGCATCACCGGGCGTGAGAAGATATCATGCTCCACCTTTCGGTTCAGCCTCTCCTCGCGGGATGGTTTTTTGACCACGGACGCCTCGGCAGACATGCCATGGGCGACGGTAAAGCCGCTTTCCTTGCAAAAGGAATCAAACGCCTTGTCAGGATCCATATTTAGGTATCGTGCGTAGGACCGGACGTACCCAGCGATAAAGCCAGGTGTGTCGAACGCGTCCGGATCCGAATTTTCAATGGCAGCGATGTAGGATGCTTTAATGCGCAATTCCCGTTGCACATCGAGGAGCGACTTTCCCAGTGTCGCACGCTCTCCGCGCATCAGATCACCAAGCCGAAGCTCGAACGCATCAAACCCGGAAAGCTCAACCTCATCGTGCTCAACGATCTTGGAGGCCCAACGCCCAATCATACCAACTGCCCTAGTCTGCTCAATGTGCCCGCTTAGCCCGCGTCGATCAAATATTTTGATTCGTCACGGATCCTTGTTAATTCCAAACTAGCACGGTGCAAAGATATTAGCGAGTTGTTGACGTCTCAGCCGGCCTGCTCGGCGCGATTCAGCGCACAATGCGCCCACAGACCGTCCATCGCGTGCACGAGTGCATCCATTTCATGCGGCCCATGCACAGGTGACGGCGTGAAACGCAATCGCTCGGTCCCGCGCGGCACCGTCGGGAAGTTGATCGGCTGCACGTAGATGCCATGATCCGCCAACAACATATCCGACAACATCTTGGTGTGCACCGGATTGCCGACCATCACCGGTACAATGTGACTACCGTGATCAATGATCGGCAGGCCCAATCCCTTGAGACGCAGTTTCAGCGCTCGCGCCTGCTGTTGATGGCGCTCGCGCAACTCGGGCGCTCGCTTGAGATAAGCAACAGACGCCGCAGCCCCCGCCGCAATCGCTGGCGGCAGCGAGGTCGTGAAAATGAAACCCGGAGCATAGGAGCGGATCGCGTCGCACATGTTTTCAGACGCAGCAATATATCCCCCCATGACGCCGTAAGCCTTCGCGAGCGTGCCGTTGATAATGTCGAGGCGGTGCATCAGCCGTTCCTGCTCCGCCACCCCTGCCCCACGCGGCCCGTACATGCCCACGGCATGAACCTCGTCGATATAGGTCAGTGCGCCGAATTCATCGGCCAGATCGCAAATCGCCTCAATCGGCCCGAAATCGCCATCCATCGAATAAATGCTCTCGAAGGCGATTAATTTCGGCGCATCAGTGTCATCAGCTTCCAACAATTCACGCAGATGGGCCACCTCGTTATGACGAAAGACCCGCTTGGCCCCACCATTTCGGCGCACGCCCTCGATCATTGAGGCATGGTTGAGCGCGTCAGAATATATGATCAGGCCGGGAAAAAGTTTGGGAAGGGTCGAAAGAGTCGCATCATTGGCGATGTAGGCGGAGGTAAAGAGCAAAGCGGCCTCTTTGCCATGAAGATCGGCAAGCTCCGCCTCGAGACGCTTGTGATAGACGGTCGTGCCGGAAATGTTGCGCGTACCGCCCGAGCCTGCGCCGGTTGAGTCAATCGCCTCTTTCATCGCTGCCGTAACCACAGGGTGCTGGCCCATGCCCAGATAGTCATTCCCGCACCAGACAGTGATGTCCTTTTCTGTACCATCGGGCTTTGTCCAGACGGCATGCGGAAAACTACCATTGCGCCGCTCGATGTCGATGAACGTGCGGTAGCGCCCTTCGTCGTGCAGGCGCTGTATCGCAAGGTCAAGCTGGTCCGAATAGGTCATGCGCATCTCCGTCATTGCAGGGCGCCGCGCGCGGGCGATCACTGTCTTGAGCAAGTAAGTATAGAATGGTTCCAAACGCTTCAATACGCAAACCGGCGCGTAGTGTCGCAGCGGGAGCGTGCGGTTTTTGCAAAAGGTATGGAATTACAGACTATGCAGACGCTCAAGACACGAGTTAACGTAACGTAATGTAACGCGCGGCACTTTTTTTGCCGCCTCCATTTTTCTACGAGTGCGACTCCCGGCCCGCCGACTGGCCGAACTTTTTTAGTATGCGAATTCAACTACAAACTGCCTAAATCAATTCAAATTGAGAAATTAAATGACCTATACTCTTTCTTCATTTACAGCGCTTGGCCTGCTTGCGCTTACCGCCTCGGGCTATGCCATCGCCACCATTGGCATGAAGCTCGCCAGTGGCGGGATCAGTACTCTTTCGCTTTTCGTGATCGCCGGGGGACTTCTGCTCGCCGTCGCGATGGAGATCATTTTGCTGCGGATCGGAAACATGTCGCTGGTGTACCTCGGGATCGTGGTCGCAGAAACGGTGCTTGTGCTGGCCTATGCGCACAGTGTTGGGCACGGCCTCAACCTGATCCAGATGTTCGGCGCTGGCCTTGTGCTCATCGGTGTTGTCCTGCTGGGTGCGCACGCCTGAATGGCGCAAAAAAGGGGACCGTCCCACTGTCTGGACAAGGGCGGAAGGCGTGCCTAGGGTCGCGGCAACCAGCAACCCTCGAGGAGCTTTTCCCATGTCCCTGGATGCCATTCTTGCCCGTATCGACGATGATCTGCCCGCCGCCACCGAGCGGCTGCTGGATCTGATGCGGATCAAATCCATCTCGACCGATCCCGCCTTCCGCGACGATTGTCAGCAAGCCGCCGACTGGCTGGTGGCGGATCTGCAAAGCCTCGGGATTGATGCGCAAAAGCGCCCGACGCCGGGCCACCCAATGGTCGTGGGCCACGCGGGGCCGGAAAACGGCAAGCCGCATCTTCTTTTCTACGGCCACTACGATGTGCAGCCCGTTGACCCGCTCGCTTTGTGGGACCGCGACCCGTTCGACCCCGCAATAGAGCAAACGCCAGCAGGGCCGGTGATCCGAGGGCGCGGTGCGGCGGATGACAAAGGGCAGCTCATGACCTTCATCGAAGCGTTGCGCGCCTGGAAAGAAGTCGAGGGCAACTGGCCGTGCCGCATCACCTTCTTTTTCGAGGGTGAAGAGGAATCGGGGTCCCCTTCCCTCGTCCCCTTTATGGAAGAGAACAAGGACGAGCTGCGCGCCGATTTCGCAATGATCTGCGACACGGTCATGTTCGAAAGCCGCACACCGGCGATCACCACCATGCTGCGCGGTCTGCTCGGTGAAGAGCTTACGATCACCGGCCCCTCCAAAGACCTCCACTCCGGCATGTTCGGCGGCATCGCGATGAACCCCGTCCGCGTGCTTGCCCGCGTCATAGCGGCCCTGCACGACGATCAGGGCCGCGTAACCGTACCCGGCTTCTATGATGGCGTGCCCGAGCTGAGCGACGAACTCGAGGCGCAATGGCAGGGCCTTGCATTCGACCACGAAGCCTTCCTGGGCGATGTGGGCCTCAGCCATCCGGCGGGCGAGCAAGACCGCACACCCTTGGAGATGATCTGGTCGCGCCCCACCTGCGAGGTCAATGGCATAGGCGGCGGCTATCAGGGCGACGGCTTCAAGACGGTACTGCCCGCGCAGGCCAGTGCCAAGATTTCCTTTCGTCTTGTGGGCGATCAAGATCCCCATGCGATCCGCGAAAACTTTCGTGCGATGGTCGAAGAAATGTTGCCCCCCGACTGCACGGCTACCTGGAAAGCCCATGGCGCCAGCCGCGCCTCCGGCACCCCCACCAGCGATCCCGCCTTTGCCAAATCACTCAAAGCGCTCAGCGACGAATGGAACGTGCCCGCCGCCTACATCGGCTCCGGTGGCTCAATCCCGATCGCGGGGCATTTCCAGAATATCCTTGGCACCGCCCCCGTGCTCATCGGCTTTAGCAAGGACGACGACCAGATCCATTCGCCCAACGAAAAATACGACATGGAGAGCTTTCACAAAGGCATCCGCTCTTGGGCGCGGATATTGGATGCGATTACGTGAAGGGCACAGAGCGGCGTCCCGCAAACCCGCCGTTCCGGTTGCCCTGCGCTGGCGCACAGGCCTGAGCGGGTGGAAGCGAGCCAACCCTCTGCTCTGAGCAAGAGGGTCGTCCAAACAATCGTCATAAACCCGCCGCATCTTGCGCAGCGCCGGGCGCGCGCAGAGGCCCTCTGCGCGGCGCTGGCGCTTGAGAGGGTGCAGTTTTCCGAAGGTGTTTCCGGCCAGCCGCATCAGTTGGCCTGCGCATTGGCCCACCAAAAGGCGATGAGCAAGATCGAAAACTATCCCGCCCTGATCCTCGAAGACGATCTTCAGCGCACCTCGGCGGAGGCAATCCTGCCACCGTTTCCGCCCGATGCGGATCTCATCTATCTTTCGGTAACGCCCTTCGGTTGCCTGCCCTGGACCTATGAAAATCTAGCCCTCTGCCGGCATCGCGCGCTCGAGGGTTTGACCCTTGCTTCGCGGCACGGCCCTGACTGGCTCAGGCTACACTCAATGTCGGGTGGTCAGGCGATCTTGTACCTGACCCAGAAGGGTCGGGACGTTTGGCATCACGCGACATGGCAATCGAGACGTTTTGGTGGCGCCTTCGATGTGTTCACAGCCTATGCGATGCGCGAGGTGAACGTCTATGCACCCACCAAACCTCTTCTATGCGAAAGCGGCAAGGCCCAGCGGGAAGGCTTGCAACGCAACCCCACATTGCTCGCCAAACGGCTTGATTTCACGTCGACCCCGTTGCGCCCGCTTGAAGCGGGCGAGCGGACGCAGGTCCACTTCAGAGGTCGGAGCATTACAGTCGAAGTATCCGAATTTGCTGAAAACAGGCTGGAGTGGCAGGTCGTGCGCGTAGACCGCAGCGTACCTGACGAACGATCTGCCTAGCTCATAGAACCTTGTCGACAACTGTTTTTAACCGGCCCAGCGTCCCATCTACGTCATAGAGCTTGTCGAGCCCGAACAGCCCAAGCCGGAAGGTGCTGAAGCCCTCTGGCTCGCCCACCTGCAAGGGGACACCGGCCGCGATCTGCATGCCGTGGGCCATGAACGCCTTACCCGTCTTGACGTCAGGATCATCGGTATAGCACACGACGACACCGGGCGCGCCATAGCCGTCGGAGGCCACCGATTTCACGCCCCGCTCGACCATCATCTGGCGCACGCCGTCGCCCAAGCGCCACTGCGCCTCCTTGAGCCGCGCAAAACCATACTCTTTGGTCTCCAGCATCGTGTCGCGAAACACACGCAGCGCGTCCGTCGGCATGGTCGCGTGATACGCGTGGCCGCCGTCGAGATAGGCCTGCATGATCGCGTGCCACTTGCCCAGATCCAGCGCGAAACTGTCCGATTTCGTCTCTGCTAGCCGCGCGACACCGCGCTCCGACAACATCACGAGCCCTGCGCAGGGCTGTGCACTCCAGCCCTTCTGGGGCGCTGAGATCAGCACGTCGACGCCAAGCGCCGCCATATCCACCCAGGCACAGCCCGACGCAATGCAGTCGAGCACCATCAGAGCGCCTACGTCATGCGCCGCATCCGCCATCGCAGTGATATACGCATCCGGCAGGATCACGCCCGCCGAGGTTTCGACATGCGGGGCGAAGACCACTTCAGGTTTACCGTTGCGGATCGCCTCCACCACATCCTCGATCGGCGGCGGCGCAAAGGGCGCGGGCGCCGCGTTGCCCTGCGGGCGCGCCTTGATCACAGTCGTGTTGGCGGTCAGGCCCCCGGTCTCGATGATCTGGCTCCAGCGGTAGGAAAACCAGCCATTGCGCACAACCATAACCTCGCGGTCGAGCGCGAATTGGCGCGCGACGGCCTCCATGCCGTATGATCCGCCACCGGGCACCACAACCGCGGATGCCGCGCCATACACTTCGCACAGCATCACGTGGATATCGCGCATCACCTGCTGAAAGGCCCCGCTCATCGAATTGAGAGAGCGGTCCGTGAACACCACCGAAAATTCCTCAAGCCCTTGCGGGTCTACCGTATCAAGCAATGCCATCGTCCGTCCTCCATCCAGATGTCCCCCTAGGAATAGGAACTGCGCCGCCCAATGGCAAAGCCTATCTGGGTATACCGTGGCGGGTCTGCGGGTCGTGAGCCGCCGGGCGAGAACAAAATTTTCCTTTAGCGAACGGCGCTAGAGGGGCCCCGGCAGCCGCTCCTCGCTCAACAGCACATTCGCCTCGACCTCACCCGCGCCCGGCAACGTCATGATCCTGCGCCGCAAAACCCGCTCAAAATCAGGAATATCGCGCGCGACGACCCGGAGCCGGTAATCGAACAGCCCAAGTACATGCTCTACCGTCTGAACCTCGGGGATCGCCGTGACGGCCCGCTCAAAATCCTCGAGGCTGACCCGCCCGCGCAGCGCAAGCTTCACGCCCAGAAAAACCGTCACGCCAAAACCGAGCTTTTCACCGTCGAGGCGCAACTGCCGCCCCCGGATCACGCCTGCCGCTTCGAGCCGCCTGATCCGCCGCCATGTCGCAGGCTGGCTCAACCCAAGCCTTCGTCCCAGCGCGCCCGCACTTTGCGTAGCATCCCGCGCCAGCGCCCGCAACAGCCGCCCGTCGATCGCGTCGATCTCGATCATAGCGGCAGCCCCTTGCTGGTCTTGATCCGCGCGACATGCATCAGGGCTTCGATCTCGGAGATATGCGGCAGGCCCAAAATCCTGCTGCGGTAGATCTGCTGATAATGCGCCATATCCCGCGCGATGATCGAGAGCCGCACGTCGACCCGGCCCAAGAAGGTCTGGATCTCGATCACCTCCGGCACCTTGCGCGCTTCCGCAAGAAACGCGTCGAACGCATTGCCCTGCGTCTTATCGAGCGTGACCCGCAGCGAAACCTCCACGGCATAGCCGAGCGCCGCCCAGTCGATGACAGCACCAACCCCCTGAACGATGCCCAGTTCCTGCATCCGCACAATCCGGCGCGTCGCGCGCCCCGTGGTCATCCCGGCGCGCTCGGCCAACTCACCCTGGCTCAGGCTCGGCTCCGCCTGCCAGTACCGCAGCAGACGCCGATCCTCATCATCAAGCATGATTTTTCCATATATTTGTTATTTCGCGCATCACCTTCTTCATTTTTCCCTTTAAACTCACTTCTCCACGATAGCAACTGCCGCAGATCTCCCTATTGTGCCCGTCAAAGCAACCCGAAAGGAAAAACCAATGCGCGTTTATTATGACCAGGACTGCGACGTTAACCTCATCAAGGATGCCAAAGTGGCGATCCTCGGCTATGGCTCGCAGGGGCATGCCCATGCCCTCAACCTACGCGATTCAGGTGCCAAAAACCTCGTCGTCGCCCTGCGCGATGGCTCCCCCTCCGCCGCGAAGGCGAAGGGCGAAGGTCTTGAAGTCATGGACATCGCAAAGGCCGCTGCTTGGGCCGATCTGATCATGTTCACCATGCCCGACGAGCTTCAGGCCGACACCTACAAAAAATATGTCCACGACAACATCCGTCCCGGTGCGGCGATCGCATTCGCACACGGGTTGAACGTGCATTTCGGCCTGATCGAGCCCAAGGAAGGCATCGACGTGATCATGATGGCGCCTAAGGGTCCGGGCCACACGGTCCGCGGCGAATACACCAAAGGCGGCGGCGTGCCCTGCCTCGTGGCCGTAGACAAAAACGCCTCCGGCAAGGCGCTTGAAATCGGTCTGTCCTATTGCTCCGCCATCGGCGGTGGACGCTCCGGGATCATCGAAACAGACTTCCGCGAAGAGTGTGAAACCGATCTCTTCGGCGAGCAGGCTGTTTTGTGCGGCGGTATCGTGGAGCTCATCCGCATGGGTTTCGAGACGCTGGTCGAAGCAGGCTATGAGCCCGAGATGGCGTACTTCGAATGCTTGCATGAGACCAAGCTGATCGTGGATCTGATCTATGAGGGCGGTATCGCCAATATGGATTACTCGATCTCCAACACGGCCGAGTATGGCCAGTACGTTTCCGGCCCGCGCATCCTGCCCTATGAGGAAACGAAGGCGCGCATGAAAGCGGTGCTGAGCGATATCCAGTCGGGCAAATTCGTGCGTGATTTCATGCTGGAAAACTCCGTAGGCCAGCCGACGATCAAAGCATCCCGCCGCGCCAATGACGAGCATCAGATCGAAATCGTCGGCGGCAAGCTGCGCGATATGATGCCATGGATTTCGGCCGGAAAGATGGTCGACAAAACCAAAAACTAAAGCACTCAACAACAAAAAGGCCCAAGCAGAAGCTTGGGCCTTTCCGATCCGAACAAAGATACGCCAAAAGTGGCGCGAAACGCTCTATACGTCGGCGGGATCGGCTTTTGAGCTTTGATCTGCCGCCAGTGTCGATTTGGGCGCGTTCGGGTCTTTGCGCCGCTCGTCTACCTTGCGCTTTGAATACAGTGCAAATCCGACAGCGATACCAAGTGTCACAAAGGCCAGTGCACCTGTGAATAATGTCCATTCCATTTGAAGTCTCCCTTCTCTCGTGTACTTGGCAATAAAACACCATTCGGCCTGATCCGTTCCGCAGCCGCGCGTCATTGTCGCACGGGCGCGCATGCAGGCTCTTGCCCCGCCCGCGCCTTTGGCTCTATCTGGCGGAATGAATATCTCCCCCCAAATCACCCCCCTTAGCTGGCTCATGATCGCTGTCCTCGGACTCACGTGGGGGGGCACTTTTCTCGTGACGGAAGTAGCCCTTTTAGGGGGTATGCCGCCATTCTGGCTGGCCGCCTCGCGGGTCGGCTCTGCCGCGATGCTCATGTGTGTGATCTGGGTCGCGATGGGCCGCCCGCTCTTTTCTGAAGCGACCAAGCCTACCACATGGCGTGATCTGCTGATCATCGGCGGGCTCAGCTCGGCGGTACCGTTTTCGCTGCTGGCCTGGGGCCAGCAATATGTCAGTTCTGGCTTTGCGGGTGTGTCGATGGCGGCCATAGCACTGATCGTTCTGCCCTTGGCGCATTTCACCGTGCCCGGCGAGCGGATGACCCCCCTAAAGATTGCCGGCTTCCTCGTCGGCTTCGTCGGAGTGGTCGTCCTCATCGGTGGTCAGGCTTTTGAAGCCACGGGCGCACGTTTCGAAATACAGGGCCGCATCGCCTGCGTGCTGGCGGCGAGCTGTTATGCAGTCGGCTCGATCATGTTGCGCCGTCTGCCCCCTGCTCATCCCATCGGTCTGGCCACGGTGCTTCTTCTGGTCGGAGCATGCCTGAGTGTGCCGGTGGCTCTCGCAGTTGAAGGTCCGCCGCCCTTGCCCTCTCCATACATCCTCGGCGTACTCGCGTTTCTCGGCTTGGTGCCGACGGCGGGCGCAAACTTCTTGCGCGTGCTTGTCGTGCGCAGCGCCGGGCCTGTGTTCATGTCATTGGTCAATTATCAGGTGCCACTGTGGTCAGTGGTGCTTGGCGCGCTCATCCTCGGCGAGGCGCTACCCAGATCACTACTGTTGGCGATGTCACTCATCCTGATGGGCGTCGGGCTGAGCCAGTTCGGCGCGCTGCGGCGACTCTTTGGCCGCTAGGTCACTCAGATCTTCACAGCGTCTTCGACAGCACGCACCACCGACTGCACGGAACGCTCCATCAGACCCGCATCCTCATGCTCGGCCATCACCCGCACCAGCGGCTCGGTGCCCGATTTGCGGATCAAAAGCCGCCCACCCCCCGCCAGATCCTCCTCGGCCTGCGCGATGGCGGCTTGTACATGAATATCCTCCAGCGGCGCCTGACCAGCGTCAAACCGGACATTTTCCAGCAGTTGAGGCACCGGCTCGAACTGGTGCATCAGTTCGGACGCGGGCAGCTGCGCATGCAACATCTCGGCCAGAAATTGCATCCCCGCCATCAAGCCGTCGCCGGTGGTCGCGTAATCGGTCATCACGATATGGCCAGACTGCTCGCCGCCCAGATTAAAGCCGCCCTGCCGCATCCGCTCCACGACATAGCGGTCGCCCACGCTGGTGCGTTCCAACCGCACGCCACGATCGGCCAAAAAATGCTCCAGGCCCAGATTGCTCATCACGGTCGCGACAAGTGCATCACCCTTGAGCCGCGCATCAGATTTCCAGCGCGCCGCCATCAAAGCCATGAATTGGTCGCCATCGCCGACCTGCCCATTCTCATCGAGCAGGATCACCCGGTCCGCATCGCCGTCAAGACAGATACCCACGTCAGCACCATGCGCCACCACCGTCTCCGCCGCGACCTCCGGATGGGTAGAGCCGCAGCGCTCGTTAATGTTGTGGCCGTTGGGCGAGACCCCCACGGGGATCACGGTCGCGCCCAGCTCCCACAGGGTCATCGGCGCGACATGGTGCGCCGCGCCATTGGCGCAATCAATCACGACCTTGAGGCCGTCCAGCCGCATCTGACGTGGAAAACTCGATTTGACCCGCTCAATGTAGCGAAAGCGGCTGTCGTCGACCCGCTTGGCGCGCCCGATCTCGGGTGCGGTCGTCGGTTCCACGCCCTGCGCCACCAGCGCCTCGATCTCCGCCTCGACGGCATCAGACAATTTGAAACCGTCAGGCCCGAAGAACTTGATCCCGTTGTCCTGCGCGGGGTTATGGCTGGCGGAGATCATCACGCCCAGATCAGCGCGCATCGAACGGGTGAGCAAGCCTACCGCCGGCGTTGGTACAGGTCCCAGCAATAGCACGTTCATCCCCGTCGAGGTGAGACCAGCCGTCAGCGCGCTTTCGAACATGTAACCCGATAGGCGCGTATCCTTGCCGATCACCACCCGGTGGACGGATGACGTTCCCTCGCGCCGGAAATACCGTCCCACCGCCGCTCCGATACGCAGCGCCATTTCAGCGGTCATCGGGTGGATATTGGCCTTGCCGCGCACGCCGTCGGTACCGAATAGTTTTGTCATATCAATTCCCTGCTACGCTCGCGCGCCAAAGTGCGATGGCCTGTGCCGTCTGCGCGACGTCGTGCACCCTGACAAATTGCACTCCCTGTGTCAGACCTGCAAGAGCCACGGCAATGGAGCCGGGTGCGCGGTCACGCGCCTGCGGTGCATTGCCGATGGTGCCGATGAATTTTTTGCGCGAGGCACCCAACAGGATCGGCACACCAAGACTGTGAAACAGGCTGAGCCGCGCCAGCAGGGCCAGATTATGCTCCAGCGTCTTGCCGAAACCGATGCCGGGGTCGCAAATGATCCGGGCCCGAGCGACGCCTTCGGCCTCAAGCGCAGCGATGCGCTGCTCTAGAAAATCATAAACATCCAGCAGCACATCATCGTACTGCGGATCCAGATGCATAGTGGCAGGGTCGACCGGCCCGTGCATGACGCAAACCGGCACACCCGCCCGTGCGGCCACGCCTGCCAGATCAGGATCGTAGGTAAAACCGGACACATCGTTGATCATATCCGCACCCGCCGCCAATGCGGCTCGGGCCACATCAGCCTTGCGCGTATCGATCGAAATCGTGCCGGTGAAACCTTCCGCCCGCAGTCCTTCAATGACGGGAGCGGTACGCGCAATCTCCTCTGCGGTCTGCACCGTCTGCGCGCCGGGCCGTGTGCTCTCTCCGCCGATGTCCAGAATATCAGCGCCCGCCACCACCATAGCCAAACCGCCCGCAATGGCATCCGTCGCCGCCGCATGGAGGCCACCATCGGAAAAACTGTCGGGCGTCGTGTTCACGATCCCCATGATCTGCGGGCGCAACTCGACACGCTGCAATCGTGGACCCGCATCAAACGCCTCAGATGACGGCAGTACGATAGGCCTGCGGCCGCGCTCCAACACCTCCACGTGGCTAAACCAGCCCGGCCCCAGCGTCTGTGCGCCCTGCGGCCGGGCCACATCACAGTGCACGACCGGCCTGAAATATTGCCGCCCCATCCTAAAGCTCTTCAGTTTCCACAGAGACAGCACGTAGCGGTACGGATGCTTCACCCGGCAGGGCTGCACCGATCACCAGCATCTCGCGGGCCTCGAAGGTCGCGGCAAACCATGCGGCAAGGGCCACCGCATCGCGGGGCTGCGCCGAGGGGGTATCGACGCTGTCGAGCACGATCTTGGAGGGGGCCCACACACTTGTCTGGCCGTTCTTCATGGCCCAGTCGAGCTCTGTACGGGTCTCGACCACCACACAACGGTCATCGCGCGCGGCCAGTACCCAGGCGTTTTGCTCGATCGCCAGCAGATCGATGCGCCGCTGCGCCATCCTATGCGGCACCTGCGGCGCGGGCACATCGGACGCCCCGACGCAGAGAATCAGAGGTCGCTGTTGCGCATGCAGTTGATCGAGCCAGTTGGTGAGAAGTGGTGACGCAATTGCAGCATTGCTGAGGAAAACGAGTTCCGGTTGCAGCGTCTTGCCCTGCACCACCTCGGCGGGCGGAGCACCGTCACGCGCGCGCACGATCTCGACGCCCAATGCGCCCGGTCCGCGGTCCAGCTTCTCGATCCGCACAAAGACGCGCATTGCCTGCGGGGCGTGCAGGATCCGTTCGGCGACGCGCTCCGCCAAAGTCTCCAGAAGCGCCAGACGCTCCACGGCCAGCGCGCCCTGAATAGCCTCCGTCACACGGTCGTAAGAGAGAATGCGGTCCACATCATCATCAATCGGTCCGCTGAGCGGCTTCACTTCGACGACGACATTGAAGCAGATCCGCTGGGTCACGCCCCGCTCTGCCTGAAATGCACCAATCTCGACTTCGACCGTATGATCGCGCACCGAAATCCTGTCGAGCGCGTCCGTCGTAGAGGTGGCGGCTGCCCGTTCAGAAGGATGTGCGAAGGCGAGGCGCGTCTCGGACGTCATGGCGGGCTCCGGCGGGTTCATGTATGGAGCGTTTATACCGCACGCTTGCGACAGTCGAGGGTGGCGAGCGCCCTAAATCGTGCTCTTTGCGTCAGTTACTGGCAGTGCGTGCCCCGCGGCTGTAAAACAGATGGACCCCGAAGCGAGCCGTATTGGTGAACTTGCGTGACCAGCTGGGGCGCACGGCAGTCGTGTGGTAAAATGTAGCACCGTTGGTGATATCTGGCGATTTTCCATCGATCGTGGCGCGCGCGACCCTTGCAACCACTGCAAAAGCTGCAGGCTCCGCCACGATTTCGGGATGGCCGTCACAGGTATAGCTGAATTGGCACTGGTGCTTCTTGCCGGTGCCCTGGTTGATCACGCCACAATAGCTATTAGGGAACCGGCTTGATTTGACACGGTTGCGGATAACCTCGGCAACGGCGAACTGGCCCTTTATCGTCTCACCACGCGCTTCGAAATAAAGCGCTTCCGCGAGGCATTGAAATTCGGAAGATCCTCTGGGATGGGGCTGGCTTGCAAGCCACGCCCGCGAGAATACCTCTTCGCCGCCCGAGCCTTGGCGCGAGGCGGAGGCGTCGATAATCATGGGCGGCTTCGACAATGTGCTGAGCCGGTTCTTGGAGACGCCTGCCAATCCGCGCGCTTCCACACGGGCCAGCGCTTCGACTGTGGTGCTGGCGACCGCACCCATGGGCAGCACCGCAAACATCGCTCCAAAAAGTGCAAATTTCGCACTCAACACATTTTTTTTCGACCGCATACCGTTGCTCCGGCGTTGTTTCAGCAGCCTTGCGCCTAGCCTCTTGGAAGAAACCCGACAACCCGCGCGCCTTTCCATGCGCAAGCTCTCGCCGATCGAAATCCGAGAATATCCGCTAAATAACGGTAAAACGTCACTTTTTCCGGTCAGAAATTGCCAATTGGGCTGCTGCCAGCCGTGCAACCGGGACGCGAAACGGCGAACATGACACGTAGTCAAATCCAGCCGCGCGGCAAAAAGCGATCGATTCGGGGTTGCCACCATGCTCTCCGCAGACCGACAAAGTGATCCCCGGCTGCGCCTCGCGGCCCCGTGCCGCACCCAGCATCAAGAGCTCTCCCACCCCGTCATGGTCGAGAGTATGGAACGGGTCTTCGTCGAACACGCCCTGCTGGACATAGTCGGACATGAACCGGCCCGCATCGTCGCGCGACAGCCCATAGGTCATCTGGGTGAGATCGTTCGTGCCGAAACTCAAGAAGGCGCAATAGGGCGCGATTTCGCCCGCCCGCAGGGCCGCGCGGGGCGTTTCCACCATGACGCCAAGACGGTACTCGAAATTCACGCCCCGCTCCTGCCGGACCGCTTGTGCCACCGCATCGAGCGAGTTCTTGACCAACTCGACCTCCCGGCGCGCAGACACCAGCGGGATCATGATCTCTGCCAGCACCAGATCGCCGTTCTCGCTCGCATCGACGATTGCCTCGAAAATGGCGCGGGCCTGCATTTCGTAGATCTCTGGCACGGTGATCCCGAGGCGCACGCCGCGCAGACCCAACATGGGATTGTATTCGCGCATCGCCTCGATCCGGCGCGTCACATCCGAGCGCGGCAGGCCCAGCGCCTCCGCCAACTCGCGCTGGCCACTGGCATCCATGGGCAAAAACTCGTGCAGCGGCGGATCAAACAACCGGATGGTCACCGGCTGGCCCTGCATAATGTTGAAAAGCTGCGTGAAATCGTCTCGCTGCATCGGCAACAAGCGCTCAAGCACCGCGCGCCTGCCGTCCGAGGTATCGGCAAAGATCATCTCGCGCATGACCGTTAGACGGCCGCTGTCGAAGAACATATGCTCCGTCCGGCACAGCCCGATGCCTTCGGCGTTGAAATTGCGTGCGGTCTGCGCGTCCTGCGGTGTGTCAGCGTTGGCGCGCACCGAGATGTCGGCACTGTCAGTCGCCCAAGCCATCAGGGTCTGGAAATAGTCGTCGAGGGCAGCTTCCTGCATGGCGGCGGCACCGGCAAGGATCTGGCCCGTCGAGCCATCCACGGTCATCTCGTCGCCGGAGCGGAACACGCGGCCATCCTTGGCAGTGATCGTTTTGTCGCGCTGATTGAAGATCAGGCTCGACGCGCCCACCACGCACGGCAGGCCGATCCCGCGCCCAATCACGGCGGCGTGGCTGGTGATGCCCCCCCGCTCGGTCAGGACGGCGTTGGCAGCGTGCATGCCACGTACATCCTCGGATGAGGTCTCGCGGCGCACCAGAATACAAGCCTCGCCGCGTGCAGCACTCGCCTGCGCCTCCCCGCTGTCGAAAACAAGCCGCCCCGTGGCAGCACCGGGGCTCGCGGCGATGCCTCGGCCCACGACATCGCGGCGCACGGAAGGGTCGATCTGGCGGTGCAACAATTCGGTGAGCAGCCGTGGCTGGACCCGCATCAACGCCTCCTCGCGGCTGATGACGCCATCTTCAGCCAGCGTTACGGCGATCCGCACCGCTGCGCGGGACGAGCGGGCTACACGGACCCCGTCGAGGATGTGCACCACACCATCCTCGATCGCGAATTCCACCTGCATCTCCGCGCGCAGGCGCAAGCGCATGAGACTGGCGTAGGTCTTGAGTGTCTCAAAAGCCTTGGGCAGCTTTTCCTCCAGCGAGGGGCCGCGCGGATCGTTCGTGAGATAAAGCGTACCCGCCTCCCCCTCCAAGGCGTCGCGGCCCTGGCTCTGGCTCAGGTAGCGCCCGGTAACTTGGGGCGCGCCCGTTTCGCTGCTCACGAGTTGCAGTACGCCCGAGCCGCAATGCCCTGTTCCCAGACCGAAAACCATCTGTTGCACCACGAGTCCCAGACCGGCATCGACCGGTGCGCCCTTGGCCTGCCGCAACAGCCGCGCGGAGGTGCCGTTCCACGCGCGCGCCATGGAGCGGAGCACGGCGGCCAACTGTATACGGCGCGACTGCGGGAATTTCTCTTCCGCCTCTTCTTCGTAGGCGGCGATGGTTTCCTCCAGCGCCGCCCGGCCCTCGCCCTCGATATGATCGAACATATCGGGATCAAGACGCTCGACGTTGATCGCGTAGGACTGGATGAACCGGGAGTAGAGCGCAGCGGCGGCGGCCTCGCCCAGCGTTTTTCGATAGCTCTCGAAGCGCGCGTCGTTCATCCCGATGTTGAGCACGGCACCCGGCCCGCCCCAATCGGGATCCTGGCTGGAGGGGCGCACGCATAAAAGCGCATTCATCGGAAATTGCTCGACAATTCCGCTCACGTCAGGGAGCCCGCCCTTGGCGATATTGGCCACAGTACCGAAAGAAAGCGCGACCGTGCGCGGCACCGGCAGATCGAGCCGCACCAGCCGCTGCAAACACTTCGCCCGCCCCCCATGGGTCGCGGTTGCGACAGGGGCGGTTTGCGTGATCAGCGTGGTGTCAGGGTTGTTCTGCATGGCCTTGCTGCACTGCGGCATCCTAGGGTTTCAGGTGCAGCATAGGCGGTCTGCGGCACAGCGCAAACTCTTTCTGACACTCGGCCCCGTCAGAAAGATGTGACACTCTCAGCCGTCGATGCGCGTCAGGTCGGCGACGGAGGAACACAGCGTTCTGATCCGGCCCAACAGATTGAGGCGGTTGCGGCGCACCACGTCGTTGTCGGTGTTGATCTGTACCGCGTCAAAGAAGGCGTCGAGCGTGGGGCGCAGGGAGGCCATGGCGGACATCGCAGTGGTAAAATCCTGCGCCTTCATGGCGGGAGCGATTGTAGCGTCAGCCGCATCGAGCGCAGCAAAAAGCGCGCGCTCCTCGTCCGTCTCGGAGAATTTCACATCGCCGCCGTGGGAATACTCGATATTGCTGCCTGCCTCGGCCTGGGAAAGGATGTTGTTAGCGCGCTTGAAGGCCTGCAACAGGTTCTCGCCATCGTCGGTTTTCAGCGTATCGCTGAGCGCGCGGGCGCGTTTGACGAGCAGGGTGAGGTCATCGTTGCCCTCCATCGCAATGCAGGCGTCGATGATGTCGTGGCGGATACCTTGGTCTTTGAGGTAGACTTTCAGGCGGTCGTGGAGGAAGGCGAGCAAGTTCATCGGCATATCTAGATTGGTAAAGTCGGCATCATCCTCTGGCTCAGCAGATCTTACACCATGCGCGCCGAAGCCTTTGATCGCTGACTGAAAGAAATCCAGCGACAAGTCATTTTCAACCAATATCCGAATGACTCCCAAGGCCGCCCTACGTAGCGCAAACGGATCTTTGCTCCCCGTGGGCTTTTCATCAATCGCCCAGAAGCCGGTCAGCTTGTCGATCTTCTCGGCCAATGCAACGGCTACAGAAACGGGCGCTGTCGGCACGTCATCCGACGGGCCAAGCGGCGCGTAGTGCTCTTGGGCGGCGGCGGCGATCTCGTCGCTGAACCCTGCAGCCTGCCCGTAGTAGCGACCCATCAGCCCTTGGAGTTCGGGGAATTCGTAGACCATTTCAGAGGACAGATCCGCTTTGGCGATCCGCGCGGCCTGCTCCGCGGCGTCGGCGTCCGCGCCCACCATCGGGGCCAATTCGCGCGCCAGAACGGCCATGCGCTCGATCAGTTCCGCCTGCGTGCCCAGCTTGTTGTGGAAGGTCACGTTTTTGAGATTCTCGACCCACGCAGCCATGCCTGCCTCGGATTTGGCGATACGCAAGTCATTGTCCCAGAAGAACTTCGCGTCCGCCAGACGCGCGCTCAGGACCTTTTCGTTGCCCGCAAGAATCGTCGCCCCCTCGTCCGTCGTGGTGCGGTTGGCTACGGTGACGAACCGCTCGATCCGGCCCGTCTTGGGGTTGCGGACGGAGAAGAACTTCTGATGCTCCTTCATCGAGGTCTGCAAGACCTCGGGCGGCAGGTCGAGAAACGCCTCGCCGATCCGCCCCATAAGAACGACAGGCCATTCGACAAGCCCCGCCACTTCGGCCAGCAGGCCGGCATCCTCGACGACCTCCATGCCGCTGGCAAATGCAATATTCGTGGCGTCATGCCAGATCGCATCGCGCCGCTCGGCAGGATCCAGCACGACGAAGGCCCGCTTGAGCTTGGTCGTGTAGTCTTCAAAGCCCTTTACGGCAAAGGCATCGGGCGCGAGGAAGCGGTGGCCGCGCGTGGTGTTGCCAGCCACGATCCCGTCGACCTCGAGCGGTACTATTTCGGCTCCGTCCTCGCGGCTGAGAATGCACAAGATAGAATGCAACGGGCGCACCCATTTGAGGCTGCCCTCACCCCAGCGCATGGATTTGGGCCACGGGAAATTCCGGATCGTCTGCTCCAAAACCTCCGCGATGATCGGGGCTGCGGGACGCCCCTCCTTGGTGATCTTGGCAAACAGGATCGCGCCTTTGGGTGTATCGCGCTCTTCCAGATCATCGCGCGTGAGGCCCGCGCCGCGCAGAAATCCCTCGATGGCCTTCTCTGGTGCATCCGCCCGCGGTCCCTTACGTTCTTCTACGGTGCGCGGGCTCGCGTCGAGCAGCCCTTCCACCGTCAGGCACAACCGGCGCGGTGTCGCAAAGGCGGCGGCAGAAGCATAGGTCAGTCCCGCCTCGACCAAACCATCGGTCATGAGCTTTTTCAGATCCTCGCACGCCCGCGCCTGCATGCGCGCGGGAATTTCTTCGGAAAAGAGTTCGATAAGCAGATCAGCCACGGGTATACCTCGGATTTGCCTGAAAAGGCGTTATTCTGTGGGCGCTTGGCGCTGTGGCACGGGGGGGCATTCCTCACCTACGATGGTGCCGTCATAGGCTTTCTCGCCACAATCGTTGAGCTCGTGCCAGACGTAGCCGCGCCCGTCGTCGGTGATGGCCACAATACGGTCCACGCCGAAATGCACGTTCTTGGCACTCAGAAACGTGAGTGCGGTGCCGGCCTCAAGCTCTGCGCCGATGGCGGCGGCGTCAAAACAGTCGAACCAACCCGGCGCGTTGCGCGGTGTCGCCTGTTCAACCAGCTGGAATGTCTCGGTCAGCAGCGCAAGACTGTAGGGGGTGGTGAAACAGGCGCGATAGCGAATGGGCGAGCTGTCAGCGTCGATGGCCTGAAACCCGTCAAGCGGGATGACCTCCGGCTCACCGCTGGCGATGGAGACGAGGGCGAGCCCTCCCGCCGGGGCATCGACCTCACTGTAGAAACTGTAGACTTGGAGATAATAGAGAGCTGCGCCAGCGACGAGGGCTGATATCATAATGAAAGCTCCGAGTATTTTACCTGTCATGTAGTGTTTTCCGCTCCATACTCAGTCACTGCCAGTAGAGGTTGATATAGGGGCGGTCCATGGCAAATGCCCGCTCCGCCAGACGGTTAAAGCGCGCAATGTTGATTTCGGGGTCAAACCGCTCGTGGGTTTCGACGAAAATGGTGTCGATCCGCTGCAAAACCGGAGCGTCGAGCAGCGCATCCAGCAGATCCCATTCCGCACCCTCGATATCGATCTTTAGAATGCGGATATCGCGGTCAAGTGCGGTGACGAAGGCCACGAAATCGACCACGTCGACCAGTACGGTGTTGGAGTCGGCCATGCCCTTGTCCGCGCGCACAATGGAGGACGTCTCGGAGTGGCGCATCGGATCGCTTGCGTCCCACCCCGCCGCACGGCGGAGCATTACCTGATCCGCCTGCGCACCGGCCGCTTTCTGGTGGAGGGTGACGTTCGGCAAATGGCTGGTGTTCTGCGTCAGCACAGTGAAGGTATGCGGGTCAGGCTCGAAACTAATAACGTCAGCGCCGCTCGAGGCAAGCTGGGCGGTGATCGTGCCGATATTTGCGCCAAGATCGATGCACACATCACCCGCGCGGGTATTTGCCAGCACACGGTCAAAACTGTCGTCCCGCCGTTTGCGAAAGCGCCGCTTGAGCTTGCGGTTGCAGGCGTAGCCAAAGGTACTTTTGCGCGACTGACCCCAGTTCAGGAACGTCTCGTAGACGCCGATTGGCAGGGGTCGTTTCGCTTTCGGGATCACACGATCTGTCATGCCGCGTCCTCGCGCCAGCCGCCCGCGCGGGTCTGCACGAAGGCATCCGCACACATCTTCGTCAATGCGCGCACGCGGCCGATGTAAGCCTGCCGTTCGGTGACGGAAATCACACCGCGCGCGTCGAGCAGATTGAACATATGGCTGGCCTTTATCGCCTGATCATAGGCGGGATGCGCCATCACGATACGCTTGCCGGTCTTGGGGTCGAGATGCTCCTGCGCGATGATCGTGCGGCATTCGGCCTCCGCCTCTTCGAAGTGGCGCAGCAGCACGTCGGTATTGGCCACGTCGAAGTTCCAGCGCGCGTATTCTTCTTCGGTCTGCTTGAAAATATCGCCGTAAGTCAGCGGGATCGGCGCATCCGGATCGTTGAACGGCATGTCCATTACGTGGTCCTGCCCGAGGATGTACATCGCCAGACGCTCCAGCCCATATGTGAGCTCGCCCGAAACGGGATGACAATCATGCCCGCCGACCTGCTGGAAATAGGTGAACTGGCTCACTTCCATGCCGTCGCACCAGACCTCCCAGCCGAGGCCCCAGGCCCCCAGCGTCGGGCTTTCCCAGTCATCCTCGACAAAGCGGATATCGTGCAGGGCCATGTCGACGCCAATGGCTTTGAGAGAGCCGAGGTACAGCTCTTGCAGGTTCGGCGGGCTGGGTTTGATCAGCACCTGATACTGATAGTAATGCTGGAGGCGGTTGGGGTTCTCGCCGTAGCGGCCATCGGTGGGGCGGCGCGAGGGCTGCACGTAGGCTGCGGCCCAAGGCTGGTCGCCCAAGCTGCGCAGCGTGGTCGCGGGGTGGAACGTGCCCGCCCCCACTTCCATGTCATAGGGTTGCAGGATCGCACAACCGTGGCGGGCCCAGTAGCTTTGCAGCCTCAGGATGATCTCTTGAAACGAACGGGGCGTCTCTGACATGAATTTGTCCTTTGCCATTTGGCGCTCTTACTAGGCTGCGGGGGGCATGGGGTCAATCATCCCCGCAGACACGCCGGGATGGGCCGAGATACGGCTAAAATGTCCGTGAAGCGGCTCTTATGATATGGGAATCATCCGAAAATGCTGTTTATGTGCGGCAGATTAATTTTGTGAAAGTTTACCGGCCAATGTTGCGAATTCTGACGCTCTGCCTGACTACCCTGATCTTCGGGCTGTCGCTCGCTCTTTCGCCGGCTGCCCACGCGCAGTCAAATGATCCGGGCGAGGTTGTCTGGGTTCAGATCGAGGCGCAGCCATCACTGGCGCGGGCGACCGACCGGGCGCGGGCATACACGACGTTGCTGGAGGACGTGAACGGTTTTTCTGTCGGGGGTGGTTGGTACGCTGTGGTAGTCGGACCCTACCTGCGCGCCGATGCCGATATCGTCTTGCGCCAGTACCGCGACGAAGGGCTCATTCCCCGCGATAGCTTCATCCAGCGCTCCAACCGTCTGGGCCAGCAATTCTGGCCCGTTGGCGTCAATATGCTGGGCGCAGGTGCTATCGAAGCGCCAGACGGGACCGACGAGCAGCCCCAGCAGGTGGACCCCGCCCCCGCTATTAACCTTCCCGCGCCGAACGTGGCCGAGGTGACCCCTGCGCCGGAGCCAGAGCCCGCAGACGAGACCCCGGCAGAGGCGCAACGCTCCGAGCGGGAGTTGAGCAGCGATGCGCGCAAGCAGCTTCAGGTGATGCTGCAATGGGCGGGCTACTATGATGCTGCGATTGACGGCGCCTTCGGACGAGGCACCCGCAACTCAATGGCAGCATGGCAGCAGGCCAACAGCTTTGAGCCGACCGGCATTCTGACCACGCTCCAGCGCGCCGCTTTGAGACGGCAATACACTGCCGTACTCGAAGGGCTCGGCCTGCGCACGGTCCGTGACACGCAGGCGGGTATCGAGATGACGCTGCCGATGGATGTGGTGAGCTTTGACCGCTACGAGCCGCCCTTTGCACAATACACTCCCTCGGGTGATGTGGATGCGCGGGTTTTGTTAATTAGCCAGCCTGGCAACCAGGATACCCTCTTCGGCCTCTACGAAATCATGCAAACGCTCGAGATCGTTCCGCTGGCGGGGCCGCGCGAGCGGGGGGACACCAGCTTTACACTGGTGGGCGAGAACGGAAGCATGATCAGCTACACCGAGGCCGTGCTGGAGAATGGTGAGATCAAGGGCTTTACGCTGATCTGGCCTGCGGGCGATGAAGAACGCCGCCGCCGCCTGTTGTCCGAAATGCGCAGCAGCTTCACGCGGATGCCAGGCGTGCTGAGCGCGTCGGCGGGGGAAGCGTCGCAGCAATCCATCGATCTGATTTCCGGCCTGCAAATCCGCAAGCCTAAGTTGACCCGCTCGGGCTTTTTCGTGACTTCTGCGGGGGACGTGGTAACGACATCTGCCGCCGTGCAACGCTGCTCGCGGATCACACTTGACGGGGATACGGATGCAAAGATCATCGCGGACGATACCGCCAGCGGTGTCGCCCTTCTAAGACCAGTGGCTGCACTTGCACCGCTCGAAGTGGCGCGGTTTGCGGCACAGGCCCCGCGCTTGCAAAGCGAAGTGACCGCGGCGGGCTATTCCTTCGGCGGCGTGCTGACCGCGCCTTCCGTCACCTTCGGCACGCTTGCCGATGTCCGCGGGCTGGAGGGCGAGGAGAATGTGACCCGACTGGCGCTGCGCTCGCGCCCCGGCGATGCCGGCGGCCCCGTGCTGGACAGGACGGGCGCCGTGATCGGTATGATGACGGCACCGCCAGAGGGCGGACCGCAACTGCCGCAGGATGTAAGCTTTGCGCTGGCTGCCACCACAGTGGTGCAGGCGAGCCGTGATGCGGGTGTCATCCTGCCTGCGCCAGCGGCGGACGGTGCCACAGGGCTAACCGCGTTCCAACTGTCGGAAAAGGCAAACGGCATGACCGTTCTGGTCAGCTGCTGGGAATAGACAGCACACTGGCGGGGGGCGCTTAGAGCGAACGGTCCAAATGCGTCAGGCGCGCCAGAACTTGACGGTAAAAATCACGTAGACGACCATCAGCTCCAGCCGCCCGAGCAGCATTGCAACAGTGAGAATCCATTTCGCCGTATCGTTGAGCGATGCGAAATTGCCCGCAGGCCCGATGATGTCGCCCAATCCCGGCCCGATATTTGCGAGCGCCGCAGCGGCCCCCGAAACGGAAGTGACGAAATCAAGCCCCGTCATCGACAGCGCGACAGAAATGACGCCGAGCGTTACGACGAAAAACATAAAGAATGTCATGACGGAGGCGAGTACTTCCTCGCTCACGGGCCGCCCGTCGTAGCGGGGCGTGAAAATACCGTGGGGCGAGCGGATCCGGCGCAGCTGGGCGCGGATGGAGGCAAAAAGAAGCTGATAGCGGAACACCTTGATCGAGCAGGCTGTCGAGCCAGCGCAACCGCCGATGAGCCCGATGAAGAAGAACAGCGCAACCGCAAAGCTGCCCCATTGCATATAATCGACAGACGCGTAGCCCGTGCCCGAGATGATCGAAGTCACATTGAAGAAAGCCTCGCGCAGGGCCTGTTCATTGCTCAGGTGCGTCCCCTCTTCGAGCAGCAGGACGATGAGCGCGATCAGTATGGCGATCGTCATCACAAAGCCGCGCACCTGAGGATCCCGGTGCAGTGCCAGCGGATTGCCGTTGATCAATTGTACGTAGCGCACGAAGGGCAGCGCCGCGAGGATCATGAACACGGCCGCGACATATTCGAGCGGCCCCTGGAACACCCCAAACGAGGCATCGTAATTTGAAAAACCGCCCGTCGAAATTGTCGTCATTGCATGAGCGGTCGCATCGAAGACGTCCATGCCCAAGGCCAGATAAACCATCGCGCAGATAAGGGTGAAGGTCACGTAAAGCCCGGAAATCTGGCCTGCGATCTGACCCGCACGGGGCAAAATCTTACCAAGCGTATCGAAGCTCTCAGATCTGAAAATCTGCATGCCACCCACGCGCAGTTCCGGCAGGAAGACCATTGCGACCACGATGATACCGATACCGCCCAGCCATTGCAGGATGGCGCGCCAGATCAGCAGACCCTTGGGCAGATCATCCAGACCCGTGAAGACGGTGGCCCCCGTCGTGGTCAGCCCCGACATAGCCTCGAACACCGCATCGACGACCCGGGCATCGGTCTCCCCCAGCACAAAAGGGATGGCGCCAAAAAGCGGCAGTGCCACCCACACTGACGAGGTCAGCAGGAAGGTCTGCTGGATCGTGAGCCCCTCGCGCACGCCGCTGGCGCAGGCCAGTGCAATTGCGGAGCCCCCCAGCAGGGTGATCACGGCACTTTGTAGAAACACGGGCCAATGGCCTCTGCCTTCGGCAAAATCTACCAGCAGCGGCACCAGCATGGCCGCCCCGAGCACGGCCACCAAGAGGCCAATAACATATCCAACAGGGCGCAGATCCATCTGCGCAGGGTTGGCGCGCGCGGCAGCCGGTGTCAAGGCGGCGCGCGCATGCCGTAGCCGTTCAGGAATGCAAAAGGCCCGCCAAATCACCGGTATCCGGTGGATCTGACGGGCCCTGCGCGCAGCCCGGGCTCCTGACGCTCAAGAGCTTAGATGTAGTACATGTCTTTGAACACATGGCGGGCGATATCTTCGCGCTTCAGGCCCATCTGGGCCAGCTCACCGTCGGATTTTGCGTGCAGCGCTTCGATCGTTTTAACGCGTGCGGAGGCTTCCGACATTTTGATCAGGTAATCGCTAATGGCGCTGAACAGACCGGTGATCTGTGCGAGGCCAGCGCGCGCATTCAGAAACGGCGCCGTCGAGATGCTTTGGCCGCGGGCCGGGATGCGGGCAGCGAAATGCTCGGATGCTGTTTGATAGGTCATCATATATGCCTTCATACTTCTTTTTATCAGTGCGGGATCATTCCCGTGTTCAGCAAGTAGGTGTCGCTGCGGTGCAGCACCACCGCCAAAACTGCATAGCCGTCCCGCGTGCCGCGCATTGATGCCCCCGCGTCAGCACCTCACCGCACATGAATGGGGCCACTCCGGAGTACGGAGTGGCCCTCATCAAATAATCGTAAGGGTGGCGCTAGCCTACGTGGAAAAGAGTATTGAACAGCTTGGGGTCAAGGCTCGCCTGCGCAAAGGTCGGCCCCTCGGTGAGCACGCTCACCGCATCATGGCTGTGCAGGCTTTCCTGATGGCTGGCAACGATGCGGAAATCGGAGATGCGCGCATCGGCCAGCAGTTGCTCGCAGAAAAGCCGTGCCGCATCTTCCACGAAGATCGGATTGGCTGCGTTTAGTTCGGCAAAGGCCTGCTCGTCCTCACGCTTGACCATCACTTGCGTCTCGGTGGGTACAGCGCGGCGGCAAGCTTCGATCAGATCCTCGAACCACAGCACATCGGCATCCTCCTCCAGCAGGACCGACACCCGTGCGACAGAGCGCTGCGAATGGGGCGTTGCGAGCTGATTGCGGGTTGCGCGGGCATGCTCGGAGAGCTCAAGAGAGCACGGGCAGGTGCTGGAATAAACGTAATCGAGGTGGATGATCTGCTGGCGCACGCCCTGATACTCGACAAGTTCCAGCGCGAGATCGTAGTATTGATAGCCTTCCAGCCCAGAGCGCAGGCTGCTGATTTTCATCGGGAACGAGAACCGCATCTGGATCCGTGCATCAAAGCTTTCCAGATCGGTGATGTAATCATCAAGCGCCGCCTCGATCACCTTGAAGCTGAACGTGCTCTCGGCATGCTTATAAAAGCTGCGCATGATGCGGGACATGTTGATGCCCTTTTTATCCGCATCGAGGCTCACTGTGCCTGTCACGGAAGTCTCAAGCGTTAGCGGGCCGTTGTCGCGTGTCTCGAACTGCACAGGCAGGCGGAAATTGGAAATGCCCACGTGCTGAATCTGCTGGTTCGCACCCTTGATCAGACTGGACGGCCCGTTCTGCAAATCCGGCAGGCTTGCCTTGTATTCAGGCTCGATCTCGAAATCGGCCGGATAGGACCGCTCGAACAGCGGATAGGCCTCGCCGCCGGTAAGCAGTTGAGCCAATGCGGGATCTAGCGTTGCCAGATCGGCAGCATCCGCCCCAGACGCCCACGCGCGCAGTGTTTTAAGTGCGTCTTCCGCTGCGCTGCGGTCGGGCATGGGCTCAATCGGTGTTGCGATATTCATGGGTCAACTCCCCTTTATCGTTCAGAAACCTTATGTAGGCTGCCATCACAACATTACCAAAAGATTTGTTCCGCCTGACGGGGAATTTTTTCAAACATCCTTACCTGGCGGCATCCAGAGCCTGTAGGAAATCGGCAATCAGGTCATCCGCATCCTCCAGCCCGATGCTGACGCGCACCAGTCCCGGCGTGATCCCGAGGCTGGCTTTTTGCGCATCCGGCAATCGTTGATGGGTGGTTGTAGCCGGGTGGGTGAGGATGGTTTTCGTGTCGCCCAGATTGTTCGAAATTAAACCGATCTGAAGTGCGTTCAGGACTTTGAACGCCACTTCTTTGCCGCCTTTGATGTCGAGTGCGAGCACCGTGCCCCCTGCCCCCATTTGGGCTTGGACCAGCGGGTTTTGCGGATGGCTGCCCAGACCGGGATAGATGGTCTGCTCCAGTCCCGCGTGGCCCTCAAGCGCCTGAGCCACGGCCAGCGCCGTAGCCGTCTGAGCGCGCACGCGCAGGCCGATCGTCTCCAGACCCTTGAGCATGATCCATGCCGTGAACGGCGACATAGAACCGCCAGTATGTTTCATGTAGGGCTCGACGGTCTTGCGGATAAACTCCCGCGATCCGAGGATCACGCCACCCAGTGCGCGCCCCTGGCCGTCGATATGCTTGGTCGCCGAATAGATCACCACATCGGCACCCTGTGAAAACGCCCGTGAATAAACCGGCGTGGCAAAGACGTTGTCGATGAGCACCAAGGCGCCCTTGGCATGCGCCAGTTTGCTCACCGCTTCGATATCGACGACTTCGAGTGTGGGGTTGGAAATCGACTCGAAAAAGACCGCCTTGGTATCGGGCCGGATCGCCGCTTCCCATTGCGCAAGATCGGTGCCGTCCACAAACGTAACCTCAACGCCGTAGCGGCTGAGGATTTCCTCGAGCACATAAAGGCAGGAGCCGAAGAGCGCGCGTGCAGAGACGACATGATCGCCCGCGCGCAGCATCGAGGTCAGCGCACCCGAGACCGCCGCCATACCCGACGCTGTGGCGAAGGCGTCCTCCGCCCCCTCCAGCGCCGCAATGCGCTCCTCGAACATCTTGACCGTGGGATTGCCGTAACGGGCGTAGATGAATTCATCTTCACCGCTCGCGATAAACCGCTGCTCGGCGTGCTCGGCGCTGTCGTAAACGAAACCCTGTGTGAGAAAAATCGCCTCCGATACTTCGCCGTACTGGCTCCGCCGTGTACCCGCATGCACGGCCTTGGTCGCTGCTTTCCAATCTTTGCTCATCATCATGTCCTCTGCACACCCGCGGTGTGACCTTTTCAGAGTGCCCTTGAAAAAAGGGTGGGCACAAAAAAACCCCAAACGCGGTCAAGCGAAAGGGGGCTTTCATCCTGACCTTTTAGCGGAATATTTAATGTGGCCCGCAATCCGGTAACAAATCGCCACACCGCTGTGGTTAGGGGATCGGAGCACGGGCGTCAAGCATCGCAGGTGGCCAGGTGAACCCGATGCACCGACGGAGTGAGCGGCCTCTTGCTCTGACCGCCAAAACCCGCATCATGGGGCCTCATTTGCCCGAAGGAACCCTTATGAGCACGCCCATTGATCTTTATTACTGGCCCACGCCCAATGGCTGGAAAATTTCCATCTGCCTCGAAGAGATGGGCCTGCCCTATACCACCCACCTGATCAACATCGGCAAGGGTGATCAGTTCGATCCTGAATTTCTCAAGATCGCCCCGAACAACCGGATGCCAGCGATCACCGATCCGGACGGGCCGGACGGCGCACCCGTGTCGATCTTCGAGAGTGGTGCTATCCTGCAATATCTCGCCCGCAAGACAGGCACATTTTGCGGGGAGACCGAGCGCGACCGGATTGCTGTGGATCAATGGCTCATGTGGCAAATGGGCGGGCTTGGACCGATGGCGGGCCAGGCGCATCATTTTCTGAAATTCGCCCCCAAGTTCGATCCGCCACAGGATATCCCCTACGCCAAGGACCGCTACCGCACCGAAACAGGCCGGCTTTACGGCGTGCTCGACCGCCAATTGGCGCTGCATGAGTTCATCGCCGACGATTTCATCTCGATCGCCGATTTCTCGATCTGGGGCTGGGCCTCGCTCTGGGAGGGCCAGCAGCAGACACTAGACGATAAGCCGCATATGGCGCGGTGGCTGGAGACGATGGGTGCACGCAAGGGTGTGCAGGCCGGTCGCGCGCTTTATGCCGAGTTGCGTCGCTAGGCCTGATCCTCGCCGTCTTCGATCACGTAGGGCTGGAGCTGGGCGAATTGCCAGAACAGGAACACCATCAGCGCCACCGGAAAGCCGAACGTCTCGATCTTGACCCAGGCATCGGTGGACATGGTGCGCCAGATCGCCTCGTTGGCCACCGCCAGCACGACGAAGGCCATCGTGAGCCGCCTTGTGAGGATCATCCAGCCCTCGTGGCGCATGGGCATAGCATCAGCCATCACGAATTCCAGCCACGAGCGGCCGCGCATTAGCCCGATCCCGAGGATCAACGCCAGAAGGCCGTAGACGATGGTGGTTTTCATCTTGAAAAACCGCTCGTCGTTGAACCATGCAGTCAGCCCACCGAAGAAGATCACCATGAAGGCCGTAAATACCTGCATCCGGCTCAGCTTGCCTGTCAGCGCCCAAAGAATGCCCATGGCGACCAGCAGTATCGGTACAAAGACAACCGCAGCCACGATGAAGCCGGTGTATTCCGTGCCGGCGAAGGTAAACACATCGTCCTTGATCCTGATGTAGAGCACGAAGAAGGCCAACGTGGGCCCCAGCTCCAACACCTGTTTCAGAATGGGATTGATTTCGCGCGCCTGTGCCATCTCTAGCCTCCGAATTCCACTATCACGGCCCCGAGGGCGATCAGCGTCATGAGCGCGATTCTGCGAGGGCCTACCGTTTCTTTAAGCACCAGCCACCCGATCAGGGCCGCAAACACCGTTGATGTCTCTCTCAATATTGCCGCCTCGCCCACCTTATCAAGGCGGGTGGCCATCATTATCGAGCCAAAGCTGAGAAATGCCACGACTCCGCCGAACGCCCCGCGCTGCATCAGCGGGCCCACATCGGGTGGATTGTCCATACGGTGCCAGCGCCTATACGCCAGAACGGGGAACAAAACCCCGTCGATCAGGAAAAACCACGCCAGAAAGGTGAAGGGATTGGCCGTCGCGCGGATGCCGTAGGCGTCGAAAGTGGTATAAAGCGCCACGAAAAGCCCTGTAGCGACTGCCAGCATGAGCGCCAGGTTAAGCGTTTCGCGCTCCGCCTCGAGATAGAGCATGTTATAGGCCGCAAGCCCGAAAATTCCTGCCATCAGCACCGCCACGCCCAGCCATTGCGTGCCGTTGAACACCTCGCCAAAAATCCAATAGGCGCCGATCACGGTGAACAGCGGCCCGGTTCCGCGCACAACCGGATAGACGACCGTGTATGCACCCTTGGTATAGGCGGCGGCCTGAAGAAATTTGTAAAGCGTATGGATCACCCAGACGCCGACGAAAATAATCCACATATGCGGCTCGGGCCATGGCACGACGAACAGCGCGAAGGGCGCAGCCATCAGGCAGTAGCACCCATCTATCGCCCCCCGCGTGAGCCATGGATCATGCCGCCCCTTTTGCAGCGCGCCGAAAACCGCGTGCAGAAAAGCTGCCGACAGCGCAAGGATCAGCGCGAGCGAATGGCCCGCTTCCGTCCCCTCGATTGCGATAAGCCAGTCGGTCACGGCACGCTAGCGGTCCAGCCCCGTGAGCGCGTCGGCAAATTCCTGTGGGTCGAAGGCTTGCAGATCGTCGATCTGCTCGCCCACGCCAATCGCGTGGATCGGCAGCCCGAATTTATCCGCCAGTGCAACCAGCACCCCCCCCTTGGCCGTGCCGTCAAGCTTTGTCATCACCAGCCCCGATACGTCAGAAATCTCTTGAAAAACCTTAACCTGATTGATTGCGTTTTGCCCCGTGGTCGCATCGAGCACCAGCAGCGTGTTGTGCGGCGCATCGGGGTCTTTCTTGCGGATCACCCGCACGATCTTGGCCAGCTCCTCCATCAAATCACCGCGGTTTTGCAAACGGCCCGCCGTGTCGATCATCAGCAGGTCGGCACCATCCGCCTCCGCTTTCACCATCGCGTCGAACGCGAGGCTCGCGGGGTCACTGCCCTGCGGTGCTGTCAGCACGGGAACGCCCGCGCGCTCGCCCCAGACCTGCAACTGCTCCACGGCGGCAGCACGAAACGTATCGCCCGCCGCAATCACGACCTTCTTGCCCGCGGCGCGGAACTGGCTGGCGAGCTTGCCTATGGTCGTGGTTTTGCCCGAGCCGTTGACGCCCACGACCAGCACCACTTGCGGCTTTTTTGCGTAGATCGGCAGCGGTTTGGCCACCGGCTCCATGATCCGCGCGATCTCGTCGCTCATCAGCATCTTGATCTCATTGACAGAGAGCTTTTTGCCCAGCCGCCCCTCCGCCATGTTGGCGGTGACGCGCAGGGCCGTGTCTACGCCCATGTCGGCCGCGATCAGCAATTCTTCGAGCTGCTCGAGCATGGCGTCGTCGAGCACACGGCGCACCACCGCTGCGTCCTCGCCGCGCCCCAGCAACCGGCCCAGAATACCACGTTTCGGCGCGGCAGGCTCCGCCTCGGGGATAGGCGTGACGGGGGTGATCGTCGTGCGCAAAGGCTCTTGGGGTGGCGGCACGTCGATAGCTCCGGCGGCCTCCCCGGCATCCTTGCGCGCGGCCTCACGGGCGTCCTGCTCTGCCAGATGCGCTGCCCGCTCTGCGGCCTCGGCAGCAGCTTGCTTTTCTTCTTCCTGCGCTGCCCGCTGCGCCGCCTCCTGTGCGGCCCGCTCACGCGCTGCGGCTTCAGCTTTCTCAGCCCTCTCGGCCTCGTCCTGCGCCGCGGTCCGCTCCCGCTCGGTCAGCGTTTGTGCATCGGGCACTTCTTCAACGGCCTGTGCTGGTGCATCCATCACCTGATCAACGGCAGCCTCGTCCGGCGCGCCACCTTCGCCCACAATCGCTTCCAGCCCCTCGTCGATCTTGGAGGAGGATTTGAACAGACGGTCTTTGAGCTTTTTGAAAAATGCCACGCGTGCAGGTCTCCGGCTTTTGTTACTCCTTTGATCTAACCCCTTGGCGCAGCCGATGGAAGGGTGTGCGATTGACAAGGCCGCGCAGGCGCGCCACCAACGGATATGCGCATGATAATCCTCATTTTATCGTTGATCTGGGCCACAGTAGCCCAGGCCGATCCGCGCACAGGCCAGTGCAGCACGGGAAAATGGGGGCATGCCCAGTGCATCCGGCCCGCGCATTTCGTATATGACACCTGTTCCGCGATCGAGGTATTCGCGCAGCGGCATGGATTGAATACAGGCTTTTTCGCCCGGCTGATCTGGCAAGAGAGCCGCTTTGACCCCAACGCACTCAGCCCGGCAAACGCGCGCGGTATCGCGCAGTTCATTCCCTCGACGGCCATACTGCGCGGCTTGAAAGACCCCTATAATCCCGCCGACGCGCTGGAGCATTCGGCGCAGTATCTGGCCGAAATGGTCAAGCGGTACGGCAGCGAGGGCATGGCCGCCATCGGCTACAACGGCGGGGAGCGGAGGGCGGAGGGGTTTCTGGAGGGCAAGGGATTGGCCCCCGAGACGGTCAATTACGTTCCCATCATCACCGGTCTCACCGCCGAGCAATGGCGCGACGCGCCGCCCCTGAACCATGATTTCAGCCTCGACCCCGGTAAGAGCTTCTTTGAGGCGTGCAGCGACATGGCCCGTAACCGCCGCCTGACGGCGCTAAAACGCGCGGCCCCGCCGCCACCGACCGTCAAGCCCTGGGGCGTGCAGCTTGCCTTTGGCACATCAAAAAAAGCGGCGCAGGAGAAAGTCCGACGCCAGACTGGCAGCTGTCGCGGTCGGATCTCGGGCGAAAAACTCGATCTGATATATGTCCAGAACCGCGTATCGGGCCGAAAGGGATACTTTTTTGCCCGAATCGGACGCGACAGCCTCGCGGGTGCGCAACAGCTCTGCGACACCCTGAAGCGCCAGCAATGCAGCTGCCTGGTCGTTCAAAACAGATAGCAGGACCAGATCGTTGATCTGCGCAACCCCCTGTTGAAGAACTGCGCGCCCCGTTCAGATCTCGTCCGGAAAATGCTTCATCGTCAGACGGATCGGATTGGGTGCCGCCTGCCCCAGACCGCAGATCGACGCATCGACCATCGCCGCCGAGAGCTCCTCCAGCAGGTTTTGATCCCAGTGCTCCGCCTGCATCAGTTGCACCGCCTTACCACAGCCGACCCGGCAGGGTGTGCACTGACCACAGCTTTCATCCTCGAAGAACCGCAGCATGTTCAGCGCGGCGTCGCGGGCGCGGTCGTGGTCGGACAGGACCACCACAGCCGCCGATCCGATGAAGCTGCCGTGCGGTTGCAGCGTGTCGAAATCGAGGGGAATATCGTGCATCGAGGCGGGCAGCAGGCCTGAGGAGGGCCCGCCCGGCTGATACGCTTTGAAGGTATGGCCCTGAGCCATCCCCCCCGCCGCTGCGATGACGTCGGTGATGGTGGAGCCCGCAGGCAGCAGATAAACGCCCGCGTTTGCGACGCGGCCCGATACGGAATAGCTGCGCAAGCCGCTCCGGCTGTTATGCTCGACGCCCGACAAGATCTCCGGCCCCTCGCGGCAAATGCGCGCGACCCAGTGCAGCGTCTCGACGTTGTGTACCAAGGTCGGGCGCCCGAACAAGCCTACTTGCGCCACGAAGGGCGGGCGGTGGCGCGGGATCCCGCGCTTGCCCTCGATGCTTTCGATCATCGCGGATTCCTCGCCGCAGATATAGGCCCCCGCTCCGCGCCGCAGCTCGATGTAGCCCGCAGGCACGACGCCCGCATCCTCCAGGGCCGCGATTTCCGTCGCCAGAATATGCAGCACCGCAGGATATTCGTCGCGCATGTAGATATAGCACCGGTCGGCCTCCACGGCCCAGGCTGCAATCAGCATGCCCTCCAGGAACAGATGCGGCACCCGCTCGAGATAATGGCGGTCCTTGAAGGTCCCCGGCTCACCCTCGTCGCCGTTCACGGCCAGATAGCGTGTGCCCGTATTGCCCCGCACGAAGCCCCACTTCTTGCCCGACGGGAACCCTGCACCGCCCAAGCCCCGCAGCCCGGAGGCCAGCACCTTTTCCTGCACCGCCTCCCAATCACCCGTGTTCCGCAGATCCGCGAGAGTGGCATAGCCGCCGTCGGCGGCATAGCCGGCATAAGTCTCATACTCGGGGATACGCGCGTGGGTCTCGTCTGCGGCAATCGCAGCCTGCACCTTCTCGACCGACGCGTGATCGATGTGGGCATGGCCCAGCTCCAGCACGGGGGCAGTATCGCAGCGGCCCATGCAGGGCGCGCTCATCACACGGACCTGCGCCGCGTCGAGCCCGCTCTCGAGCGCGGCCTTGAGCGCCTGGGCGCCTGCCAGCTCGCAGCTGAGCGAGGAGCACACCCGGATGGTCAGCGCGGGCGGCGGCATTTCGCCTTCCTTGACCACGTCAAAATGAGCGTAAAACGTTGCGACCTCGTAGACCTCGGCCATACTGAGGCGCATTTCCTCGGCCAGCGCGCGCAGATGGGCCGCGGACAGATGGCCATACTTATCCTGAATGAGATGCAGATGCTCTATCAGCAGATCGCGGTCGCGCGGCTCGGCGCCCAACAGATCGCGGACCTGCCCCCAAGCGCTATCCTCGAGCTGCCGCCCCTTGGTGTGGCGGCGGCCCTTGCCCGCACCCGATTTCCAAACGCCCTTGTCAGCACCGTTCTTGCCTGTCTCTTTACCGTCTGCATCCAGCGCCATGATCATCGCTCCCCATTACTTGGCTGTATCTAGCAAAAACACCCAGCGCCGTTGAGGCGAAAAGCGACAGTTCGCGCACCCTTTGCGCGGTACGCGGCGGCACGCTGGTGCCGATAGGAAACCCCGCAAGCTCCTCTGGTGGCGGCGGTCCAATTAGGGCATATTGGCGAAATGAAAAAATTACCTCTGATCCTTTGCGCCTTGTTAATGCTCCCTATGGCAGCAGCTGCGCAATCCATGATGACTGCGGAGGAGTTTGACGCCTATACACGCGGAAAAACACTCTATTATGGCAACGGATCGACCGCGTATGGCGCGGAGATCTACCTGCCCAATCGCCGCGTGCGCTGGTCGTTCCTGGATGGGCAGTGCATGGAGGGAGAGTGGTACGAGGCAGATGGTCTCATCTGTTTCACCTACGACGAGCACCCCGAGCCGCAGTGCTGGAGTTTCGAGCGCGGGCCGTCAGGGCTTATGGCGCAGTTCGAGAACGATCCCGCCGTGGTTCCACTGTACGAGGCCACTGAAAGCACCGAAGAGATGCTGTGTCTTGGGCCGAAAGTCGGGGTCTAGCCGTCCGCGCGACGGGTTTTAATCGACCCGTCGGCAAACTGGATTTCAAGCATGGTTTCCCGCGCTGCCTGCGCACTGGTCATCACGACTTTCCCGCCACTGCGCACCACCGCAAAGCCGCGCTCGAGCGTCGCCTCGTAACCGAGCGTGCGGCGCAGACGTTCGGCGGCGGTGATCTGGCCTTGCCAGAGGACGATCTGACGGTTGGCAACATCAGACAGTGATTTGGACGTCCGCCTCAGACGCGCCGCTTGCAGCACGCGCTCGCGTTCCAGCGCGGGGGTGAGCCGCTTCGACAGGCCCGCCACACGCTGGCGGTCTTGCGCCAATTTGCCGCGCAGAGCCGCAGGCCGCAGCCCACCGCTCAGATCCGAAAGAAGCATCCTACGCCGCTGTACCCCTTCCATCAAAGCGGGGTTGAGTCGGGTGACCGCCCGCTCAAGCCGCAACCGAGGCGCATCCACCAGATCCGCCGCACGGACCAGCCTGTCGCCCGCGCGGTCAAGCCGCTGGCGCGGCGTATCGAGCAGGCTATCGGGGCGTGGCAGCGCGCGCGCCAGATCCCGCAGACGCTGACCGCGCTGGACCAGTCCCTGGCTGAGCGCACGGCTCATCCGCGCGTGCTGTTGGTCGAGGTAGGCCATCAACTCGTGGCGCACCGGCACAGCCAGTTCGGCAGCGGCGGTAGGCGTCGGTGCGCGCATGTCGGCGGCAAAATCAATGAGCGTCGTATCCGTCTCGTGCCCCACGGCGGAGATCAGCGGAATATCTGAGGCAGCCGCCGCCCGCACGATCGATTCCTCGTTGAAACCCCACAGATCCTCGACCGAGCCACCACCCCGCGCGACGATGATGAGGTCAGGACGCGGCAGCGCGCCACCGGGTGTGAGCAGGTTGAACCCCTCGATCGCACGCGTGACTTCGGGCGCGCATTTTGTCCCCTGCACCGCAACAGGCCAGATCAGCACCTTGCGCGGAAACCGGTCGCGCAGCCGGTGCAGAATATCGCGGATGACAGCGCCGGAAGGCGAGGTGACCACGCCGATGATCTCCGGCAGATAGGGCAAAGGCCGTTTGCGCGAAGGGTCAAAAAGCCCCTCGGCGGCAAGTGCGGCCTTACGTTTCTCCAGCACCGCCATCAGCGCGCCCATGCCGGCGGGCTTTATATCCTCGATGATGATCTGGTATTTCGACTGACCGGGGAAGGTGGTTATCCGACCCGTGGCGATGACCTCCATGCCCTCCTCGGGCATAGTATCCAGCTTTGCGGCCACCCCTTTCCAGATGATGCCCGCCATCACGGCCTTATCGTCCTTGAGATCGAGGTATACATGCCCAGAGCGTGGCAGGCTCACCCGCCCTACCTCGGCACGCACACGCACATGGCCAAATTCGTTCTCGATCACGCGTTTGATCGCGCCCGACAGCTCGCCGACGGTGTATTCAGGGCTGTTGCCCTGCGGGTCTGCCTCATCAGGGCCGTCGTCAAACAGATCCATGGTTGCGTCCTTGTGCATATGTCGCGTGCACCCTAAAACGTGGCGCAACAGAGGCCAAGGGAGAACGCGCCATGAATATTCTGATCCTCGGCAGCGGTGGGCGCGAGCACAGCCTGGCCTGGGCCGTCCTCCAGAACCCCAAATGCGACAAGCTCATCGTGGCGCCCGGCAATGCAGGCATCGCGCAGATTGCCGATTGCGCAACCATAGACATCAATGATGGCGGGACCGTGGTGGAGTTCGCCGCGCGCAACAACGTGGACTTCGTGATCGTGGGCCCGGAGGCGCCGCTGGCCTCCGGTGTGGCGGACCGGCTGCGCGAAGCCGGTGTACTGGTGTTCGGACCGTCCAAAGCGGCGGCAACGCTGGAGGCGTCCAAAGCCTTCACCAAAGAGATTTGCGATGCCTGTGCCGCGCCAACGGCGGCTTACGGTCATTTCACCGATGCAGCGGCGGCCAAAGCGCACGTGCAGGCACAGGGCGCGCCGATCGTGGTCAAAGCCGACGGACTGGCGGCGGGTAAAGGCGTGATCATAGCTGAGACTGTGGCGCAAGCGGAGGCCGCGATCGACGATATGTTCGGCGGCGAATTTGGCGCTGCGGGCGCGGAAGTGGTAATCGAAGAGTTCATGCGGGGCGAGGAAGCCTCGTTTTTCATCCTGTGCGACGGCGAGACCGTGCTGCCCATCGGGACGGCGCAGGACCACAAGCGCGTCGGCGACGGCGACACAGGTCCGAACACCGGCGGCATGGGGGCCTATTCCCCCGCACCTGTCCTCACCGATGCCATCGCCGAGCGTGCAATGGCTGAGATCATCCGGCCCTGCATGGCGGAAATGGTGCGACGGGGGATGCCTTATCAGGGTGTCCTTTATGCCGGGTTGATGATCGAGGACGGCGCACCGCGTCTGGTGGAATACAATGTGCGCTTCGGGGATCCCGAATGTCAGGTGCTGATGATGCGGCTTGGCGCGCAGGCGCTGGATCTGATGCATGCGGCCGCCGAGGGGCGCCTGGCAGAGATGCGAGTGAACTGGGCGCAGGATCATGCGCTGACGGTTGTACTAGCCGCCGATGGCTATCCCGGCAGCTATGAGAAGGGATCCGTCATTGGCGGGCTGGGCGCTTTGGCTGAGGACAGCAGCAACATGGTATTCCATGCAGGCACCGCAGAGCGCGACGGCAAGATCGTAGCCGTCGGCGGGCGCGTATTGAGCGTTACAGCACGGGGTACCACATTGGCGCAGGCCCAAGCGCAGGCCTATTCGATGGTCGACGAAATTGACTGGCCGGAGGGCTTTTGCCGACGCGATATCGGCTGGCGGGCGCTGATCTGAACGGGCAGCGCTCGGGACGCACGGCGGATTGAGTTTATTAGAAAAATGAAGTCATGACGTGGGCGCGCCATCACAGATGACCGGTTTGTCGCTTATATCGCTTATACGCTGGACCTCGCGGGTCCGCTCGGACAGGACCAGCAAGGTGCCGCCGTCGTTGAACGGGATCCAGCAGTTGTTGGGATCGGGCGCATCTTCATAGACAAAGCACAAGAGGGGCCCCCGCTCTTCGATGCGTCCGTAAGTGCACCGTCCGCTTTCGTCCGCCCAGACCGACAGATCGCGGCGCAGGAATTGCTCGACGCCCACCAGGTTGCCGGATGAGATGCTGGAAAAGCTCAGGGTGCGGCCAAGGGCGAGATCTAGAAAGGCCTCCGGCGTCATTTGTTCCTGCGCTGCTGCCGGTGCCGCAAGGGAGAGTGCGAGAATGAGCGTGACAGCTTTCATTTGCACGCCAGCGCCAAGGCAAAGCTGGTGCGGTCGAGGTGCGGGCCGATATCACGGGCGGCAAGGGATCCGCCATCGAAGGTGACCGCGATCAGGCGCTGCCAATCGGCGCTTGCGACCACCATCTCGGGACCTGCGCCGCAGATGCGCAGGCCACCACCGATATCACGCTCCCCGATGCGGTGGTTTGTGAGGCCGTCAAGTTTCGTAATCTGCTCAAGCTGTCCGCCTTGGTATCGCCAGACACGCAGGGTTTTCGCCAAATGGGGCCGGTCGATATAGGCGAGCTCGACATGGCCGTCACCGTCCAGATCGGCAATGGCTAAGGGGGCGAGCCAACGGTTGCGCTGTCCGATGTAGGGGGTTGCCGCCAAAAGGCCCGACGCTGTGTAGATCGCCAGCCGCGCTCCCTGATCTTGGTGCGCCTCGACGACGACAACTTCCGCGCGGCCATCGCCATCAACATCGACGACGCGTGGCTCGGTATCTTCGAACACCCGTTCGGATGGCAGACGAATAATCGTGCGCCCGCTGAAGCCTTCAAGCGCCAACTCCAGCCCGCCATGCTCGACTGCGTCACCCAGAACACCGTGGGCGTAACGGGTGGTCGGCTCGACGTAGCGGGCTGCTACGATGCCTGGATCGGCCGCGAAAAGTGGCGTCGCCGTCCAGACCAGCCAAACGCACAACATTCGCCACGCGCGGCGCGACCGAGCGTGCAAGAGGCGCAGCGAAAGACGCCGCGCTTCCGCCATCAAATCTGCTTTTCGGGCATCTTCACGCGCAGACCGTCCAGCGCATCGCTGACCTTGATCTGGCAAGTCAGGCGGGATTTGGCCGGATCAGGCTGGAAGGCGAAGTCGAGCATATCCTCTTCCATATCGTCCTTCGGCGGCAGTTTGCCGACCCAAGCCTCATCCACATAAACGTGACAGGTGGAGCATGCACAAGCGCCGCCACAATCGGCCTCGATGCCCGGAATGTTGTTATCCCGCGCGCCTTCCATGACCGTGAGACCGTTCGCGACCTCGACGACATGTTCGGTGCCATTGTGTTCTACATAAGTGATCTTGGCCATAAATGCGGTCCTTCATACTGATTTTTGCCTTTTCTATCCACGCATATGGCTGTGCACCAGCCCCTTTTGCGCGCAGTCCCGATGTGTCGCAGGATCGGTTCTGGGCAACCGCGATCAAACGCGATAGATTTGCGGAAATGAGAGCAGACCCAAAGGTATTGGGCAATGAGACAGGCACTTCGATCATATCCCCTTGCGGCTCTAGCCTCGGCAGTGCTGACGGCTTTCATGGTTTCCGGCTGTGTGCAGGGTGAGACAGTCACGAATGGTGGCGTCGTTCTTGGCAACGGCCTGGCCCCTCCCGGCTCGTGCTGGGGCAAGATCCCCACGCCTGCGGTGATCGAGACGATCACCGAGCAAGTCCTCGTGACACCGGCGCGGACCAATCCAGACGGCACCATCGCCGCTTTGCCAGTCTACCGCGAAGAGCGCAGACAGCAGATCGTGACGGCACGGACCGACCGGTGGTTCGAGATCCCCTGCCCGCCCGATTTCACGGTTGAGTTCGTCTCAACGCTTCAACGGGCGTTGCAGGTACGTGGGCTCTATGATGGTGATGTATCGGGAAACATGGATGACCCCACCCGCCGCGCCGTGCTCGCCGTGCAATCTGCAAACGGTTTGCCAAGCGATGTGTTGTCGATCGAGACGGCGCGGGAACTGGGAATTGTAGCGGTGCCGCGCAAGCCCTGAGGCGCACAGATCACTTCAAAAACGAAAAAGGCGCCCCCACCGAGAGCGCCCTTCCCTTAAATTGGCGGAATTATTCGTCCTCGAGCGTCAGCGCGACAAACCGCGGGTCTCCGGCGCGCCGCACCAGCAGCAAGAGCGACTTGCGCCCTGCGTCACGTGCGGCCTCGATCCGCTCGTTCAGATCCGCAATCGTAGCGATTTGCTGCTGGCCTGCTTCAGTGATGATATCACCCGCGCGCAACCCCTTCTCGAAGGCCTCGGAGTCTTCCAACACTTCCGACACGGCAAGACCTGTTGCGTCCGCAGCCGCTCCCAGCTCTTCGCGCAGCGCGTCTGTCAGCGGCGTGACCGTGAGGCCCATCAGCGAAGACGTTTCCGGCGCTTCTGGCGATTCCGGCTCGGCTTCAACTTCCGGCGTTTCGGCGCCGTTGGCATCCTCGCGGCGTCCGAGCACCACGGCGATCGTCTGTGTCTTGCCTTCGCGCATCACCGTCACACGCACTGTGGCACCCACCGGACTGTTCCCGACTTGGCGGACCAGGCCGCGCGTATCGGCAACGTCGACGCCATCGAAAGACATGATCACATCGCCGGTTTCAAGCCCTGCCTCCATGGCAGGCCCTTCCGGCACATCGGTGATCAGAGCACCCGTAGCACTGGCCAAACCCATCGCATCGGCCACATCCTGCGTTACGTCCTGAATGCGCACGCCGAGCCAGCCGCGGCGCGTCTCGCCAAATTCCTTGAGCTGGTCGACCACGCGGGTCACCACATTGGCGGCCATGGAAAAGCCGATCCCGATAGAGCCGCCGTTAGGCGAAAGAATGGCCGTATTCACGCCGATCACCTGACCGTCCATGTTGAACAGCGGGCCACCCGAGTTGCCGCGGTTGATCGCCGCATCGGTCTGGATGTAATCGTCATAGGTGCCCGAAAGGGCGCGGTTGCGCGCGCTCACGATCCCCGCCGACACGGAGAAACCCTGGCCAAGTGGGTTTCCCATCGCGATCACCCAATCGCCGACACGCGAGGCATCGCTGTCCCCGAAGCTCACGAACGGGAGTGGTGCCGCCGCTTCGACTTTCAGCAAAGCGATGTCGGTATTGGGATCGGTGCCGATCACGGTGGCGGTCAACTCCTGACCTGAGAAGAATTCGATGGTGATCTCGTCAGCACCCTCGATAACGTGATTGTTGGTGACGACATAACCATCTTCAGAAATGACGAAGCCGGACCCCAGTGCAGAGGAACGGCGCGGTGCGGGCGCGCTCTCGCCGTCCTCGTCGCCACGGTTGCGGTCCTGAAACTCACGAAAGAAATCCTCGAAGGGAGAGCCTTCGGGAACGATACCGCGCGGGCCCGTGCGTCCTTCAACCAACGTCGATGTGGTGATGTTGACCACGGAGGGGCTGATCTTTTCGGCCAGCGGTGCGAGACTTTCCGGCTTTGCCTGCGCCGTCACTGTTTGCAGCACGACCAGCGTCAGCGCGATCAGCCCTGTAAGGGCCGCTCGCCAGACCGTAGCGCTCCGCTGTGGGTGTGTCCGGGAAAGTACCTTGGCGTGTTGTTGGGTCACCGCTCTGGGCTGCATATATTGTCTCCTGATCGAAATCATGCCCTCAAGGGGCGATCCTCTTGCGCATCAGAGTGCATGGTGCATCTGCCGACTGCAACGTAAAACATGTAGCGCTCTGAGCGGAATTCAACTCACGCTGACAAAGCCGTGAGTTATTATCGCAGCCCGCCCGAAATTAACGCGGCAGTGCCTGTGCGCCTGTGCTAGACCCGTGCTCGAATTCGTCCGAACAGGAGCCATCCGCCATGAGCCACGTCCTTCGCCGCAGCCTCACCGCCATACAGCCCAGCATTGTGGCAGGGGATGGCGCGTATCTCATCGACGACACCGGAAAGCGGTATCTCGATGCCTGTGGCGGGGCAGCCGTGTCCTCGCTTGGCCATGACAATGAAGCCGTGCGCAAGGCGATCTGCGACCAAGTCAACACGCTGGCTTTCGCACACACCGGGCTGTTCACAAATCGGTGGGCAGAAGAACTGTCGGATTATCTGGTGGCGCATGCGCCAGAAGGCACCGGCGAGGGGCGCGTGATGTATCTGGGCAGTGGCTCGGAAGCGATGGAGGCGGCGCTCAAACTTGCGCGGCAGTACCATGTGGAGCGCGGCGAGACGGGGCGCGCGCATATCATCGCCCGTGCGCCCTCCTATCACGGCAACACCCTCGGCGCGCTCGCCGTGAGCGGCCACGCAGGCCGCCGCGCGCCCTTTGCACCTCTGCTGATCGAGACGCACCACATTGAGGCCACTTACAATTACCGCCTGCAACACGACGGGGAAACCGACGAAGCCTTCGGCCTGCGCATGGCCAACCAGCTGGAGGCGAAAATCCTCGAGCTTGGCGCAGAGACTGTCTGTGCCTTCGTAGCGGAGCCCGTGGTAGGGGCCTCGTTGGGCACGCAACCGGCGCCCAAGGGATATTTCAAACGTATCCGCGAAATCTGCGATACGCACGGCGTGCTCTACATCGCCGACGAGGTGATGTGCGGCATGGGGCGGACCGGATCGCTTTTTGCGCTGGAACAGGAGGGGATCTGTGCCGATATCACCACCATGGCCAAAGGCCTCGGCGCGGGCTACCAGCCGATTGCCGCAGTGATGGCCTCCGAGAAGATTTGCGCCGGGATCCTCGCGGGATCGGGCAAACTGTGGAACGGGCACACCTATATGAGCCACGCAGTCGCGACCGCCGGCGCGATGGCTGTGATGCGCGAGATCGAGAGCCGCGATCTGCTCGGCGCCATAAATGCGCGCGGCGCGCAGCTCGAGGCGGGATTGCGCGCGCGACTGGGCCAGCACGCGCATGTGGGTGACATTCGCGGACGAGGCCTGTTCTGGACCACCGAGATCGTCGCAGACCGCAGCACGAAGGCACCCTTCGACGTGACGCGCAATCTGGCAGGAAAAGTACAGAACGCAGCAATGGAAGCGGGGATGATCTGCTATCCGGCGCAGGGCTGCGCCGATGGGACTGCGGGCGATCACGTTTTGCTCGCACCCTGCTTCACCTCAACGCCGGAGGAAATCGACATCATCGTCGATATCCTGACGCAAGCGATCGATACCGCCACCGCCTGACCCGGCCCGACAGAGAGGCGATCCATAAAAAAAGGGGCCGACACGTTTGTGCGGCCCCTCTTCATATCTGTTCCGTGCCGTGATTTAGCGGGTTTCGCCCTCGACAGACCGGGAACCCTGATCAGAGCGAAGATAGTTGAAGAACTCGCTGTCAGGCGTCAGAACCATGCTGGTATTGTTGCCCAGCAGGGACTGCTCGTAGGCTGCAAGAGAGCGGTAGAACTCGAAGAATTCTGCATCTTTGGAATAGGAATTTGCAAAAATCCGGTTCCGCTCGGCGTCCGCCTCACCTTCGATAATCCGCGCGTCGCGGCGTGCTTCCGAGATGATTTCCTCGAAAGTACGGTCCGCGAGAGCTGTCACGCGCAACGCTGCTTCGCGGCCCCGTGCACGCTCGTCGGTAGCTTCACGCTCGCGCTCCGCGATCATGCGACGCAACGTTGCGTCAAAGTTCTGCTCAGGCAAGTTGGTGCGTCCCAATCGTACCTCGACAACAGCAAGACCCAGTGCATTCGCGCGCGAGTCTGCCTGTACGCGGATCTGCTCCATCAGTTCGGAGCGCTGGGGCGACAGGATGGAGTTTGATGTCACACCTGCCGAACCGAGCGCCGCGCGGATCTGGGATTCGAGGATACCACTAAGGTCATTGGTTGCGCGGGTTTCACCGCCAGAGCCAATCGCCTGCCGGTACTGTACGATGTCGTCAATCCGGTAGAGCACGAAAGCATCAACGCGAAGACGCCGGTCATCTGCAGGTGTGACCTCGATGACGGGGGTCTGCAGCGACAGGATGCGGTCTTCAAAGCGGACCACTTCGTCGATCAAAGGCACCTTGAAGCCAATGCCAGGCTCGTCAATGACTTGTTTGATCTGGCCAAAGCGCAGCACCAACGCTTTTTCACGCTCGTCCACCACAAAGAGAGAGGACAGCACTGCCGCGCCGATGATCGCGATAATCGGGATCAGAAAGCTGGTTTTGTTCATCAGTTCGTCCCTCCGTTGCGGCGCAACTCGTTGAGCGGCAGATAGGGCACGACGCCCTGGCCCTCACCGTTTTCGTTATTTTCCAGAATGATTTTGTCGACCTGACCAAAGACCTTTTCCATCGTTTCCAGATAGAGACGCTTGCGCGTAACGTCCGGTGCTGCGGCATATTCGGTCAGGACCGCTTCAAAGCGGGATGCCTCACCGATGGCGCCGTTGACTTCGCGGGCACGGTAGCCTTCGGCCGCTTCCAGCAGCTTGGCGCTTTCCCCGCGTGCTTCGGCCGTGCGCTGGTTCGCGTAAGCATCAGCCTGACGCTGCAACTGGTCACGTTCCTGCTGCGCTGCCTGCACGTCACGGAACGCATCGACGACCGATACATTGGTGGTGGTACCTTGCGCATCCGTTATCGAGACAGTCTCTTGCGGCGGGTCAACCTTATTCACGTTGACACGCACGACATTGATCCCGGTCGATCGACCGTCAAGTACGCCCTGAATCAATGTCTGAACTTGTTGTTCCACCAGACCGCGATCACGGTTGAGGATCGGTGCAAGCTCGGACTGTGCGATGACTTCACGCATTGCCGATTCAGAAATGGCCCGGACAGAAGTATCGGGGTCACGCAGCGAGAATTTGAAACTCTCTGCATCCTTGATATTCCAGACCACCTGATACTCGATGTCGACGATGTTTTGATCCGTCGTCAGCATCAGACCGTCGTTGTCCCCGTCGGCAGACCGGCTCAGCCCAAGCGTTTCCGTACGGTTGGTCGTCACGTCGAAAACCTCGGCGGTTACGAGCGGCCAAGGAGCAAAGTTCAAACCTTGCGTGCCGATGCCTGAAAATTCGCCCAAGAAAAGTTCAATAGATTCCTGTTCTGGCCGGACGGTATAGGTCGAGGCAAAGAGCCACGCCGCCGCTGCAACCAATACGCCAACACCTATGGTGCCGCGCGTCAGTTGCGGACCACCGCCGCCACCTTCACCGGAACCGCCCGTGCCACCTGACCGGCCTCCGCCGCCCATGAGCACGCGCAGTTTCTCCTGACCCTTGCGCACCAATTCGTCGATCTCGGGGATCGGGGGCCTGTCGCCGCCGCCATTGCCACGATTGCCGCCTTTGTTGCCACCCCCGTTGCTTCCGCCGTTGTTGCCGCCGCCGTTAGTGCCGCCGCCGTTGTTACCACCGCCGCCCCAAGGACCGCCTGTGTTACCAGCCATAGTAAATTCCCTCTTTAAGTCGCCCCCATCCGGGGCAGGCTTGTCGTATGTAATGCGAACTGTGCGCTCACACTCCCTGTAGGGTGTAAACTGTGCGTTTGCACGGTAAATTCAAGATGTACGCACCGGATTGCGCATCGTGACCAGTTCTTCCGCCATAGTAGGATGCACAGCACAGGTTTGGTCGAACTGCTCTTTGGTGGCACCCATCTTGACTGCGATGCCCGCCAACTGGATCATCTCGCCTGCCTGCGGTGCGACGATATGACAACCCAGTATCACGCGGGTTGCCTTCGATACGATCAGCTTCATCATCACCCGGTCCTCACGGCCGGCGAAAGCAGTCTGCATCGGTTTGAAAGACGTCGCGTAGATTTCGATCTCTTCTTGCGCGCGGGCAGCTTCTTCGCTCAGACCCACGGTTCCCATCTCAGGCTGGGTGAACACGGCAGAGGCAATCAGGTCATGATCCACGGGTGTTGGCTCTCCGCCGAACACCGTCTTCACGAAGGCCATGCCCTCGCGGATCGCAACCGGCGTCAGGTTCACGCGGTCTGTCACATCGCCGATCGCGTAGATCGAAGGCACGCCGGTCTGGCTGAATTCGTTGACCTCGATTTCACCGCGCCTGCCCAGCACGAGACCCAGATCCTCCAGCCCCATGTTATCGGAATTGGGTTTGCGACCGGTGGCGAAAAACACGTGATCGAAGATCTTTTCCTTGCCCATGGTAGACTTGATCCAGACGCCACCCTCCCTGCGCTCCATCGCCAGAACACTGGCACCTGAGTGCATATGGATGCCGCGGCTGCGCATCTGCTCTGCCACAAGGCCGCGCGCTTCATCATCAAATCCGTTCAGGATCTGGCCGCCGCGGTAATACATCGTCACGTCCACGCCAAGGCCGTGCAGGATACATGCAAATTCGCAAGCGATGTAGCCACCTCCGACGATCAGCATGGAGCGCGGCAGTTTTTCAAGGTCGAATATATCGTCAGAGACGAGGCCCAGATCCGCGTTCTTCAGCTCTGGCCGCACCGGACGGCCTCCTGTCGCGATGAGGATGTGCTTTGCGGTTTTTTCCTCACCGGTCGAAAGAGTGACTGTATGAGCATCTTTCAGCGTGGCGCGTGCATCATATTTCTCCACATCAGAGCCATCGAGCAACTTGCGGTAGATCTCTTCGAGGCGGTCAAGCTCCGAGCGCATCTTGCCAGCGAAATTGTGCCAATCGAACGGCCCGTCATCCACATCCCAGCCGTAATCGCGCGCATCCTGAAACATATCGCGGTAGGTCGAGGCGAATACCATCAGCTTTTTGGGCACGCAGCCCCGAATGACGCAGGTCCCACCATAGCGGTCCGCTTCGGCCAAAGCGACCTTTGCGCCATATTCCCCCGCAGCCACACGGGCTGCGCGCACGCCACCTGATCCACCGCCGATGACAAACAGGTCATAGTCAAAATCACTCATATTGGGGCCTTTCAAACGTCATATTTGTGTCGTCGCGGTTCTCGATCGCGGTTCAGCTTCCTGCGCTTTGTCGGCAGCGGGGATCAGTCCCCAAGATCTGAAAACAGGTTGTCACTCTCCACAAAATCGAGCCGCTCTGTCGAGGTGGTACCCTCGTTGATGTCGCGAACCTCGACCTTGCCATCGCCGTACCCGATCACCACGGCATCACAGATGTCGATGAACAATCCGTTTTCGACCACGCCGGGCATCTGGTTGAGGACCAGCGCAAGCTGGCGAGCATTGCCGATCCGGTTGAGGTGAAGATCAAGGATATAGTTACCCTCATCGGTATGAAAAGGCCGGTCGCCGTTCATGCGCAGGGTGCTCGTGCGGCCGAGCACATCCATAGAGATCAGCGTTTCTTCCACAAGCGCTTGTGTCGTTTGCCAGCCAAAAGGGATCACCTCGATCGGGAGGGGGAACGCGCCCAGATGTTCGACCTCCTTGCCGATATCGGCGATGACCACCATCATATCGCTGGCTGTCGCCACGATCTTCTCTTGCAACAGCGCGCCGCCGCCACCTTTGATCAGGTTGAGGTCGCCGTCAAATTCGTCCGCGCCGTCGATGGTCAGATCAAGCCATTTCGCCTCATCGAGGCTGATCACCTCGATTCCCACCTCGCGCGCCAGCTGCGCTGTGCGGCTCGAGGTCGGCACACCTTTGATCCGTAGTCCATCGTCGCGCACCATCTCGCCCAAACAGCGCACCAGCCATGCGGCAGTGGAGCCTGTTCCGAGACCCACGCGCATCCCGTCCTCCACAAATTGTGCGGCGCGCTTGGCAGCGACGAATTTTGCTTTGTCAATTGGCGACAGTTCCGAAGGCATGGGGCAGCTCCCTTTTGGTATCGGCCTGCTTATAGGAAAGATGCGCGCGGGGTGCGAGAGGCAATTATGCAGCCGCGGCGCCACCGGCATCACGCTTTCCTGAATGCGGGGCGTTTTACGCTGCCTGCCCTTTACGTGGAGTATAACGTGTTACCTTACTCAGGTAGTAACCAGTCGGAGTGTCGTTTTGAACCTCACCGCCCCAGCGTCCGTTTCCCTTTTGGGCCTCGGCACAGCGCTCCCGCCCCATCCCCTGCCCCAAAGTACAGTTGTCGAACACGCCCGCCGCTTGCTGGGTCCGAAATATCCCGCTTTCGAGCGGTTGGTCCCTGCCTTCGAGAATGCAGGCGTCGAGATGCGCCACAGCGTCATGCCGCTTAAATGGTATGCCGAGGATCATGGCTGGTCCGAGCGCATGGCCGCTTATCTGCCCGCCGCCACCCAATTGTTCATCGACGCGGCGAGCGCAGCGCTGGCGGATGCAGGGCTGGATGCGCTGGATGTCGATACGATCGTCACCGTCTCATCCACCGGCATAGCGACGCCGACACTGGAAGCGCAGGCCACCGGCCGCATGGGATTTCGTGCCGACGTCGCGCGCGTGCCGGTGTTCGGGCTTGGCTGTGCGGGCGGGGTCACGGGGCTCTCGCTGGCGCGCACACTTGCCGCGGCGCAGCCCGGCCGGACCGTGCTCTTGGTCGTCGTCGAGACATGCAGCCTGTCGTTTCGCACGGACCGGATGCAAAAGGCCGATATCATCGCGACCGTGCTCTTCGGCGACGGCGCTGCCGCTGCCGTGGTGCGCGCGGGTGACGGCCCTGTGACACTTGATCCCGGCTTCGAGCACATGTGGCCCGATACCTTGGCGATCATGGGCTGGGACGTGGACGACACCGGACTTGGCGTGGTTTTTGACCGCTCGATCCCCGAATTCGTGCGGGAAAACTTCCGCCCCGCCGTGCTGGGGATGCTCAAAGCCGCAAACCAGCCGCTGGAAGAGATCAACCGCTTCGTCTGTCACCCCGGCGGCGCAAAAGTGCTGGACGCGATCGAGCACACCATGGACCTGACGTCCGGTGCGCTCGATGCCGAGCGTCGGGTTCTGAAAATGGCCGGCAACATGTCGGCACCCACCGTGCTTTTCGTGCTCAAGGATGTCCTCGCGCACGGCCATACGGGCCGCATGGCGCTTGCCGCCCTTGGCCCCGGCTTCACCGCAGCGCTGATGCCGTTCACGGTCAGGGCAGCAGCATGAGCGCGCTGACCGCCCTGTTTCTGACCTTCCTGATCCTCCAGCGTCTGGCCGAGCTGGTGATCGCCAAGCGTAACACCACCGCCCTGCTGGCAAAGGGCGCGCGCGAAGTCGGAGCAGGACATTATCCGGCGATGGTCGCGATGCACAGTGCATGGATCGCGGCCCTTGTGTTTTTCGGTTGGGACCAGCCCGGGAGCCTTCCATGGCTGGCTGTCTATGCCGTGCTTCAAGTTTTTCGGGTGTGGATTCTGGGCACGCTTGGCCGTCGCTGGACCACACGCGTGATCGTGCTCGATGGTGAAGATCTGGTGGCGCGCGGGCCCTTCCGCTACGTGCGGCACCCCAATTATCTACTGGTGGTGGCCGAAATCATCGTGGCACCGATGGTCCTCGGCCTCTGGTGGGTCGCCGTGATCTGGACCGTGCTCAACGCCCTGATGTTGCGGCACCGTATCGCGGTGGAGGATGCGGCCCTGCGCCGCTAGAGCATCGCTGTAACGTCGCTTTCAGGCGGGCGACGACCCCCGCGCGCGGGCACACAGGCGCCATGACCTATGTGCTCCACTATGCCCCCGACAATGCCTCCCTGATCGTCCGGCTCGCGCTGGAGTATCGCGGTCTGCGTTACCACGCCAAACTGGTGGACCGCGCGGTGCAGGGGCAGCGCGCGCCAGCTTATCTGGCGCTCAACCCCAATGGCCTGATCCCTGTTCTGGAGACGCCCCACGGCCCGCTGTTCGAGACGGGCGCGATCCTGCTGTGGCTGGGCGATACGCATGGCCGCCTTGGCCCGATGCCGACAGACGCAGCCCGAGGTGACTACCTCAAATGGCTTTTCTTTACCGCCAACACGCTTCACCCTGCGCTGCGTATGATGTTTTATCCGGAAAAATTTATCGCCACCGGTCACGCGGCACTGCGCGCGGGCCTGCACCAGCAGATCAATGCCGCTTTGCGACAGCTCGACACCGTCGCCGCCGCCGCCGCACGGCCCGTCTGGCTCGGCGCAGCCCAGCCGTCTGCATTGGACTTCTACGTGGCAGCCTGCCTGCGGTGGTGTGCACTCTATCCGGCGGGGTCCGCGCGAGACTGGTTCGATCTGTCCGCGTTCCCCGCCCTGCTGGCGATGTGCGTCCAACTTGAGCGCCTTGATTGCGTCCGGGCACTTCAGACAGCAGAAGGGCTTGGCGATACCCCCTTTTCTGCGCCACACTATCCCAAACCTCCTGAAGGGAGCGCCACCTGATGTTTCTGTCCGTTTTCGAGATGTTCAAAGTGGGCATCGGACCTTCTTCTTCGCACACGATGGGCCCGATGGTCGGGGCCGCACGCTTTCTGGAGCAAATGCGTGCCTCTCCGTTTCACTTTGCGGGCCTGCGCGCCTCGCTGCACGGCAGCCTCGCCTTCACGGGCATCGGCCACGCCACCGACCGCGCCACGATTCTGGGCCTCGCAGGTTTTACCCCCGAAAGCTACGACGCGGACCGGGCGGAGGAGACGCTGAAGGAAATAGCGCAGAACCGGCGCATCACCGTGCCCGGCCTCGATCCGCTGCGCTTTGATCCACAGACAGATCTGATCTTCGACTATGACACGCCGCTCAAAGGCCATGCCAACGGAATGACCCTCATGGCGACAGACGCGCAGGGCGATATCACGTTGCGGCAGGTCTACTACTCCATCGGCGGCGGGTTCGTGATGACGGAGGAGGAGCTGGCGGCGGGCAAGGACACCGACGACGGCGCGCCCGTCCCCTACCCGTTCAAATCCGCCACCGAAATGCTGGAAATGGCGCGCGCCTCTGGCAAAACCATTGCCGCGATGAAGCGGGCCAACGAGATCTCGCGCAACGGTGAAGTGCATTTGCGCGCCGGCACAAAGCGGCTGTGGCAAGTGATGAACGATTGCATCAATCGCGGGCTGGAGACGGATGGCATCCTGCCCGGCGGGCTGGGCGTCAAGCGGCGCGCCAAGGGGATCCACGAAGCGCTTCTGGCCGAGCGCGGCATGAACCAATCCGCGCCACACACCATCAACGACTGGATGAGCACCTACGCCATGGCCGTGAACGAGGAGAACGCCGCCGGGGGGCAGGTCGTCACAGCACCGACCAATGGCGCGGCAGGCGTGCTGCCCGCGACCCTGCGCTACTATCTCGATCACGTGCCCGGCGCCTCCGAGAGCCATATCGAGGATTTCCTGCTGACTGCTGCCGCCATCGGCGGGCTGGTGAAGTTCAACGCCTCCATTTCAGGTGCCGAGGCAGGCTGTCAGGCCGAAGTCGGCTCCGCGGCCGCCATGTCAGCAGGCGCGCTCTGCGCAGTGATGGGCGGCACGCCTGAGCAGGTAGAGAATGCAGCCGAAATTGCATTGGAGCACCATCTGGGGATGACCTGTGATCCCGTGCGCGGTCTGGTGCAGGTACCATGCATCGAGCGCAACGGATTGGGCGCGATCAAGGCCGTCTCCGCCGCGAGCCTTGCGCTGCGCGGCGATGGCACGCATCTAGTCCCTCTCGATGCCTGCATCGAGACCATGCGCCAGACCGGTGCGGACATGAGCGAGAAGTACAAGGAAACCTCGCTCGGCGGGCTGGCGGTCAACGTTCCCAACTGCTGACGCGCGGTCATCCTGTGACCAGGGAACAACGTGGCCCGTTGGCGCGTCTTGCTCTGGAGGCCTGCGGAATTTCGCGGGCCTGATGCACTTACAGGAGCTTTTCATGAATATTCTGATGATCCTCACGTCCCACGACAAACTCGGCGATACCGGTGAGAAGACCGGCTTCTGGCTGGAGGAATTCGCAGCACCTTACTACGTGCTCAAGGATGCGGGCGCACAAATCACGCTTGCCTCTCCGAAAGGCGGCCAACCGCCCCTTGATCCGAAAAGTGATGCGGACGATGCGCAGACCGAAGCGACGAAACGCTTCAAGTCAGACGAAGATGCGCAGGCCGCACTCGCATCCACCAAAGTCTTGGGCGATGTTACCGCGGACGGTTTCGACGCCGTATTCTATCCCGGCGGCCACGGCCCGCTTTGGGATCTAGCGGAGGATGCCGACAGCATTCGTTTGATTGAGGCGTTTGCCGAAAAGGATCTGCCCATCGGGGCGGTCTGTCACGCGCCCGCAATCTTCAAGCACCCCAAACTCGGCGACAAGTCTTTGGTCGCAGGGCGCAAGGTCACCGGATTTACGAATTCGGAGGAAGAGGGCGTGGGCCTCACCGATGTCGTTCCTTTCCTCGTCGAGGACATGCTGAAAGCTAACGGCGGCGTTTATCTCAAAGGGGACGACTGGGCGAGCTTTGTGACCTCGGACGGCAAGCTGGTTACCGGACAAAACCCAGCCTCCTCGGAAGCAGCCGCGAAGAAATTGCTCGAGTTGATCTGACGGAAGCAGGGGCGGGAGACTATTCCCGCCCTTTTTCTTTTCCGCAGCGATGATCTCCCCCACTCCGGAGCTGTGTTGAATTACGGTGCTGCTGAAAGATCGATTTTGCCGGGACTTTTCATATCGTGGCCCAATACCGTAGCCCCATGGATCCCTAGCTGTTCATACCCGACCAGCGCCTACCCCGACTAATTTCCAAGGCCAGGTCGGCAAGGCAGTGCCTTGGCACTATCAGCAACATGCCAGGCGCCTCCATCTCTAGCGTAATCTTCCCCAACGCACGATTTGAGGTGCCTATAAAGGTGGACGGATCAAACGCCAATCCGTCTATTGGCCACTCCAGCCCGGTGCTGCGTCCTTTGACCGGCACCAGTGGGAAAAGCGACACCACTTCACCCACCGCAAGTTTGAGCGCGAGTGCTGGTGGTGCAAGGACGATAACTTCACGCTCCGCCAACAGGACGCACGGCCTTTCGGGGTGCGCCAACAGCGTGTGAAACGCCGCAAGCTGATGATCCACGCGACCACCGCAAAACCCAACGCCAATTGCTAGCGGCGTGTCCACCAAACGAAGAGCCTTGTCGAAATCCGTAGATTGTTGTTCAATCACGTGATGCTGTCGCGCATTCGGCACACGGGCAAGTGCCTCTGGGGGAGCGCTGTCCATATCTCCGATCACGGCATCGGGCACTGCCCCTGCTGCCTGCGCCATGACCAGACCGCCATCGACCGCCACGAGTTTCGGCGCGATGGTTAACGCATCTGCAAGGTCTTGCGCGCTAGCCTGCCCCCCACCGAGAAGCGTGACTGGACTGGAACTGACGAGAATGGCTTTTGACATGACACCTACATGGCGAACTTGGCGGATGATCACAATATGGCCACACAATGATACCGCCACTGGCACAGTTTCGGGCCGCTTTGGTCTTGGATATCATGGTAAACAAGTCCCAACTAAGGCGCAGAGGACGAGCATCCGATGATGAACAACAACAAGATTCTGACCGTATCTTACGGAACATTCTCATGCACGCTTGAAGGATTTGATGATTCTTTCGGCACCATGAAGGCGATTGCAGAGTATTTTCGGGATCTATCCGCGGATGATCGTTATTTCGGCTCCGAGCCGATACAGCCTGATGCGCAAATGCTGGCCCGGATCGCCGAGCGCGAGATTTCGCGGCATGTGGAAGCACGCGAGGATCAGGGCCGCATCGTGCTGTCCGCACAAGCAGGGCCGCAGGCCGCAGCGCTTGTCGCTGAAAACACGCTTGACGATGTCGCGGAAGCGGTGGCCGATGCGACTGTTGCAAAAGCAAGGGATATGGGAACTTCCGAGCGTGTAGCACTCACCTCTGACAGTAATGTAGAAGCTGCCACTGCCACCGGCCCCGTTGTCGCAGATGACGTTGATCTTGCGATGCCAGAGACGGATACTGCTGAAACAGCTGACGCGACCGTGCAAGAAAAGCCGCAGACCGAAGCGGCAAAACCGCACCAGCCCGAAATCGTGCCCAGCTTGCCCGATGAAGATGTCGACGCTTTCTTTGCTGATCGCCCAACGCCTGCGGCCACACAGGAGACTGCTGTCACCCCAGCGCCGTCAGTAGCGGATGCGGTCGATGAGGACGATGCATTCCTGCCAGATCGCGCGAAGGCCGACAGCATCGCAGACAAGCTCAAGCGCATCCGCGCCGTCGTATCCCAGCAGGCGGAAGCAGCACAAGAGCCCGACTACTCCGAGGACCAGCATGCAGAAGCCAACACGGCTCGTGTGGCGAAGGCCGTGCACAGCGAAGCAGACGTAGAAAATGACACTGCGGGCAGCAGCGGAAACGATGTACTTGCAGATACGCTTCGCGATCTCGAAGAAGCGCTGGATGCGGACGATGAATACGAAGTCGAAGATACCGCAGGCGTTACCGACGAGGAAAGCGACGAGGACGATATCGCCGCACTTCTGAGCCGGCTGGAAAGCGAAGCAGGCGCAGCAGAGCAAGCGCAGGATGGTGCGACAAGAGAGCCGGCAGACGAAGAGTACTCCGATGAAGACCGCGCCGATGAAGATCAGGAAGACGCGCTGGAACGCAATATTCTTGCCAGCATTGACACCATTGAAGCGGGAACGGACCTTGATGACAGCAGGAACGAAAATCTCTTTGAAGACGCGCAAGAGAGCGTCGAGATTACCGATGATGCGCCCGCGTCCGATACGACGCCTGGCGCACCGCGCACCCGCGTTCTAAAGGTAAAACGTGCCACACTGGAAGCCGCGATCGCAGCCGGGCAGCTCGAGGAATATGACGATGAGGAAGACGCAGATCAGGCCGATAACACTGCCGAAACGGCGCCCCTGCGCAAAGCACCCCTCGCCGATACATCCTCGCTGACCGCCGAAGCGGAAGACGAGTTGGCGCGCGAACTGGCCGAACTGGAAGCGGATATGCGCGGCGAAGGCGCCGCAGCTGATCCGCACAATGCGACCAAGACTTCCGTCGAAACGGATCTGGCCGATGAGGTCGCCGAGGATGACACATTTGCCAACGAGGACGCAGCCTTTGAGGATGGCGATGCGCCGACCGAGGGCGATGAAGGCGATACGCAGCCCGCCCAAGCCGCCCGTTCCGAAATCACCGGCTCCACCGACAAGGATTTCTCCCGCCTGATGGAAGAGAGTAATCACCAGATGGAAGAACCGGAAGCTGCGACCCGCAGGGATGCCTTTGCCCATCTGCGCGCAGCAGTCGCCGCGAAGAAAGCAGACGAAGCCGCTGGCGATACGCCGCTGGAGGAGGAAACCGACGAGGCCTACCGGGACGATCTGGCCAATGTGGTACGTCCGCGCCGTCCGGTCACCGATACGGATCGTCGCCGCACCGAGCGGCCGGCTGACGCCCGCCCGGCGCCTCTCAAACTCGTGGCAGAGCAACGCATCGACGTGGACCCGTCACGCAGCACAGCCCCCGTTCGCCCGCGCCGCGTGTCGGCAATGGCCAGCGTGCCGACGGCGATCCCCGAAGACGCGATGAGCTTTACTGATTTCGCCGCGGAAATGGGCGCAGTCAAACTGCCGGATCTTCTGGAAGCCGCCGCTGCATATTTGTCGTTCGTCGAAGGGCACGAAGAATTTTCCCGTCCGCAGCTCATGACGAAAGTACGTCAGGTCGAGCAGGAAAACTTTACTCGCGAAGACAGCCTGCGCTCGTTTGGCAAACTTTTGCGCGAGGGTAAGATTGAAAAACTCAAGGGGGGACGCTTTCAAGCCTCTGACCAGATCGGTTTCAAGCCTGACGCCCGCGCCGCAGGCTGAGCAGACATGGTCCCTTCACGCAAAGGGCGGATCCGGTAGGTCCGCCCTTTGTGCGTTTATCGTGATGAGGAAGGGGAGCTTCGGATGCACCCGATTGGAACTAAGGACCGGCTAGGTTTATTACCGTTCGCGAGAGGCTTGAGCATTCTTGGATCGTAGGCAGCAACCAGCTCCAAAGTGCTTTTATGAGGTTCAAAATACCTCGAAGCTCCGAGTGCTGCCGTCTTGGTGGCAGCTACATCTGCAAGGACTTCCGCTCTTGAGCCTGCATGATCAACAGCCGATCAGGCCTCAGTCTCAGGATCCAAAAAACCAAATTATCATCCAAGGTTACCCCGCAGGAAATAGAACCCTCGGAAATGCAGCGCATCTACGGGAGGAAGAATTAGGCCAGCGGATCGTCAGGCCCGTCCGGATCAGCCTGCCCGACACCTTTGAAAACAGCCTTCAACGGAAAAGCCCAGATCACCCCTGAGCCCAGATAGATCAACAGCTCCACCCAGAATGGCGGCCGATCAAACTGCGCAATGACCCAGATCATCGCCACGATGTACAAGGGCAAGGCGATCAACAGCATGAACAGCGACCAGCGCCTGCGGGCTTTGTAACTCAGGGCCATTCCAATTCCTTCCGGTGTCGACAAGATACTCCAAAAGTGGAGCATCTTGCTGCGTTTTCAATTGCGACACTCAGTCCGCAAAGGGATCGGTCACCAGAATCGTGTCCTCGCGCTCCGGCGATGTAGAGAGCAAAGCGACCGGGCATTCGATCAGCTCCTCGACGCGGCGAACGTATTTGATCGCCTCCGCCGGCAGATCCGCCCAAGAGCGCGCGCCTTCGGTCGATTCCGACCAACCCGGCATTTCTTCGAATACCGGCGTGCAACGCGCCTGCTGGTCCGCAGCAGTGGGCAGATAATCCAGCCGCTTGCCATCCAGCTCATAGGCGACACAGATCTTCAGGGTCTTGAACCCGTCAAGCACGTCGAGCTTCGTGAATGCGATGCCGTTGACGCCGGACGTCATGCAGGTCTGGCGAACGAGTACAGCGTCGAACCAGCCACAACGCCGCTTGCGGCCCGTGTTGGTGCCGAATTCATGGCCACGCTCTCCCAGCCTTTGACCATCTTCATCGAGGAGCTCTGCGGGAAACGGGCCCTCACCCACGCGTGTCGTGTAGGCTTTGACGATGCCCAGCACGAAATCGATCGCCCCAGGACCAACCCCCGTGCCTGTCGCCGCCTGCCCCGCGATGACGTTCGAAGACGTCACGAAGGGATAGGTGCCAAAATCAATATCGAGCAGTGCGCCCTGCGCACCCTCGAACAGGATCCGTTTTCCCGCCTTGCGCTTTTCATTGAGAACCTTCCAAACGGGTGCCGCATACTCCAGCACGAAGGGCGCAATGGCGCGCAAATCGGCGAGCAGGCGTGCCCGGTCCACAGGTTCCAGCCCCAGACCGCGGCGCAGCGCATCGTGGTGCACCAGCGCCCGGTCCACGCGCAGCTCAAGTGTCGCGTCATCGGCCAGATCAGCGACCCGCACGGAGCGCCGCCCGACTTTATCCTCATAGGCGGGACCGATACCGCGCCCGGTCGTGCCGATCTTGGCCACCGCCGTCTGCTCTTCGCGCGCGCGGTCCAGCTCGCCGTGGATCGGGAGGATCAGCGGCGTGTTCTCCGCGATCATCAGCGTTTCGGGCGATACGGTCACGCCCTGCGTCCTGATCTGGTCGATTTCCTTTTTCAGATGCCATGGATCCAGCACCACGCCATTGCCGATCACCGACAATTTGCCGCCGCGCACGATGCCGGACGGCAGGGCCGCAAGCTTGAACACCGCGCCGTCGATCACCAGCGTGTGCCCGGCGTTATGCCCGCCCTGGAAACGCGCGATTACATCGGCACGTTCGGAGAGCCAATCTACGATCTTGCCCTTCCCCTCGTCGCCCCACTGGGCGCCTACGACAACAACATTAGCCATGATATTCCTCTCAGACTGCGCGCAGATGCGGGTCAAACCCGTGACCGTATAGCGGGCTGCGCAGGGGCGCGAAACCGCAAACTGAAGTGCGGCCATAGACTTTTCTTAGCCGCCCCCCGATATTGCCCCCAAACCGATAAAAGGACCTAGATCCATGGGCTTTATTCTTCGCTGGGCCTGCGCGTTTGCCCTGCTTGCGCTCACCTTCAATCCGACCGAATACAACTATGTGCAGTGGGTTCGCAGCTACGGGAGTATGAATGTCTCCATCGCGGTGCTGACCGGCCTGGTGCTGCTCGTGGGCTATATCATCTATCTGCGCGCGACCCTGCGCAGTATCGGCGCCGTGGGCATGCTGCTGGTGCTGGCGCTCGTGGCGGCGGCGCTCTGGGTGCTGGTGGATCTGGGCGTGCTGTGGCTCGACAACCCCAGCTTTAATGTGTGGCTGGCACTCGTCGCCCTCAGCTTCGTGCTCGCCATCGGGCTGAGCTGGAGCATCGTGCGCCGGATGCTCTCGGGTCAGGCGGACGTGGATGATGTCGATGCCTGAGCGGGACGGCGGGCTGACGCTTCAAGCCCCTATGGCTTGACAGTCCGCTCCGGCGCCGCTGCGGACCCGAGCATTACTGGTTTGCCATGCTCGGTCGTGAGATATGCCTGCTCCCAGGCCGCGCGCATCTGCTCGACCGCTGCGGGTTCCGTCAGGGCGATGTGCGTCAGAAGTTCCTCCAATGTCTCGAGCCACGCAGTGAAATAATCGTCGCCGCCGTTCAGATCCTTTGATGTGCCGTGCCGCGCCAGCGTGGCCGAGAAGCGCTCCGCCCAATCAGGCCAGTGGAAATGCCCGGCCTCATTGAGATGCACGGTGAGCGCGAAAAGCTGTGCATGCCAGGGTGCCTCGAACACGGGCTCGGGTGCGGAATTCATACAGCCTCCAGATAGCTTTGCCACAGGTCCAGCACGATCTCGTCGCGCGGGTGCTCCGGGTGCTGCCAGAGTTCGGCGGCCGGAAAAATCACCGCATAGAGCGGTTCTGGCGCCTCGCCGAGACCGTGCGCATTGCTGTCGGGCAGCACATGCGTGCCGTGATAGCGCAAGATGCGGCCCCTAGCCTTTGCAGCATAGGACGGCAGGCGCGTGTGCCCGCCCGCCACCATGGTATTCTCTGCGATGGCCCGTGTCATTACCGCGTCACCGATCGCAAACTGCGGTGCGACATCACTGTCGCGCTCCGTAGGTCCGCCCCGCGCCAGCACGCCCGCAACCTGATCGGCGGTCAGCTTTTTCGTCGCCAGATCGCTGATTTGTGCATCTCCCAGTCCCGCAAGCTCATCACGGGTCAGAACGCCGGTCTGCACCAACAGCGCTGCCAGCCCGCCCATCCACTTCTCATAATAGCTGAAGGCCGTGTAATCCTTTGGTGCAAGACACTCACGCGCGTGGCGCGACACATCGATGTTCCACGTGCCAAGACTGCCCGACGCGAGCACGATCGCCAACGCGCGCGGATGCCAATCTGCATGAAACTTCACATCTTCCGCCTCCGGCACGACGGGGCCATCACCGAAACGGCCGCCCATGTCATGCACGCGGGTCATACCGGCGCCTGCGCCAGTCCTGTCCCGATCATGCTGTCGCGTGTGACCAGTTCCATCAGCGCCTCTTCCCCGAGGCCCTCGCTGCCCTCTGGGCGCATCGGCAATACCAGATACCGGATCTCGGCCGTCGAATCCCATACCCGCACGGCGATCCCTTCGGGCAGCGCCACGCCGAAATCCGCCAGCACCGCACGTGGCTCACGCACGGCGCGCGCCCGGTAGGCGTCCGATTTGTACCAGCCTGGCGGGATGCCCAAAAGCGGCCACGGATAGCAACTGCACAGGGTACAGACGACCATGTTGTGAGTCTGGGCCGTGTTCTCAACTACGACCATATGCTCGCCCTGCCGTCCAAAATATCCCATCTCGTCCAATATCTTGGTTGCATCGTCGCGCAGCGCTTGCAGGAATTCAGGATCACTCCAGGCCCTTGCCACCACACGCGCGCCATTGCGTGGGCCGATCTTGTGCTCGTAGGTGTCGATGATCGCATCAAGGGCGGCGGGATCGATCAATCCCTTTTCCGTCAGAATGGTTTCCAGCGCCTTCACGCGCAGGGCGGGATCGGGCGGCAAGAGCGTGTGCGGGTGATCGTGATCGTGATGGTCATGTGGCATGGCAGAGAGCTTGCCCTGCGACAATCGGCTTGTCCATCACCAAGCTGCATCGATTGCGCGTGCATCCTCCCTTGCCCCCATAGCCAAACTTGCCTAGATACCCCCAAACCGACCCAGAAAAGAGCAGCCTGCACCCCATGGAAAATGTCGTCCTGATCATCCACCTCATTCTTGCGCTTGGCCTGATCGCTGTCGTGCTGCTGCAACGCTCCGAAGGGGGCGGGCTTGGCATGGGTGGCGGCGGCGGTGGCGCCTCCGGGCGGCCTCCCGCAACGCCGATGAGCAAGGTGACCTGGATCCTGGGCGCCGCTTTCGTGGTCACCTCCATCACGCTGACCATCGTAACGGCACAAAAATCCGCAGGCGTCTCCGTGCTCGACCGGCTGAGCGCCTCGCCGCCCGCCCTCAATCAAAGCACGACCCCCGCGCCGGACCTCAACAATCTTCTGCCTCCGGCCGAAGGCGACGACGCACCGCTGGTCCCCACACTCGACTAACACCTTAAACTCAACACCTTGAGGCAACGCAGCATCGTGCAACATCATGTTGCGGTCCTTGCCTTGCCTTGGCTTGGCGAATCCTGTTAGACTGAACCCCCGTGATGGTGCGCAATTCGCGCCCCTTGGGCATGTCTCGAAACAGGCCCAGCAGACGCAGATCAGACGCTTATCGCGCACGGGAGAAATGACACATGGCACGCTATATTTTCATCACCGGCGGTGTGGTTTCGTCCTTGGGCAAGGGGCTCGCCTCCGCCGCTCTTGGAGCGTTGCTACAGGCCCGCGGGTTCAGCGTCCGCCTCCGCAAGCTTGACCCCTACCTCAACGTCGATCCCGGCACGATGAGCCCTTTCGAGCATGGCGAAGTGTTCGTGACCGACGATGGTGCCGAGACCGACCTCGACCTCGGACACTATGAGCGGTTTACGGGCGTGTCGGCGCGCAAAAGCGATTCCATCTCCTCGGGCCGCGTCTATTCCACCGTTCTGGAGAAGGAGCGGCGCGGCGACTATCTGGGCAAGACCATTCAGGTGATCCCCCATGTCACAAACGAGATCAAGGATTTCCTGAGCATCGGCGACGACGAGGTCGACTTCATGCTCTGCGAAATCGGCGGCACGGTAGGCGACATCGAGGGCCTGCCGTTCTTTGAGGCCATCCGTCAGTTCTCCCACGACAAGCCGCGCGGCCAGTGCATTTTCATGCATCTCACGCTGCTGCCCTACCTTGCCGCCTCCGGCGAGTTGAAAACGAAGCCTACCCAGCACTCCGTGAAGGAGCTGCAAAGCATCGGAATCGCGCCCGATATCCTCGTTTGCCGGTCCGAGCATCCGATCCCCGACAAGGAGCGCGAGAAGATTGCCCTTTTCTGCAACGTGCGCAAGGAATCGGTCGTCGCCGCCTATGATCTGAAATCAATCTACGAGGCGCCGCTGGCCTATCACGCGCAGGGGCTCGATCAGGCGGTACTCGATGCTTTCGACATCTCGCCCGCGCCGCGCCCTGACCTTTCGGTCTGGCATGACGTGTATGACCGCATCCATAATCCTGAGGGAGAAGTGAAAGTAGCCATCGTCGGCAAGTATACCCAGCTTGAGGATGCGTATAAATCCATCGCCGAGGCCCTGACCCACGGCGGCATGGCAAACCGTGTGCGCGTCAAGATCGAATGGGTCGATGCGGAGTTGTTCGAGACCGGTGATGATGTGGCCCCGCATCTCGAAGGTTTCCACGCGATCCTCGTGCCCGGCGGCTTTGGCGAGCGCGGGACCGAGGGCAAGATCAAGGCCGCGCAGTACGCGCGTGAGCACAAGGTGCCCTATCTGGGGATCTGTCTGGGCATGCAGATGGCCGTGATCGAGGCCGCGCGCAACGTCGCGGGCCTCAGCACGGCTGGCTCCGAAGAGTTCGACCACGAGTCGGGCAAAAAGCGGTTCGAGCCGGTCGTGTACCACCTCAAGGAATGGGTGCAGGGCAATCATAAGGTCGAGCGCAAGGTCGGCGACGACAAGGGCGGCACAATGCGTCTGGGCGCCTATGACGCAACGCTCAAGGAAGGCTCACGCGTGGCCGAAATCTATGGCACCACAGCGATCGATGAGCGCCACCGCCACCGCTACGAGGTCGATATCGCCTACCGAAAGCAGCTTGAAGAAGTGGGGATGACCTTCTCGGGCATGTCGCCTGACGGCAAGCTGCCGGAGATCGTGGAATGGTCCGATCACCCTTGGTTTATCGGCGTCCAGTTCCACCCCGAGCTGAAGTCCAAACCCTTCAAACCGCATCCCCTTTTCAAGGGATTCGTGAAAGCCGCCAAGGATATGTCGCGGCTGGTTTGAGTTCTGCAGTGCTTGGGCGCACAAACAGAAGGGCGACTCCTGCCAAAGTTGCACCATGGTCAAGCTGTGCTACCTTCCAAGGACGCCGGTGACGGACACCGGTATATTGGGAGGATATCATGAAACATCTACTCATCGCTGCCGCTGCCGCTATAGCGGTCACTGGCCCCGCGTTCGCCGACGGCCATCGCAACCCTGCGCCCGAGGGTGCCGCCGCCTACATAATCTCGCCCGCTGACGGTGAGACGGTCTCCAATCCTGTGACCGTCGTTTTCGGACTTGAGGGCATGGGGATCGCGCCCGCCGGGACCGAAGCCGAGAATACCGGCCACCATCACTTGCTGATCAACACCGATCCAGACAGCGTCAACATGGATGAGGCTCTGCCTGCGACAGATCAGATCGTGCATTTCGGCGGGGGCCAGACCCAAGTGACCAAAGAATTGCCCACCGGTACCCACACCCTGCAATTGCTGTTGGGCGACTGGACCCATGTGCCGCATGATCCGGCTGTGATGAGCGACGTGATCACCATCACCGTGGAATAAGCTTTCAGGCAGGGGCGCTTTGACGTTTCGGCATTGCGCCCCCGTTCCCATCCGCTACACCGATGGTATGCTGAGTTATCAACACATTTATCATGCCGGGAATCTGGCTGACGTGCACAAGCACAGCCTGCTCGCCTGGATGCTCGACTATCTCACCGCCAAGGACAAACCGCTGACCTACATCGAGACGCACGCAGGCCGTGCGCTTTATGATCTGGGGGCAGATGAAGCGCTCAAGACCGGTGAAGCGGCGGCCGGCATCATGCAGGCGCGCGCGTGGTTCAGGGCCGATCACCCCTATGCCCGCGTCCTTGCCCGCGTGGCCGCGGAGGACGGCACCAATGCCTATCCCGGCTCGCCCCTGATTGCCGCGCACATTCTACGGGCCGACGATACGATCCATCTGGCAGAGCTGCATCCGCGCGAGCATGCCGCCCTCGAGCTTGCGATGTCGCCCAGCGGTGCCAAGATCCACCTGCGCGATGGATTCGAGACAGCCTTTACGCTCTGCCCACCGATGCCACGCCGCGGCATGCTGCTCATCGATCCCAGCTATGAGATCAAAACCGATTACACCGACATCTTCCGCCATATCGCAAAGCTGCACCGCGCCTGGAACGTAGGCATCATCGCCCTGTGGTATCCGCTTTTGACCAGCCGGGCGCATGAGCCGATGCTGGCCGCCTTGAAGGTCCAGCACCCCGAGGCCCTGCGCCACGAAGTCCGCTTCCCCCCTGCACGTCCGGGGCATGGCATGGTAGGCTCCGGCATGTTCGTACTGAACCCGCCCTACGGGTTGGCGGAAGAGGCCAAGCGGTTGGCCGCATATTTTGCAAAACTGCGCTGACAGAGCCGGAGGAGACGACAGATGCCCAAAAAAGGATATTGGATCGGAAACATGGACGTGCGCGATGCACCGGTCTACGAGAAGTACCGCGCCGCCAATGCCAAGCCCTTTGCCGATTTCGGCGCCCGGTTTCTAGTGCGCGGCGGCACCCAGCAGGTGCGGGAAGGCAAGGCCCACGCCCGCACCGTCGTGATCGAATTTCCCAGCTACGCCGATGCAGTCGCCTGCTACGAGAGCCCCGGCTACCAGAATGCAAAGGATATCCGCATGGCCGTCTCCGATGGCAGCCTTGTAATCATCGAAGGATATGCAGAAACCTGAAGCGCGCCCTGGCTTTTGCGCCCGTTTCCACATCCGGAAAGAAAGGGCGCCGGTCGGTCAAGCTTGCGCCCATGCCACACCCTTCGGACAGCGGAACGGATCACGACAATTAGATTTGGCAAGGCATCCGATCTCGGATAACCAATCCGAATGTTACAACGCCTTTTCCCCCGCTTCGCCCCCGCCCCCAAACCGCTTCCGCAGCCCAATGCGCAACTGGCCCTGGGCGCTTTGCTGGTGCGGGTCGCACTGGCGAACCGTGAGTATGTGGTCAGCGAGGTGGCGCAGATCGACAGGGTACTGGCCGCCACCTTTAACCTGAAACCCATCGCCGCGGCAAAGCTGCGCGCGCAATGTGAAGCGCTCGAGCGCCACGCTCCCGGCACCCCCGAATTTGCCAAAATCCTGCGGCAGGAGGTCGATTACGCCGACCGCAAGGCCCTCGGCGACGCAATGTGGGCTGTCGCCATGGCCGATGGCCGACGCGACGACGACGAAGAACTGCAATTGCTCGCCATAGAGACGGCACTGGGTCTGAGCAACGAAGATATTGAAGCGGCGCGCAAAAACGCGCTTGATCGTTTGTAAAACGGGCAAAGCCCCCTAGGTATTACTTTATGTTTGCAGAATTACTCAAAAGGCTGACAGATCCAGTCCCCGCCCCACTGCCCGATGCCGATGCGCGTCTGGCCCTGACCGCTTTATTGGTGCGCGTTGCGCGCTCCGACAATGAGTACAGCCCCGCCGAGCGCACGCGTATCCAAAGCATCGTCAAAACCCGATACGGTCTCGATGATGCCGGGCGCGACGCGCTGATGGTGGATGCCGAGGCCCTCGAGGCTGAAGCACCTGACACAGTCCGGTTCACCCGCGCGATCAAGGATGTCGTTGCCTACGAGGATCGCCGCGGTGTGGTCGAAGCGCTCTGGCGCGTCGCCCTTGCAGACGGTGCACGCGCCAAGGAAGAGGACGCTCTGCTCCGGCTGGTAGCAAATTTGCTCGGCGTCACTGATATGGACAGCGCGCAAGCAAGACAACGCGCAGAAGGATAAGCCGCGCGCTTTACCCTGCGTGAAGGGCTCACGGAAACCATTGCGCATTGCATAGAGAGTGATTCTGGCGTTTTACTCTCGCTGGACCTGCAATAAATGGCTGCCCTGTGACATCAGAGACCCCCGTGATCGAGATCCGCGACCTCCATAAAGCATATGGTGCGCTGGAAGTATTGAAAGGCGTGAGCATTACCGCCCCGCGCGGGCATGTCATCTCGCTGATAGGCTCGTCGGGGTCTGGCAAATCCACACTGCTGCGCTGCTGCAATCTTTTGGAGGACAGCCAACAAGGCGAAGTCTTGTTCAAGGGTGAGCCTGTGCGCTGGCGCGGCAGCGCACAATCGCGTCGCCCTGCGGACGCGAAACAGGTGCTGCGCATCCGCACAAATCTCAGCATGGTGTTCCAGCAGTTCAATCTTTGGGCACATATGACCATCCTTGAGAATGTGATGGAGGCACCGGTGACCGTGCTGGCGCGCGCCCGCGCCGATGTCGAAGCTGCCGCCCGTGCCTATCTCGACAAGGTCGGGATCGGCGATAAATGCGATGTCTATCCCGCCCAGCTGTCAGGCGGCCAGCAGCAGCGCGCGGCGATCGCGCGTGCCCTGTGCATGGAGCCCGAAGCGCTTCTGTTCGACGAGCCCACTAGCGCGCTCGATCCCGAGCTGGAACAGGAAGTCATCAAAGTCATCAAGGATCTGGCCGCCGAGGGACGCACGATGATGATCGTGACCCACGATATGAAACTGGCCGCCGACGTATCGGATACGGCCGTGTTTCTACACAATGGCATGATCGAAGAACAAGGGCCGCCCGAGACGCTGTTCGGCGCGCCCAAATCAGAGCGACTGCGCGGGTTTCTTTCGGCAACCCGCGCCGCATAAACCGTAAATGGTACACCTCAGGAGACACTTAATGAAAAACCTTATCCTCGCCACATCCATGCTGGCCCTGACCGCAGGCACAGCCTTTGCCGAAAGCCACGCCAAAACCATCCGCATGGGCACCGAAGGCGCCTATCCTCCCTATAACTTTCTGAACGATTCAGGTGAAGTTGACGGCTACGAGCGCGAGATCGGCGACGAGCTGTGCGCACGCGCCGAGTTGACCTGCGAGTGGGTCACCAACGAATGGGACAGCATCATCCCCAACCTCACCTCCGGTAACTACGATACGATCATCGCAGGCATGAGCATCACCGACGAGCGTGAGGAAGTCATCGACTTCACCCAGAACTACATGCCCCCGGCGGCCTCCGCCTACGCTGCTCTTTCTGCGGATGCGGACATTTCCGGTGGCGTGATCGCAGCGCAGACCAGCACCATTCAGGCAGGCTACGTCGCTGAAAGCGGCGCGACCCTGCTCGAATTCGCGACCTACGACGAGACAGTCGCCGCCGTCCGCAACGGCGAGGCCGACGCCGTATTCGCGGATAAGGACGCCCTTGTCCCTGCAGTGGACGAATCCGGTGGCGAGCTTGTGTTTGTGGGAGATGACGTGCCTCTGGGCGGCGGCATCGGCATGGGCCTGCGCGAAAGCGACACGGAGCTCAAAGCCAAGTTCGACGCGGCAATCCAGTCCATGAAGGATGATGGCACCATCAACGCTGCCATCAAAAAGTGGTTCGGCGACGACGCAAAGATTTTCGAGTAAGCGACCATCGGGGACGGCATCGCGCCGTCCCCCTTCTTCATTTGACCCGTTAACTCCACCCTTCCGCGCGCCGAACAGGCGCTTAGAGAAAGCAGCACCATCTTCAGTTCCTGCGCCGACCCTTCCCAGATCGACGGCCTCACCTGGCTGAGCTGCTACCTGACGACGGGCAAGCACATGAATCTCTACTGGTCGGTGCTGACCGTACTCGCGCTGCTGGCCATTACGGCACCGGCAGCACTGTTGCTCGGCTTTGGCGGAGCCTCTGCCGCGCGATCCCGCTTTGCGCCGCTGCGTTGGGCAGGCCAGACCTATATCGCCGTGGTTCGCGGCATCCCGGATATAGCGTTTTTCCTGTTCTTTGTGATCGCCCTGGATCAGGGCATCGAGTATCTGCGCCACAAGGCCCTGTGTCCCGGCTGGGACCAGCCGATCCGCCAAGGCAATGATTTCATCGTCTGTCAGGCCGCCAAAATGCCACTGGGCAACGCACCGCAATGGATCCATGAGACCTACGGATTTGCCCTTGCAGTGCTGACCTTCGCCATCGTGTTCGGCGCCTTCGCCGCCAATGTGCTCTACGGTGCCATGCGCGCCGTGCCACGCGCCCAGCTGGAAACGGCAGAAGCCTACGGCATGTCGCAGCGCCAGATATTCCGCCGCATTCTCGTGCCTCAGATGTGGGTCTATGCCTTGCCAGGTCTGGGCAATCTGTGGATGGTCCTGATCAAGGCCACGCCGCTGCTGTTTTTGCTCGGAGTCGAAGATATCGTCTATTGGGCTCGTGAGCTTGGCGGATCCAAAACCACACGGTTTACCGATTACCCCCATCCTGACTGGCGGATTTGGTATTTCCTTGCGTTGCTGGTGTTTTATTTGGCGTTCACACGCGTTTCCGAAATCGTTCTGGCGCGGCTGATGACGCGGCTGACCTACGGGCAAGCCACCACGGGCGGCGAAGCGCAAAGGAAACTGGTGTGAGCTGCCTCCAGACCATTCAGGATTACGGCCTGCGCGCGGTCGGCATCGGAGAGCGGCTTCTCCCGCGCGAGGATTTCACCCTGTGCGAGCAGTTCACCCTGATCGGCTCCGGCATGATCTGGAACGTCTATTTTGGCCTCACTGCTCTGGTGTTCGGCTTTTTCTTCGCGATCGCACTGGCCATGGGCAAAGCAAGCCCCCGATGGTGGCTGCGCAAACCGTCGGAATGGTTTGTCTTCATCTTCCGGGGCTCGCCACTTTTTATCCAGTTTTTCTTCGCATATTTCGTCTTTCTCAGCCTCAAGGCGCAGTTTCCCATATTCGATCCGTTCACCTCTGCTTGGGTCGGTGCAGTCATCGTTCTATTCTGCAACACTTCTGCCTATTCGGCGGAGATATTTCGGGGCGCACTGCAATCGATACCCAAGGGCGATGTGGAGGCTGCGGATGCTTACGGCCTTGCCGGATGGGCCCGGTTTCGCCGCGTGATATGGCCCACCATGCTGCGCCTCGCCTGGCCTGCCTACACCAATGAGGCGATCTTTCTGTTTCATGCCACGACGCTGGTCTATATTTCCAGTTTTCCGGCCTGGCAGCAGCGCGGCGACGCCCTGTATTATGCGAGTTATTTCGCCGACAAGACCTTCAATCCTTTCATCCCCTATCCGATCCTTGCGGGGTATTTCGTGCTGCTCACCCTTGTAGTGATCGGCGCCTTCGGCCTTGTAAACCGCCGGTTGAACCGCCACTTACCCTCTGAATACCGCCAAAAAATGCGCTTGCGCCCCAATCTGATACGGTAGTATTTATAATTTGATCAAATCTCGTGGCGCTGGCCACCGGAAGTCGGTTGTGCGCCAATGCGCTCTGACATGTGCCAGCGCACCCCAAATGGTGACCTATGCACAACTGGCTTCGTAAAAACCCTTCTGTCCGCACCATCCGTGTGGCCGCCGCCGATCTCAATGGCGTGCCGCGCGGCAAGCGGATCCCGACGCGGTTCGCCGACAAGGTCGCGGTGGAGGGTACACGTTTTCCATTCTCCGTGCTCAATCTAGACATCTGGGGCGAAGACATAGACGACAGCCCGCTGGTGTTCGACAGCGGTGACCGCGACGGCGTACTGAAGCCGACTGAGCGGGGCTTCATGCCAATGCCTTGGCTCGAGGCCCCATCCGCACTACTGCCCATCTGGATGTTCCACGAGGATGGCCGCCCCTATGGCGGGGATCCGCGTCACGCCCTTCGGGCAGTGCTGGAGCGGTTCAAATCACGCGGCCTCACGCCGGTCTGCGCGGTCGAGCTCGAATTCTTCCTCATCGACGATTCAGGCCGCAAGCTTCAGGTGCCTTTGTCGCCGCGCTCCGGCAAGCGGCGCAAGGGAGCCGAGACCCTCAGCATTCGTGCGCTGGACCAGTTCGACGAATTCTTCACCGATCTCTATGATGCGTGCGAGCAGATGGATATTCCCGCCGATACCGCCATTTCCGAGGCGGGGCTTGGCCAGTTCGAGATCAACATGATGCATTGCGACGACGCCCTGCGCGCTGCAGACGATGCCTGGCTGTTCAAGATGTTGGTGCGCGGGCTCGCACGGCGCCACGGCTTCGCTGCAAGCTTCATGGCGAAACCGTATGAGGATTATCCCGGATCCGGCCTGCACACGCATTTCTCGGTGATCGACACCGAGGGAAACAACGTCTTTGACAACAAAGGGCCCGAGGGCACGGACATCATGCGCCATGCTGTTGCCGGTTGTCTGGAGGCCATGATGGGCTCCGCACTGATCTTCGCGCCCCATGCCAACAGCTTCGACCGGATGGTGCCCGGCAGCCACGCACCCACGGGCGTCAGCTGGGCCTACGAGAACCGCACCTCTTCCATCCGCATCCCCTCGGGCTCGACCGCCGCGCGCCGGATCGAACACCGTGTATCGGGTGGCGACGTCAATCCCTATCTGATGTTGGCCGCCGTGCTGGGTGCTGCGATCAACGGGATCGAGGACGGCCGAGAGCCGCCTGCGCCGATCACCGGCAACGCCTATGCCGCAGATCTGCCGCAGATCCCCAACACTTGGGCCACCGCAATTGACGCATTCGAGACCGACCCCCATATCGCGCGCATCTTTGCACCGGAGTTGATCCAGAACCTTGTGCTGACAAAGCGTCAGGAGCTGCACTATATGGAAGAGCTCGATCGGGCCGAGCAGGTCGAAATCTATCTGGACACGGTGTAGATTATGAAAATAGGCATCCTGCGTACGGGCCACTCCCCTGAGGAGATGATCGAAACCTTGGGCAATTACGACCAGATGTTCGAGAGGTTGCTCGACGGCAATGACTTCGAGTTCGAGACGTTTTCAGTGGTGGATGGGGAGTTTCCTGAGGGACCCCAGAACGCCGATGGCTGGCTCATCACCGGATCAAAACACGGCGCTTACGAGGATCACGACTGGATCCAGCCCCTCGAGGATCTGATCCGCGCCATTCAGGCATCGGGCAAGCCCTTGGTCGGCGTGTGCTTTGGCCATCAGATTATCGCACAGGCATTGGGCGGCAAAGTCGAGAAATTCGTGGGCGGCTGGTCAGTGGGGCGCACGGAGTATATGCTCGACGGGCAGAATGTGGCGTTGAACGCCTGGCATCAGGATCAGGTGGTGGAGCTGCCGCGAGGCGCCCGCGTCGTGGGCAGCTCCGATTTTTGCGCCAATGCGATGCTGGCCTACGGTGACAGTATATGGACGGTCCAGCCGCACCCAGAATTTCCCGCCACCTTCATCGATGGCCTGATCAAGACACGGGGCAAGGGCGTGGTTCCGGATGAACAGCTCGAAGCAGCCGCAGCCACCCTGGCCCACCCGACCGACAGCGACACTATCGCCACCCGAATGGCACAGTTCCTAAAATCAAAATCGAGGACGTGATGCAAGACTGGCAAGAAAAGCTCCCCACCGCCGCCACCGACTATCTCAAAGATCGCCGTCTGGACGAGGTCGAATGTATCATCCCCGATCTTCCGGGCATCGCGCGCGGCAAGGCAGTGCCCGCCTCCAAGTTCGCGCGCCAGGACAGCTTTCACCTGCCTGACAGCATCTTCTACCAGACGATCACCGGCGAATGGGGAGAGGCGGCTGGCGCCGAAGGCTTCATCGAGCGCGATATGGTGCTGCGTCCGGACATGAGTACCGCAACCGCCGCGCCGTGGACCGCCGACTGGACCCTTCAAGTCATCCATGACGCCTATGACCGCGACGGAAACGAGGTGCCGTTCAGCCCGCGCAACGTGCTCAAACGTGTGGTGGAACTCTACCGCGCCGAGGGCTGGGAGCCTGTGGTCGCACCCGAAATGGAATTTTATCTGACCGCACGCAATCTGGATCCCGCGCAGGAAATCAAGCCGATGATGGGCCGCTCGGGGCGTCCCGCTGCTGCACGACAGGCCTATTCAATGACGGCGGTCGATGAATTCGGCCCCGTGATCGACGACATATATGATTTTGCGGAGGCGCAAGGCTTCGAGATCGACGGGATCACACAGGAAGGCGGCGCAGGCCAGCTTGAGATCAATCTGCTGCACGGCGATCCGGTCAAGCTCGCGGACGAAGTGTTTTATTTCAAGCGCCTGATCCGTGAAGCGGCGATGCGCCACGATTGCTACGCCACCTTCATGGCCAAACCGATCGCGGACGAGCCGGGCTCTGCGATGCACATCCATCATTCCGTACTCGATGGCAAAACCGGAAAGAACATGTTTTCCGATGCGAAGGGCGAGGAGACGGAGCCCTTCATGCATTTCATCGCGGGGCTGCAAAATCACATGCCCGCCGCCTTGGCCGTGATCGCTCCGTACGTGAACAGCTACCGCCGCTACGTCAAAGATCACGCCGCACCGATCAACCTCGAATGGGGCCGCGACAACCGCACCACGGGCATCCGTGTGCCCCTGTCGAGCCCTGCCGCGCGGCGGGTCGAGAACCGTCTGGCGGGCATGGATTGCAATCCCTATCTGGGCATCGCGGCTTCGCTCGCCTGCGGCTATCTGGGCCTCAAAGAAGCCAAGATGCCCCTACCCGAGTTCAAGGGCGACGCCTATGACGGCGATGGGGATATCCCCCGTACAATGGGCGAGGCGCTGCGGATCTTCGGCGAAGCGACGGCCCTGCACGAAGTTCTGGGCCCCGAGTTCGTGCGGGTCTACGGCATCGTGAAAGAGGCGGAATACGATGAATTCCTGCAAGTGATCTCCCCTTGGGAGCGTGAACACCTGCTGCTGAACGTCTGATGAATCTGCTCTACGCCAACGACATCCTCGGTGAGTATCCGCCGAGCTGGTACGCCGCTACCGCCACGCCGCTCGCGCCGTTCGCGCCGCTGAAAGGCGCGCACAAAGCAGATGTATGCGTGATTGGCGCAGGCTATACTGGCCTCTCCGCAGCGCTGCATCTGGCGCAAGCGGGCCGCGAGGTGGTGCTGCTCGATGCGCAGCGCGTAGGCTTCGGTGCCTCGGGACGCAATGGCGGGCAGCTCGGATCGGGCCAGCGGATGGAGCAGGACGCGCTTGAGGCACTGGTCGGTGCGCCAGAGGCGGCCAAACTCTGGGAGCTGGGCGAAGATGCCAAAAATCTGGTAAAATCGCTGATCGCGGATCACAGGATCGACTGCAACCTCAAACCCGGCGTCGCCTGGACCGGGTCGAGTGACAAAGAAGTCCGGCACCTGCATGAATATGCCGATCTGTTGGCGGGCACCTACGGCTATGACCAGATTGAAACGCTTGATCATGCGGGCCTGCAATCAGTCTGCCCCTCGCCCGACTATCGCGGCGGCATTCTCGATATGGGCGCAGCACATCTGCACCCGCTCAATTTCGCGCTTGGCCTTGCGCGCGCCGCTGTGGCAGCGGGGGTCAGGATCTTCGAGCGCTCTGCCGTGCATCGCGTCGACGAAGGCACGCCTGCCACCGTGCGCACCGACGGAGGGCATGTGGTGGCGGATCATGTGATCCTTGCGTGTAACGGATACCTCGGCGGGCTCAACCGCCGCGTGGCAGCCCGCGTGATGCCAATCAACAATTTCATCGCGGCGACAGAGCCCTTGGGGGAGCGCATCAAGGATGTGCTGCCGCGTGATGTGGCCGTGGCAGACAGCCGTTTCGTCGTGAATTATTTCAGGTTGAGCCACGATGGGCGTCTGCTGTTCGGCGGCGGCGAGAGTTACGGCTACCGCTTCCCGGCTGATATTGCCGCCAAAGTGCGCAAACCGATGTCCGTGGTGTTTCCGCAGCTGCGCGATGTAAAGATCGATTATGCTTGGGGCGGCACCTTGGGCATCACCATGAAGCGCCTGCCCTATCTGGCGCGGACCTCGCGCAATGTACTCTCGGCCTCGGGCTATTCCGGCCACGGGGTGGGCACAGCGACACATGCGGGCCAGTTGATGGCGCGGGCTGTGCAAGGTGACGGTGAGGGCTTCGATACGCTCAGCGCACTGCCCAGCTCACCATTCCCTGGCGGCTCTGCGTTGCGGTCGCCGCTGCTTGTTCTCGCGATGAGCTGGTATTCCCTGCGCGACAGGCTGGGCGTTTAGCACCAGCGCCAAATGCGAAAGGCGGACCTCCGCCCGCCTTGTGTCGAATAGCAGGTGTTCCGCAGTTACTTCAACTTCGAGAGTTTTTCCTGCAACTCAGCCAGTTGCCGCTTGATCGCGGCGAGATCCTCGCTGCTTTCAGCGGACGGCGTGCCGTCTTTTCCCGGTTGCTTCGTGCCGGGCCAGGTGCCGGTCATCGCTTTCATGAAAGCTTCCTGCTGCGCCTGCATCGCGTCAAAGCCCGGCATTTTTGCCAAGGGGTTCATCGAATTCATATTCTCGACCACTTTGGCCTGTCCGTCGCGCAGCATGGCAAACGACTGTTGCAGGAACGCCGGCACAACGCTGACCTTGCCGGTCATATAGCTGCGCACCAGGTCGTTGAGCACGTCGACCGGCAGCACGCTCTCGCCCCGGCTTTCATGCTCCGCGATGATCTGGAGGAGATACTGGCGCGTCAGATCGTCGCCGGATTTCAAATCGATGATCTGGACTTCGCGGCCATCGCGGATGAAGCCTGCGATATCCTCGAGCGTCACGTAATCGCTTGTTTCTGTGTTGTAGAGGCGCCTGCTGGCGTATCTCTTGATCAGAAGGGGTTTGCCCGTCTCGCTCACTGAAGTTCCTCCACGAAGGTGCGCTGCAGTGCAGCCTAGACCTCGCAGATGCAAAAAGAAAGGGCGCGCTGTCGCCAGCACGCCCTAGTGATTTTGCGCCCGTCAGATGACGGTGCCATGTCCGGAAACCGAACTTACTTGGTTGTTGCTTTTTTCGCAGCGGCCTGCACGTCTGTCGATGCTTTTTTCATCGCGGTCTGTGCCTCTTCGGACATGTCCTTGCCCGCAGCCATCATCAACTCGACAGTTTCCATCTGAACTTTTTTCGCAACTTCGGCGAAAGCGGCCATGTGCTCGGACGCGGCCTCGGAGTAGGCTGTCGCGAAATCGCTCATTGCTTTTGCGTAGTCTGCTGGCTCGGACTTGGCTTTCGCCATTTCAGTCAGCTTTGCGACGGTGTCTTTGGTCCACTTGGATGAAATCTCGGTGGATTTCTCGACGGCGGACAGGGCCACGCCGGACAGTTTTTCGTTCAGTGTCGCGGATGTCTTGAAAGACGCTTCCATGGAAGTCGTGTCCACGGGAAATGCGCCCATCATGTCTTTGAGCATTGCGGTCATGTCAGGTGTTGTTGAAGTAGCCATTATCGTAATCCTTTGTTTGCATCATGGGAACACACGCGTGCCCCGTTTGAATTTCAGCTCGCATTGGGATGGCTCATCCACCTCTCTGCGTCTGACAAACATATAGATGCTGCACTGCGGCATTGCAAGTTTTTTCTGCACCGCAGCATCCCGCCAGGGTTGTTTCAAAACCGCTTTAAAAATCAGCCTCTTGCCTTAACGGCAACATAGGGGCCCGGTGCATCGCATAAAATTTTCTGCCCGTCATCACCAGGAATACGCGCCGGAATCATCTTGCCGGACCGTTTCTTGAGCCATTTTCCCCAGCGCGGCCACCAGGATCCTTCGGTAAATTTAGCCCCCGCCAGCCAGTCCTCATGCCCCAGCGTCAGATCGCTGTTGGTATAGTGACCGTATTTACCCTTGCTGGGAGGATTTACGATACCCGCGATGTGGCCCGATTGCGTCATGATGAAGGTCTTGTCGGTGCTGCCCATCTGCTGCACCCCCCGGTAGCTGTCTTTCCACGGCGCGATGTGATCCGTCTCGCAGGCGATGGCACAGAGCGGTACATCCACCTCGTCGAGCACGAGATGGGCATCGCACAGATCATATCCGCCATCGGCTAATTCGTTGCGCTGACACAGGCCGCGCAGATATTGCATCGCCATTTTAGCAGGCAGATTGGCCCCGTCCCCGTTCCAGTAGAGCAGATCGAACGCCGGCGGCGTCTGCCCCATCATATAGCTTTTAACCGCCGGCCCATAGACCAGATCATTAGAGCGCAGAAACGAGAAAGTGCGCGCCATCACAATCGAAGGCAGAATGCCTTTGTCTGCCGTCTCCGCCTCGATCCCGTCTATGAAATCGTCGGTCAGGAACGGCTGAAACTCGCCCTGATCGGAGAAATCGGTAAGCGCGGTGAAGAATGTTGCGGATTTGACGGAGGTATCGCCGCGCTGCTTGAGCAGGCTCAGCGTCAGGCTCAGCGTGGTGCCCGCAATGCAGTATCCCACTGCATTGATCTCCTTCTCGCCAGTGATCGCCTTCACCTCGTTGAATGCGGTGACATACCCATCCTCGACGTAATCCTCCATCCCAACATCGCGGTAGGTGGCATCTGGATTGACCCAGGACACCATGAACAGAGTGTAGCCCTGATCGAGCACCCATTTCACGAGCGAGTTCTGCTCTTTGAGATCAAGGATATAATACTTGTTGATCCAGGGCGGGAAGATGATCAGCGGCGTCTTATGCACCTCCTCGGTCGTGGGCGTATATTGAATGAGCTCGAACATGCGGTTACGGAACACGACCTTGCCCGGCGTCGTCGCGATGTTGCCGCCCAGCTCGAAGGCGCTCTCGTCGGCCAGCCGCACGATCATCTCGCCCTTGTTGGCTTCCAGATCGCTGATCAGGTTTTCCAGCCCCTTGATCAGGCTCTCACCTTCCGTATCGACCGCGCGCTGCAACGCGTCGGGGTTCGTGGCCAGAAAATTCGTCGGGCTCATCATGTCGATGATCTGGCGGGAGAAGTACTTGAGCCGCTGCTTCTCGCGCGGCTCCATGTCCTCGACATCCTCGACCGCCTGCGCCAATGCTTCGGCATTCATCATGTACTGCTGCTTGACGAAATTGAAATAGGGGTGCTTTTCCCACAGCGGGTTGGTAAAACGGCGATCGGCGGGCGTGCGGTCCGGCGGCGCGGACAGCGTGCCTTTTGCAAGCGCCTGCTGCGCCTCCACGAAATGGGTCACGGACTTGGTCCAGAACCCCAGCTGATGCTCGATAAGTTTGGCAGGATTGGTCATGGCCTCCTGCATGTAGGCTTTGGCCGCTTTTGCAAATAATTCCTGATTCGGTGCGTCCAATGCAGCCTGATGGGTGTTGCGGTTCGCCAATACCGATGTGAGACGCTCGCGCAGCGACTCAACTTTGTTCAGGTTTTCGGTCATTCGGGCGAGGGATGCTGCACTCGGTTCACCATCGTTAGAGGAATTAGTTGCCATATTAAGAGTTCCGTCCTATGTTTGCAGCTGCAGCATTTTCGTAAAGCATACCTTTGAACAGGACGCCGGTACGTAAGTGTCGCCCAGTTCTGGGCTTAGGTACAGGAGTTCCGCTATGCGATTTATGGCATCTTACGACATGATGGAGACAATCAGAAACACAAACCAGTGGTTGGGCGCTTCCGCGCAGGCAATGGCAGCCTATCCGGCTTTCTCCATGTTTCCCAATCCTGCTCTTGAGCTGTTCGGCGCTTGGGGCGAAGTGACGGAGCGCACGTTCGGCCGCATGTCCGTCAAACCTGACTGGAACCTGCCCGCCATCGTCGGCGCCGACGGGACCGACCGCATCGTGAGCGAAAAAATCGAGATTGCGGGGCCCTTCGGCGATCTGCTGCATTTTAGCGTCCAAGGCCGCACAGGTGTGCATCGCAAGGTTCTGCTCGTAGCACCCATGTCGGGTCACTACGCGACCCTGCTGCGCTCGACAGTGATCAGCCTGCTGCCAGATTGCGATCTCTACATTACCGATTGGCACAATGCCCGCGATATCCCGGTGAGTGCGGGAAAGTTCGATATCGAAGATTACACCATGTATCTGGTCGATTATATGCGCCATCTTGGGCCCGATACCCATGTGATCGCTGTCTGCCAGCCCGCCCCCCTCGCCCTTGCAGCGACTGCCTATCTCGCCGAGGAAGACCCGAAATCACAACCAAGCTCGCTTACGTTGATCGGCGGTCCAATCGATCCCGGCGCCGCACCAACCGAAGTAACCGATTTCGGCCATTCCGTCACCATGGGCCAGCTCGAGCAGTCCATGATCCAGCGGGTGGGCTTCAAGCACGCGGGCGTGGGCCGTCAGGTCTATCCCGGCCTGCTCCAGCTCAGCTCGTTCATCTCGATGAACCTCGACACCCACAAGGACGCGTTTACCAACCAGATCCAGCGTGTTGCCAAGGGCGAAGCGCATGATCACGACAAACACAACAAGTTCTACGACGAATATCTCGCCGTGATGGACATGCCGGCGGAGTTCTACCTGTCGACCGTCGACCGCATCTTCAAGCGCCATGAAATCGCCAATAACGAATTTGTGGTGAACGGCAAGCAGGTGGACATCGGCAAGATCACAACCGTCGCCGTGATCACCGTGGAAGGCACCAAAGATGATATCACGGCGCCCGGCCAGTGTATCGCCGCGCTGAACCTGTGTACCGGTTTGCCGGACGATAAAAAAGCGAGCCACGTGGAAGAAGGTGCCGGCCACTACGGTATCTTCGCGGGCAAAAGCTGGCGCAACAATATCCGTCCGTTGGTTCTCGATTTCATTGACGATCATGAAAAAGCGACACCTCCGGGGTTTCGCCGCAAAAAGACCGCCGAAAAGAAAGCCGCCAACAAGAACGCTGCGGCCTAAACAATGACGGACGTGCCCTTTTCCTGCCGCTGTGGCGGGATAAAGGGCACTCTGCACGGCGCCTCCCCCTCCTCCGGCAACCACGTCCGCTGTTATTGTGTGCCGTGCCGTGCCGCGGTCCTGTTCGCAAACGCGGAGGACGTGGGCAGCACCGGTGTGACGCTATATCAAACCACGCCGGATAAAATCAGCTTCCAGCAAGGGCGCGACAAGCTCGCAATATTCTCCTTTACCCCCCAAAAGCTTCTGCGCTTTCGCGCAAGCTGTTGCGGCGTACAGATGTTTACCGTGTTGAGCAGCCCGAAATTCGCGCTGGCAGGCGTGATGACCAATCTGCTGGAAGATACCGCAGCCCTTGGACCGGTAGCGATGGAGGCCTTCGTGCTTCAGCCCGACGGGACGCGCAAACACAGCTCTGTCCTGCGGCTCTACGGCGGCGTGATCGGGCGCGCGCTCTTGGCACGGGTGAGCGGGCGCTGGAAACAGACCAATTTCTTCGACGTCGCAACCGGCAAACCAGTGGCCGATATCTATGTGCCCACCGAACAAGAACGCGCGAACCTGCCGCTCTAGCCGCCCAAGCGCGCTCAGTTACTTCAAAACATATGGTTGCGTCATCCAACTGCGCAGCGCTGCGGTGGCCTCGTCGGGCTGCTCCAGTGTCGGCAAGTGACCAGAATTCTCCAGAACACACAGGCGCGCGTAGGGAATAAGCTCCGCCATAAACTCGTGCCGTTTGACTGGCGCAATCTGATCATATGCACCGCACATGATCAGTGTCGGTACCTTACAGCGCCGCAGTGTGGCCTGCTGGTCCTTGCGGCGCTGCATCGCGCGCGATTGCCGGATATAAATCTCCGGCCCCAGCGTGCGGGCCATCTCCATCACCAAATCAAGCACTTCGGCGCGGTAGCGGCCGGGGGCCAGCGTACCGGGCCCGATTTCTTCGCGGACAACCTCGGCAAAGCGGCCCGAGCGCACCCGCACAATCATCGGTTCGCGGTTGGCGGCGACAACAGGAGTTTCGGCCAGCGGATGAGTCCCGATGAGGGCGATCCGCGTCACGCGGTCCGGCGCGCGGCGCAGGATCTCCATCGCCACCACCCCGCCCAGCGATGTACCCGCGAGGGCAAAGCGCTTTGGCAGGACATCCAGCAGCGAGGAGGCGATCTCCTCGACCCGCTCGCCCACGGTAACGGGCGCGACCATCACGGCCATATCGCACGAAAGCTCCGCAATCTGCGGGCCGAACAGGCGCGCGTCACACATCATGCCCGGCAAGAGAACCAGCGGCTCTTTCATGTCTCTATCCTACCTCCGGTTGCCCCCTGTGCATGCCGTGCCACGCTTGCATGTGCAAGCCCTCAGGGCAGATGGATGCCACGCAACGGGGGGAAATCCGCGTACCGCGCGGCGCGGGTGGCCGCATCTTCGGCGGGTGCCTCGCCCGCGCGCAGCAACAGGCCGCGCGGGGCGACGTAGCTGCTGATCGTGCGCAGGGGCTCGGGCCGCCAGACCAGATTGAAGGCGGCGAGCTTGGGGAAAAACCACATCTCCGAATAGGGCAGATGATCGTGTACCCACCACGCCAGATCGCGCCAGTCACGCCCTTTGTCATACTGCTCGGCGAACCACGGGATCACGAGAGACGTACCCGCCACGGGCGCCCCTGGCCAGTCCCAGATATGACATTCCATAGGGTTGTCGCTGCGCGCGCAGTTGAGTTTGTTGTCGTTACCGAAGGTGTTGAGCGCGGTAGATCGATAGCCCGAGCGGATAGCGATACGGCCAAATGTCTCCTCCAGCGGATCGAGCAACGCGCGGCACAGTTGCGCGCCATGGCGGATTGCCAGATCGGGATCGTCGGGGATATTCGGAATGCCGTGAAATGCACTGATCTCGCTCATCAGAAAATCCCGCATGTAGAAATGTCGCGACAGCCGCACACGGCCAAAGGTCTCGAGGCTCCTCATACTGCGCGGTGCGCGCATCAGTGCCCCTTCCAGCGAAATCCGCCATCAGGGGCCAGCGGCGCATATGGATTGTGCGCGACCTCCCACAGCGTTCCTTCGGGATCTGCGAAATAGCCGTGATGCCCGCCCCAGAACACATCCTGCGCTGGCTTTACGATCCGTCCGCCTGCCGCCTCCACGCGTGAGAGCACCGCCGCGACCTCGCCCTTGTCGCGCACGTTGTAGCCCAGTGTCATCGCCCCACGCCCCAGATCCTCCACGGCGACGCCGATATCTTCCGCGAGCTTCTCCAGCGGGTAAAGCCCTAGCGTCTGGCCGATGAGATCGAAGGCGATCACCCCGTCCTCGGCGTTCACGCGTGCCCAGCCCAGCGCCTCATAGAATGCCGCCGTGCCCGCCATATCGCGAACCCCCAGCGTGATCAGGCTGATCCGCTGATCCATCGTCATCTCTCACCCGACGCCAGCACATCCTCGACCGCCCGCTCGATCAACCTCAGACAGGGGCCGTCGGAAAATCGGTGGTCGGCATCCTTGACCAGTAGCAGCTGCGAGTCCGGGCTGGCGGCATGGGCCAGTAGCCGCGTCGCTGTCTCGACACTGACCGCCGTGTCGGCGGTGCCTTGCAGCATCCGGACGGCACAGGGCAGCTCGAGCGGCGCGCGCAGCACCAGATGCTCGCGCCCGTCGTCGATCATGCGCTGGGTCACGACATAGGGCTCCATATAATCGGAGGGCAGTTCGAGGCGCCCGTGAGCCTCAAGCTGCGCGCGCTGCTCTGCGTCAAAGCCCGCCCACCAGCCGTCTTCGGTAAAATCGGGTGCTGCGGCGATGGTGACAAGCCCCGTGAGCCGCTCGGGCCGCGCGCGGGCCAGCAACAGCGCCTGCCAGCCGCCCATCGACGAGCCCACGGGCAGGACAGGGCCTTCGATCAGTGCATCGACGGCAGCCAGCGTATCGAGATGCCAATCCCCGATGCAACCTTCCTCGAAAGCACCCGAGGACTGGCCATGGCCGCTGTAATCGAACCGCAGAAAGGCACGGCCCCCAGCCTGCGCCCAATCCTCCAGATGCACCGCCTTCGTGCCCTCCATATCGGATTTGAGCCCGCCCAAAAACACCACGCAGGGGCCTTCGCCCGGCGTCAGATGATAGGCGATCCTGCGGCCTTGGGGTGTTTCAAAGTCGGATGGATCCGGCATGATGGCGCTCCGGCTAAAAGGATTAACCGCTGACGTAGGGGCTGCCGCTGGGGCGATAGAATATCTTTTGATTGTGCAGCCGACCCAGTAGATCGTCGATCTCGCGCACATGATCGTTTCCGTCGATCTGGGGCAACAGGGCGCGCGCGCCCTCGCGGCCAAGCGACAGATCGCGCTTTACCACATTCAGGGCAGCCTCAATCATCTCGATGTCGGACAGGGTGAGGTCGAAGTTCCGGTTGTATTTAGGCATGGGATGACCTTTCATATTATGGATACTTGTGCCGCATGGTACCTCGCGTTTCAAGCGCTGTCCGCCTCCGGCAGAAAGCTCGCCATGGCCGAGCCCGCCGCCGCCATGAGGCCGAACAATACCAGTACCACCTGCGGGCCGAACAGCGCCGCGCCACCGCCCGCGACGCCCGCCACCAACAGCAGAACGCCAATCACCGTATTCGCGACCGCCGCATAGGCCGCGCGCTGATCCTCAGGGGCGATATCGACCAGATAGGTCGAGCGGCCCTGCCGCACGCCATGATAGGCGATCATCAGCACGAACAGCACCACCGGCATAGCCCAGACGGTCTGTGCGAGGCCAAGTTGCGCCAGCGCTACGGCAAGCATCATCGCAGCCGCGCCCACGATCCCCGTCAGCATCAGGACTTGCCGACTGGATTGGTCAGCCATACGCCCCCAGACATACGAACTCAGCAAAGAGGCTGTCGCAGAGGCTAGCACCAGCCCGCCAAGCGTGCCCAATGAATCGCCGTCTTCCCCGCCCAAGATAACCAGATAGGGTGGCGCGAGGGCAGTCGAGACCAAAAGCCCGCGCACTATGATGAACTGCCACAGCGTCGGGTTGTCCTTGAGCACTTTAAATGTGGCCTTGAGACCGTCGCGCTGTGTGCTCGGGCTTTCTTTAAGTGTTGAGAACATGAGTGCCGCCGTAGCCCAGAGGCAGGCCGCCAGCGCAATGGCCGCAATCACAGCACCGCGATCCTGCAAGGCCCCGGAGATCAGCAATATTGCGAAGACCAGCACGCCGAGAGAGGAAACGGACCCCGCAAGCCCCGTGATGGAGCCGCGCCGCGCCTGCCCCACGGTTTTGCCCAAAATATCCTTGTAGGAGACCGAGCAAACGGAGCGGAACAGCGCCAGCGCCGCAAGCGCCGCGCAAATCGCCAGGCCTGCCGCCGCCCCCTCCAGCGTCAGCGCGGCAAAAGCGATGAGGCCCGCACACAAGCCCTGACCCGCGGAGCCGATCACCCACGCCCATTTACGCCGCGCCATGCCCTGCACCCAACTCGCCAGCAAAATTTGCGGCAGCAGCGCGCCCGCTTCGCGCAGTGGCACCAACGCTCCAGCATAGACCGCCGGGGCGCCAAGCGAAGTCAGCAACCAGCTCAGCACCAGTTTGGGGTCGATCAGGCCATCCGCAACTTTGCTCATGCTGAGCGAGGCTGCGTGGCGTAACCCATTGGCGGATTCGGCCTTTTGCGCCTCACCTGTCAGACTTTCCGCAGGATCCTCCTTGCCGGAGATCATCGCGAAGGCTTTGTCCGTCAGGTTTTGCGACATGGTAATCTTTCTTTTTAAGTGTCGTCCTCGGCCACGCGTGCCGTAACGGCACAGCACCGCTGTCTTGCCGGAGCCTACATTGGTGCTAAACCTTTTTGAATGAATCAAACGCTCCCAGACCGCTTTTTGATCCCTGCCCTGTCCGTTTGCAATTTTGTGATCGGGATCGGGGCGTTCGGCATCATCGGACTGGTGGAGCCTTTGGGAGCCGATCTCAGTCTCACACCGGCACAGACCGGACAGCTGCTCACCGCTTATGCGGTAGCCTACGCGATCCTATCGCCCATTCTTGTTGCCTCTACAGGGCGGATCGGGCGCAGGCGGATTATGGCGGCGGCATTCGTGATCTTCGCGCTGGCAGCGGCGGTCTCCGCGCTGTCGCCCACGATGACGGGACTGAACATCGCCCGGGTGCTGGCGGCTGCGGGTGCTGGCATCTTCACTCCTCTCGCGGCGGCAGTCGCGGCGGGCCTCAGCCCGGAGAACCAGCGCGCCAAAGTGCTTGCTGCTGTGTTCTTCGGCCTCACGATGAGCCAAGTGTTCGGCGTGCCAGCCAGCAGCTGGATCGCCTATACTTTCGGGTGGCGCTGGGCGTTCTGGCTGGTGTTCGCGCTCGCCCTGCCCTGCATCTGGCTGATCTGGACACGAGTGCCCGTTGGCCTCAAGTTCCAGCCGGTCACGATGCGCGATCTGCGCGATGTAATGTCGGAAGGCCGCATGATGCTGGCCATCGGCTTCACCGGATCGTTCATCGGGGCGCAATACGTGCTTTTCACCTACATCGCGCCGCTGCTGGCCGACACAATGGGCTTTGGCCGCGACGGTATTTCGCTCACGCTCATGATGGCAGGCTTCGGGGCAGTGGCGGGCAACATCCTGGGCGGTTATCTGTCGGACCGTTTTGGATGGCGGATCACCCTTGGGGGCCTGTGTATTTTCCAGATTTGCATGATGCCGATGTTCTCGCTGCTGCCCGTGAGCGTGCCGGTACTCGTACTGATGGTCTTTCTCTGGGCAATGGGTGGCTGGTCCTTCATGGCGGCACAGCAGGTGCGCCTGTTTGCGCTTGCGGGCCACCGCGCACCCGTGGTGTTGGCGCTCAATGCTGCCGCGATCTACGTGGGTGCGGCCATAGGTGCGGGGCTTGGCGGTTTAATGATTACTCAATTCGGCCTGCTGTCGCTGGGCATCACGGCAGGTGTCGGCGCTGGGCTGGCCTTGGTACACTTGACGCTATCGGCACGGCTGAGCCCGCTGCGCGAAGCGCGCCCTTGACGCAGACGCTGCGCACCGTCAAAAGGCTGCTCACATAACCCGCAACCGGGCGTCTCGTAGGCGCCAAACCGACGAGGAGACCAGCATGGTCCAGATCGCACTCACCCTTCCCGATGGCAACGCACGACACTACGACGCAGGCATCACTGCGGGCGAGGTCGCAACCGACATCTCCACCTCGCTCGGAAAAAAAGCGATCAGCGCCACCGTAAACGGGGCTCATTACGACCTTGCGTGGCCCATCGAGGCCGACGCTAGCATCGCAATCCACACCATGGTCGATGAGGAGCAGGCCAACGAGCTCGTCCGCCACGACCTTGCCCATATCATGGCGCGCGCGGTGCAGGAGATCTGGCCGGACACGAAAGTGACCATTGGTCCGGTGATCAAGGACGGCTGGTACTATGACTTTGACCGCAAGGAAGCGTTTACGCCCGATGATCTGGGCCTCATCGAGAAAAAGATGAAGGAGATCATCAACAAGCGTGAGCCGGTGCGCACCGAAGTCTGGGAGCGTGCACGCGCGATCAAGCATTACGAGGATCTGGGCGAGCCATACAAGGTCGAGCTGATCGAGGCTATTCCGGGCGACGAGCCGCTGCGCATGTACTGGCACGGTGACTGGCAGGATCTGTGCCGTGGCCCGCATTTACAGCATACCGGACAGGTGCCCGGCGACAGCTTTAAACTCATGTCCATCGCCGGCGCTTACTGGCGCGGCGACAGCGACCGCGCGATGCTCCAACGGATCTACGGCGTGGCCTTTACCGGCAAGGAGAAACTCCGCGCCCATCTCACGATGCTGGAGGAAGCCGCCAAGCGCGATCACCGCAAGCTCGGCCGCGAGATGGACCTCTATCACATGCAGGAGGAGGCACCGGGGCAGGTATTTTGGCACCCGAACGGCTGGCTCATCTACACCCAGCTTCAGGACTACATGCGCCGCAAGCAGCGCGCCGATGGCTATGTGGAAGTGAACACGCCACAGGTGGTCAACCGCAAGCTTTGGGAAGATTCCGGGCACTGGGAAAACTATCAGGACCATATGTTCATCGTCGAAGTGGACGAGGAGCATGCGCGGGAAAAGACCGTCAACGCGCTCAAGCCGATGAACTGCCCCTGCCACGTGCAGATCTTCAACACCGGCATGAAAAGCTACCGCGATCTGCCTCTGCGCATGGCTGAATTTGGCTCCTGCAACCGCTACGAGCCGTCGGGTGCACTGCACGGGATCATGCGGGTGCGCGGGTTCACGCAAGATGACGGGCATATCTTTTGCACCGAGGATCAGATTGTGGCCGAGACGGAGAAGTTCATCACCTTCCTCGCCTCTGTCTATTCGGATCTGGGGTTCGACAACTGGACCATCAAGCTCTCCACCCGCCCCGAAAAGCGGATCGGCTCGGACGAGAGCTGGGACCGCGTGGAGAAAGCACTCGGCGATGCCTGCAATGCGGCGGGCCATGCGTTCGAGCTGTTGCCCGGTGAAGGCGCCTTCTATGGCCCCAAGCTCGAGTTTACGCTGACGGATGCAATTGGCAGAGAGTGGCAGTGCGGGACCTTGCAGGTTGATCCAAACCTGCCCGAGCGGCTTGGCGCGACCTATGTGGGCACCGACGGCGGCAAGCACCGGCCCGTGATGCTACACCGCGCGACGCTAGGCAGCTTCGAGCGCTTCATCGGCATCCTGATCGAAGAGCACGCGGGCAAGCTGCCGTTCTGGCTCGCGCCACGTCAGGTTGTCGTAGCATCCATCACCTCGGATGCGGATGAATATGTAGCCGAGGTCGTGGCGCAATTGCGCGCGGCGGGTGTGCGCGCCGAAGCGGACGTGCGCAACGAAAAGATCAACTACAAAGTGCGTGAACACTCTGTTGGCAAGGTACCGGTCATCTTGGCCGTGGGTAATCGCGAAGTTGAGGAGCGGACCGTTTCCGTCAGACGGTTGGGCGAAAAGCAGACTTCGGTACAGGCATTGAGCGATGTTACAGCAGTCCTCGCCCGTGAGGCCACTCCGCCCGATCTTTTGTAACACTGCGAAGGGGCAAAACACCGTTTTGCCCCTAGTTTGTTACATAAACGCAATTTACACCCCGAATTCGCCGGAGACATTCGAGATTTCCGGCATATTTTCTGACAGACCCGTGACACACTTCCTCGTGAGTAGATTTTGCATGATATGCCTGTTTTAGTTCCTTCACCGATACACACCAAAATTCAATAGGGAGAGACCAATGTCCGTAACCATGAAAACACTCGCCATTGCAGGCGCCGTCGCTGCATCCATGTCGGCCGTAGGCACAACGGCAGATGCCGCAACGAAAGAGAAATGCTACGGCGTATCGCTCGCGGGCGCCAATGATTGCGCCGCAGGCCCCGGCACCACCTGCGCCGGAACATCCGTCACAGACTATCAGGGCAATGCTTGGACACTTGTCGATGAAGGCACCTGCGACAGCATCGAATTGCCCGCGTTGGCGGACGGAACAGACCGCAAGGGATCACTTGAGCCGCAGGATCGTGATCTGCCCGCATAGGGGATATCCACAGGGCCGCGTTGCTCGGAATTGCTTGTGGGTAACGCGGCCTAACGCTTTAAGACGTGCACGGAGGGATCTGAAATGTTTGACCAATCCTCCTCTGCTTCCGAGCTACCCTGCGGGGTCGGTGTCGGATATAAGCCGCAGCATTTCACCGATTTGCTCGACGCGCCCGGCGCCGTCGAATGGATTGAGGTCCACGCGGAAAACTATATGGGCGATGGCGGTCGCCCCCACGCACAACTGCGCAGCCTCAGCGAGCGATTTGCCCTTTCCATCCATGGCGTAGGTTTGTCGATCGGGGGGGAACAGCCGCTTGATCTCGATCATCTCGCCCGATTGCGCAGGCTGGTTGGTCTGTTCAATCCCGCGCGTTTTTCCGAGCATCTTGCATGGTCCACCCATGGCGCGGAATTTCTCAACGATTTGCTGCCGCTGCCCTATACTCAATCATCGCTCACCCGCGTGGCCGACCATATCTCGCAGGTTCAGGATACGCTGGGTCGGCAAATGCTGCTCGAAAACCCCTCGAGCTACCTCGCGTTCACAGAGAGCACCCTCTCGGAAACCGACTTCCTGGGTCAACTTGTCCACAAAACAGGCTGCGGATTGTTGCTGGATGTGAACAACGTCTTTGTTTCATCCACAAATCTCGGCGTCAGTCCCGAGGCCTATATCGCCGCCTACCCGATGGAAGCGGTCGGCGAAATCCATGTGGGCGGGCATGACACGGATACCGACGATCACGGCGCGCCTTTGCTGATCGACAGCCACGGCGCTCCGGTCGTGGATCCTGTCTGGGCACTACTGGAGTATACGCTCGCCCGATCCGGCCCCAAGCCTGTGTTGGTCGAATGGGATACCGACGTGCCAGACTGGCACGTCCTGAGCGCCGAAGCAGACCGTGCTGCTGCGGCACTCGCACCTGCGTCAAGCCGCAGATGACGGTGAGTCAAAGCCAATTCCGCGCTGCTTTGCTGGACGCAAATACTTCCGTACCGGACGGATTGATCGACGGCCACGGCGCTGGGGCCGGGCGACGCTACGATGTCTACCGCAACAACGTCACCGTTTCGCTGGTAGATGCCATGAAGCGTGCTTTCCCGCATGTCCGCAGCCTTTTAGGTCCGAAGAACTTTGACAGCCTTGCACCACTTTTCATTCGGAAACATCCGCCGCACTCTCCACTGATGATGCACTACGGAAGTCATTTCCCTGAATTTCTTTCGACTTTTCAGCCCTTGGCGCATTTGGGATATCTGGCCGATGTCGCCCATCTCGATCTGGCGCTGAGGGCGTCTTACCATGCATCGGACGCGCTGCCGTTTGAGCCGGGGATTCTGGATCAGCCTCCCGAGATCCTGGCTGGCCTTCGCCTAACCCTCGCGCCCGCCACCCGCGTGCTGCGCTCGCGCTGGCCGCTGTTCGATCTATGGCGCAAGGCTAATGAGCCCAGCGCCCCAAAACCCCGCGCGCAGGGACAGGCTGTGCTCATCACGCGCGTCGAGTTTGATCCTGCACCACACTTGCTGCCAACAGGTGCTGCCACATGGCTATCGGCCCTTCAAACGCGGCCTCTTGGGAGCGCCGTTGAAGCAGCCACCGAAGCGGCACCCGACTTTGATTTCGCTGCCAGCCTAGGGCTTGCTTTGCAAGCGCATGCGTTCTGCACCCCAGAAAAGGATACTGAATGACCGCCCTCTTCTCCTTCTACCGCGCCGCTGCCGACCGTCTGGAACAGGCCGAATGGCTCCTGCCGACCTTGGCCCACCTGCTGTTTGCTGGCATCTTGCTTATGTATTTCTGGGTGTCGGGGCTGACTAAGCTGGGCGAGGGGTTTGGGGGTGTTTTCTCACCGTCTACGGGAGCTTACGTCCAGATCTTTCCGCGGCTGATGGAGGCCGTGGGATATGACACCACGCAGTTCTCGACGCTACACAGACTGGTTGTTCTAGCCGGCACATGGGCGGAGTTCATCCTGCCCGCGCTCATCGTACTGGGTCTACTCACGCGCCTTGCGGCACTCGGCATGATCGGCTTTATCGCGGTGCAATCGCTGACGGACCTTTATGGCCACAATGGCTGGGCTGATCCTAAAGTCATCGGCGGGTGGTTTGACCGCTTCCCGGACGGGATCATTTTGGACCAGCGCGCGTTGTGGGTCTTTGTGCTAATGGTATTGGTCTTGAAGGGGGCGGGGCCGCTTTCGTTTGACCGTGCGCTGGGAATGCACCGCTAGAGTGCGGCGCGCACCTCCGCTTCCGTGCGGTCCGTCCAGCCCAGAAACAAGCTATCGCCTGCTTTGATCAGGGGCCGTTTCATCAACGCGGGATGCGCGGCAATCAGTGCGAGCGGCGGCGCACTACGGGCTTCCTCGTCCAGCCCGCGCCATGTGGTTGAGCGTGTGTTGAGCAAGCGCTCGCCGAATTGCGCATGGGCCTGCTCCAAAACATCCTGAGGAACGCCCTGCACGCGCACATCGCGCAACTCAGCCTCTGGCAACGCTTTCAACGCCTTACGGCAGGTATCGCAATTTTTCAGGCCGTAAACTTCGATCATTGCTCAAATTCTCCTCGTTGTGTTCACATCATTGCCAGATCTTTGGAAACTGGGTGGGTGATCCTTGAAATTTATGGAAACCGGACAATTCTTAATACTGCGAGGTCCGTCAAGGCGGATTTGGCGGACCACCCTGCACGGATGCGGGGAGACTTTAAATACAGGAGGCTGGATTTTATGCCAACGGGAACGGTGAAGTGGTTCAATACGACGAAGGGATACGGATTTATTGCGCCCGAGGACGGCGGAAATGACGTATTCGTTCATATCTCCGCAGTGGAGCAATCGGGGCTGACGGGGTTGGCTGACGAGCAGAAGGTGAGCTTCGAGTTTGCGGAAGGCCGCGACGGACGCAAGATGGCATCAGACATCTCCCTGCTCTGAGCGCAGCGCTCCGTCCGGCGAGTGCTGGTCGGCATTTTAGTCAGACGCCAACCCGTTAGTCGAAGGTGCAGCCTTTTGTCCCGATGGGGCAGTTGGCTTCGGCGCGGGGCGCGCGGTACGTCACGTAATGCCTTTTCGGCGCGACGGGATGAGCCTTCGCCAACTGGTAGGTGACGTGGGTCGTGGGGGTGCCGCAGCAAATCACGCCACTGATCGAGACGGGCTGGAGGCCTGCGGGGCAGTAGTTCTGCGACGAAGCGTAGGGGTAGATCGTGACCTCGTTTCCGGCCGATGCGCCCATTGGGAGCGCTGTGATCAAGGCCAGTGCGGCGGCCAATGCTTTGATTTTTATCATGATATCTCTTTTTTCCGCTAGGTTTAGGCCAGTTTTGCTGAGGTGGGGTGTCAAGTCCAGCTTTTTTGCTTCTGTGGCCGGGGTGCGGCATGGTCTTGGGGACTTTAGAATGTCGAAGGCTGATTGAGTGATCAATTCGCTGGTGATGCAAAGTGTGACTTTAATTTAGAGCACCGAGTCCGAACCGAGGGGTGGGAAGCAAAGCGCCTGCCCCGTAGGAGCGGTTCGGGCGTTGCCCGCCTCTGGCGGGCATTTTCAAATCTGAGCATCGACAATGCCTATCAACCACCGAGCGTGAGAATAGCCTTGTGATACTAGTACCAAGGCCGTGGCCTCTTGGGGTTGATGGGGTTCAGGTTTTCCTGCTTCGTGCCGGTAGAAGTGCACGGCATTTACCCAATTGGTGAATCCATCAAAGAGCTTGATCGACACGCGCTTTTCCTGTTCGTCATCAGCAAACATATTTTCAATCATCGGCTTAAGCTTAGAGTTCAAAGCGCCATTGTTGACATGCGTTTGACCGACAAAGGCCTGCTTGAAAACATTCTCAATAACATCAAAGATCCCTCGGATTGCACCGCGCCCATCCATAGGACTATGCAGCAACGCTTTATCAACTGCTTTGAGGTGGGCACGCGCAGCGGCGTATTTGTCTACATCCAAACCAGCGATTAGTCGTTGTCGAACGCTCTCAAATGCACCGTCTACCTTTCGGTAAACGACCGCGTTTTCATCAATTCTGTACCCAACTGCTTCCTCATCCAATATTCGAGACGCACATTCCAAGAACTTTATATTTTGACTCTGATAATTGGGAACCAGACCATATCCAAATTGTATTGTGTCAAAAATATCTCTGAGTTCGCCGCGACGAAAAACCCCTTCCCAATCCGCATAAGCCTCATAAAAACTCGAGGACATTACATCAATTCCACATTCCTTCTCGACCATTTTCGCCAACTTATGACTGTCAGTTTTCGCTGAAAAAAAGTCTCGAACCAAGGTTTCAAGGCGATGTCGCATCCGCGCACTGTCACTTACTAAAGTTTCACTCTTTTCATAACGTTGCGAATATCTGGTCACGAAAGATCACACCTCAACCAATAATCCCCTCAAACTCCCGCCACTCTCCCTTACTCATCCCGCTATTCTCCTGCGTAACCTCTTCCCCCTTCAGCATCCGGCGGATGCAGTCGAGCGCTTTGCCGGACATCGTCGCCCCACCCAGACGATAATCCTCGAAGGCGCCGTAGGCCGCAGGCACCCAGTCTGCCACCACCTTGCAGATCGCATCCGCGTAGACGCGGATTTCGTATTGGGCGTGGCTGTCCGCGCGCAGGCGCAGGAAGTGGAAGAGGTTGTGCAGGTCCACTTTCCAGTACCACTGGGTGTAGATGTTGGCGGGGAGGTTCATGCGGGCCAATTCCCGTGCAAGGCCGTCTTGCGGTGCGCCGTCGGGGCCTGTCTCGGAAATCATGCTCTCGTAGTGGTCATAGGCGCGGTTGGAATCCGATTTGAGGATCTCCAGCACGCGCGCGGCCTCGGCCCCCTCCAGCACGCCGCCCCTGCCCTGATTGTTGACCACCGACTGAGCGTTGATGTGTCCGGGCTCGGGGATGTAGAACTCGCGGTCGAGGATCGAATAACGGGCGGAGTATTCGTTGACGTTGGCGGTGCGGTGGCGGATCCACTGGCGCGCGACGAACACGGGCAGTTTGACGTGGAGCTTGATCTCGCACATCTCGAAGGGGGTCGAATGCCAATGGCGCATCAGATAGCGGATCAGCCCCTCGTCGTTCTGGACTGATTTGGTGCCCTTGCCATAGCTCACGCGCGCGGCCTGACAAATGGCGGCATCGTCGCCCATGTAGTCGATCACGCGGATAAAGCCGTGATCGAGGACGGGATAGGCGGTATAGAGGTGGCTCTCCATCCCCGGACTGACCGCGCGCAGTGTGGGCTGCGGCGTGGCCCGCAGCTCGTCGATTTCGGCTTGTTGCTCTGGGCTGATCGGCATGGCGCAGGTCCTTCTGGCGGAATGGGGTGGATTCGCCCCCGACTATATCTGGCGGAGGACAGCACAGGAACCGCGATATGCGGTATTGCTTTTTCGCCATAGTGCGGCGGTTTATCGGGGGTATGTGCGCTGCTGCGTTGACATGGGGGTCACGCGGCGGTGATGCTCGGCAAAACGGCTAATAATAAAAAATTGAGGGCAGACTCGTGAAACACAAATTTTTGAGCCTCGCATTGGTTGCGGGTCTGGCTGCGTGCAGCGGCGGCAACCCGTTCGACGAGGTCGATACCGAGACGCCGCCCGAAGCCGACACAGGCAATGCGATCATCCGCAACGGGATCAGCCCAAGCGCTGCCGGGCTCGTGCGGGCCGAGGCGCGGGACGGCGTGGACACGGAGCAGGGCAACGGCTTTGCCACCGGAATCACGTATAACAGCGCGGATGATACGTTCTCCGTGGACAACCTCGCGTTTGACGGCGACCGCGCCTACTCGCGGGTGGACCAGAACGGCAATCCGAACGTGGTGACCAGCCTGAGCTTCGATGGGCGGGGCGTGGGCCGGTTCGGCGTGTATGAAGGGCCCCGGACGGCCGTGGATCCGCGCAGCATCACTGCGACCAATCCGACGGGCGAGGTGCGCCAGTTTGTGTACCGTGCGATCTACGGGGTTAGCAACAACAGCTATCAGGCGGCCAATGGCGAGGCCGCCCCCACGACCCAGTTCGCGATCGTGCGGACAGGGTCCTACGAAGATTACGGCTTTGGCGGGTTCATCTACCAGCGCGATACAGACGTGGCGTTGCCGAGCCGCGGACAGGCTGTGTTTACCGGTCAAGCCGCCGGGCTGCGCGATTTCGGGGCGCAATCGGGCCTGCAATATACGACCTCGGATGTGGGTATCGTCATCGACTTCGACGATTTCAACTCGACCGACAGCAGCATCGGCAATGCCGTGGTGGGCTCGATCACCAACCGGCAGGTGTTTGATCTGGAAGGCAACAACATCACCGCATCGGTCGCAGCGGGGATTGGCGACGATGTGACTTCGATCCCGGATGTGGGGTTTGAGGTCGGACCCGGCGTTTTCGACAATGAAGGCGCGGCCGAGACGAGTATCTTCAGCCAGTTGCCCGATGGCACGCCCTACGAGACAGGGACATTCTATGCCATCGTCTCGGGTGATGCGGATGAGGTGGTCGGGGTGTTCGTGCTCGAATCCTCGAATTCCGACACCACCATCCGCGACACCAGCGGCTTTATCGTGTACCGGGGCACCGGCGGATAAACGTGACCTTTTTTCGGGGGCATATCATTGGCCTTCTGCTGGGCGCTGCGGCTTTTACCGTGGCGCCTGTTGCATCGGCACAGGAGGGATCGAGCGTCAGTCTGGCGGTCGACCAGATGCAGCTTGCCGCCGAGTTGAACCTGCGTAACGGCGATGTCGAACGGGCGCTCGCTTTCGCCGATGCTCTGCTCCTGCGCGATCCGAATGATGTAACCGCCCTGCTGGTGCGCGCCCATGCGCTGCGGATCATGCAACGCTACGGCGAGGCCCGCATTGCCGCGCGTGCAGGCTGGCAACTTGCCGGGGAGGACGGGCAGAAGTTCACTGCGGCAATGCTAATGGCACAGGCGTTTTCAGCGGACGACAAGCGCACGCGGGCGCAGTTCTGGCTGCGCCGCGCGCGGGACGTGGCGCCCACGCAGCAGCTGTCAGCGCGGGCTACGCAGGATTTCAGATACGTCCAGCAGCGCAATCCGTGGCAGACCCAGCTCTCCTTCACGCTGGCGCCCAATTCAAACATTAACAACGGCTCGGCCCGCGACAGCTCCTCGCTGCTCTATGATTTCTTCACGCCGATTTTCGGGGACAACGAGGTGGAGCTGCAGGCGTCCAGTAAGGCGCTTTCGGGTGTAGAGGCCGGCTTGAGCGTGCAATCGCGCTACCGCTTCCGCCAGACGGAATTCCGCGCCCACGATCTGCGGCTGGGCATGTCTTATCGCACCTACCGTCTCTCGCAGTCCGCGCGCGCGGATCTGGCCGAAGAGGACGCAGAGCGTGTAATCCGCGGTGAGCCTGCGGGCGGGATAACCGGAAGCGATTTCGCCTATGGCACGGTCCAGCTCGGCTATGGCTTCCGGCAGTTGCGACAGGACCGGCGTGGTGAGTTCAGCGCCGTAGCTGATGTCGGGCAGACATTCTACGGGGGCGCGCGGTACAATTCCTTCCTGCGCGCGCAACTGGGGCAGAGCTATTATGCCTCGCGTTCGACCAAGCTTGATTTCGGGCTGAGCGGGGATCTGCGGCAGGCCCAGCGGGGCGGGGACCAGAACACCTACAGCTTCGATACGGGTATGAGTCGCAAACTGGCCAACGGCGACGGGCTCTTCACGGGGCTGTCGCTGTCCACCGCCACCTCAGACCGCGCGCGGCTCGAATACGACGAGGTGGCGCTGCGTGGCGGCTATGTACTGGGGCGTGAGGTGATGGGCACGGGCCTACGCTTCGGGCTAAACACCAGCTTTCGCGACTATGACGTGTCGCCCCACGATCCTTCAGGGCGGCGCGAATTCGAGATCGGTGCCGAAGTCACGGCAACGTTCCGGCAGATCGACTATCTGGGATTCAATCCGACACTCAGCCTGCGCGCCTCGCACACCGACAGCAACATCGGGCTTTATGACGTGAACCGAGTGGCACTCAGCATCGGGATCGCCTCCGCGTTCTGACACCAGCGTGTCTGGAGAGGTGTTTTACGCCCGCGTGTCTCGACACGCGCACGCGCAGTGCTAGGATCAACAGGGAAGAAAACAGATCCCTGAAGGAGCGACACTATGCCGATCAAATATCTGCACACGATGGTCCGCGTCAAAGACCTCGATGCCTCGATTGACTTTTATAAATTGCTGGGGCTGGTAGAGCGTCGTCGGATCGAGAACGAGGGCGGGCGCTTCACGCTGGTGTTTTTGTGCCCTCCGGGCATGGATGACGGCCACGCTGATGTGGAGCTTACCTACAATTGGGACGGCGACGACGCCCTGCCCTCCGACAGCCGCCATTTCGGACATCTGGCCTACACGGTCGAGAATATCTACGAGATGTGCCAGCATCTCAAGGACAGCGGTGTGACGATTAACCGGCCGCCACGCGACGGGCGGATGGCCTTCGTGCGGTCGCCCGACAACGTCTCGGTCGAGTTGTTGCAGGAGGGCGATGCGCTGGAACCGGCGGAGCCCTGGGCCTCGATGGAAAATACCGGAAGTTGGTAAGTCTGCGACACATTCTGGCGGGGGCGCTGATGAGTGCGGCCCTGCCTGCCTACGCGGTTGACTGCCGTTTGGCGCTGGCGCTGGCCACTGACGTCTCCAGTTCGGTCGATGTGACGGAGGATACATTGCAGCGGGGCGGCGTGGTGGCGGCACTCACATCGCCGGAGGTACAGGCGGCATTTTTCGAGGGCGATCTGCCTGTGGCATTGGCCGTCTATGAATGGTCGGGGCGGTATAATCAGGAGCTGATCCTTGACTGGATGATGATCGACAGCCCGGCTTCGCTGATACGGGCGGCGGAAACCGTCGCGGCGTCCAAGCGCAGCCACAACGATTTTCCCACCGCCATGGGCTACGCTCTTGGCTACGGCGCACAACTCCTCGCGCGCGCGCCTGCGTGTTTGAACAAGACGCTGGACATGGCGGGCGACGGCCAGAACAACGAGGGCTTCCCCCCTGCCGCAGCCTATGCCGAGTTTCCCTTTGACGGAGTGACCGTAAACGGACTGGTGGTGAATGCAGCCGATTTCGAGGGCGAAGTGGGGCTGATCGCGTTTTATCAGGGCGAGGTCATCCGCGGACCAGGTGCATTTTTGATCGTCGCCAACGGATTTGAAGATTACGAGCGCGCGATGCGCCGAAAGCTGGAGCGCGAGCTCGCCCCGCCCGCGATCGGCGCGCTGGAGCGCACGCGGGACGCAGGGTGAAAGCCGCGGCTATTCTGGCTTTGGCGTTGGGGCTCGGGGGCGGCCCGGCAAGCGCGCAGGAGACCTGCAGGCACGCGCTGGCGCTAGGGCTCGATGTGTCGGGCTCGGTGGACGCGCGCGAATACCGTTTGCAGATGGGCGGGCTGGCCCAGGCGCTCGGCAGTGAGGCAGTGCGTGCGGCCTTGCTGGAGCGGCCCGAAGCGCCGGTCGAGCTGTTGGTATTTGAATGGAGCGGGCCACATGATCAGGCCGTGCTGCTGCCCTGGACGCGGATCACGGATGATGATGCGCTTGAGACGGTGATCGCGCAGTTGAACGGGGTCGAGCGGCGCACCGACGCCACGCCTGGCACTGCACTCGGCGTGGCGATGATGAGCGGTGCGCAATTTTTGGGGCAACGCAGCCACTGCTGGCGGCGCACGCTGGATATCTCGGGCGACGGAAAAAGCAACCTCGGGCCGCGCCCGCGCAGCGTAAAGCCGACCCTTGAGGGTACTGGCATCACGATCAACGCACTGGTGATCGGGGCGGATGATCCCGCCGCGGGCGATGCGCGGCAAAGCGAGATCGCGCAGCTCAGCGCCTATTTCACCGCCGAGGTGATCCTCGGGCCAGAGGCTTTCGTCGAGGTTGCTCTTGGGTTCGAGGAATATGCCACCGCGATGGAGGTCAAGCTGCTGCGCGAGCTTGAGGGGCTGGTGCTGTCGATGGAGTGAGCTTAGCGGTTTGAATCGGATGGTCTGGGAGGGTGTGCACGTAGTCTGGTACTGTGTTTCAGGGGGTCACGCAGATGTTTGTGCACAAAAGAGTGCGTGACGCTAAGCTGTGGTGAAACTCCTTTTCAGACTGGATTGCTTGAATGCCCCATATCCCGCGTCGCCGCTTCATGATGTTGGGCACTGCCGCTGCCCTATGCCCCCTGCCCGCGCTCAGTGCCGCAGACACGCGCGTGGCCACGAACGCAAGCGGGATCGCGTTGGATGGCTACGACACCACGGCCTATTGGCAGGCCGGCGCCTATTGGCAGGCGGATGTGCCGCGTACAGGTAATCCTGTGCACGCGGTCATGTCGCAGCAGGTGCCTTGGCATTTTGAGACGGCACAGGCGGCAGCGAAGTTCGAAGGTGATCCGGAGCGCTACGCCCCGAAATTCGGCGGATTTTGCACACGCGCGTTGTCATTCGGCAAGATCGTGAATGCAGACCCCGAGGTTTGGCGGATCCACGAAGAACGGCTCTATCTTTTTGCCCAGCCTGTCGGCGGGGAGAAGTTCGATGAGGGGCAGGACGCGATGATCGCGGCGGCACAGCAGTTTTGGGACAGTCTGGCCTAGTCGGCCGCGCCCCGCATTTCAATCTGCGACGCGTCTGATCGCACTTTGCGCAGAGATGCGGCGGCTTTGCAGTGGGGCCTGACGCCGCATCTTTGGATGATGGGATGTTTTCAGTAGATATAGCGGATCTGGTCGGTCCAGTACCGCTCTACTCGTTTGAGCGAGGCGGTGATCTCCACCACGCCCTCGGGGCCCAGAACGCCCTTGTCCTCAAGCCCTCCCGCGTGCCGTAGGAACAGGTCGGACACGACATCGCGGATATAGCGGCCTTTTTCGGTCAGCCGCACGCGCACGGAGCGACGGTCTACCTCGCAGCGCTGATGGTGCATATATCCCATCTCGACCAGCTTCTTGAGATTGTAGCTCACGTTGCTACCCTGATAATAGCCACGGCTTTTCAATTCACCCGCAGTCACCTCGTTGTCGCCGATGTTGAAAAGCAACAGCGCCTGCACGGCATTGATCTCCAGCACGCCTACTCGCTCGAATTCGTCCTTGATCACGTCTAGCAACAGCCGGTGCAGCCGCTCTACCAGAGACAGCGCCTCCAGATAGCCGCTCATGAACCCTTTCTCGGGCGGGGACATCTTCGCATTGGCTGGCAGGCCAATGGGATCTTGAATGCTCATACTACTCTCCGGTTTTTATGGCTCTGATGCGTAGATTGCCAAAAAAAACAGAATATTTCGTTAAAAGCAGGCCGAGCAAATTATCCTTGCGCAATATGGGTTTGGATGTCTTTTACCAGCGCATCATAAGGCGGTTTGGGTGGAAACTGCCCGGTGACCCATTGATACAGGTCATGATCGTTTTCATCGAGGAAGTCGTCGTAGAGGGTCAGGCCATCGGCATCCATCGCCTCCAGACGGTCCCCGGCGTAGGCCGACAGGATCAGATCCATCTCCTTGATCCCGCGCCGCATGGAGCGCATGGCGAGGCGCTTGACGCGCACCTCGCGCGGCTCGTTCGCGGGGCGCTCGGGGCGAGGCATTTCAAACATCGTTTGTCTCCTTGAGCAGGGCACGCAGGCGCTTTTCGAGCATACCAACATGTTTGGCGCTTTGCGACAGCTCAACACGCAGGCTGCGCATCTCGGAAAGCAGATCGTCGGCGCCCTGCGGCAGTACCGCCGGACCTTCGCCGCCGCTCAGCCCTTCGCCTTCTCCATTGATGAGCCACATGATCGAGACATTGAGCAATCCCGCCAGCATGGAAAGGCGATTGGCGCGCGGTTCGGCCACATCGTTTTCCCAGCTGCGCAAAGTTACCAACCGCACGCCCAGACGACGGGCCAGCACAGCCTGCGTCATGCCGGACGCCTCGCGCGCGGCCGAAACACGATCTCCGAACGTGGCGACCTCGGGGGAATACCAGTCGGTCGCCATGTCGGGCGTATAGGTGTCGGGCGTGTCTGGCTCATCTGTCATCGTGTCCTCCAGTTTGTACGGGGTGTTTGTGCAGCCGTGCCGCTCAAAGGCGCTTGCAACTGCCGCGGGCCACCCCCTATGAGTGATGTGTCTTTTATATAGCGCAATGAGGCCGAAATGGAACTGCTCTCCCGTACACTTGCCCGCGTAAAGCCCTCCCCCACCATCGCCGTCACCACCAAAGCGCAGGAGCTCAAGGCCGCCGGGCGCGATGTTATCGGGCTGGGCGCAGGCGAGCCCGATTTCGATACGCCGCAGAACATCAAAGATGCGGCTGTCGCGGCGATCGCATCGGGCAAGACGAAATATACGGCTGTTGACGGAATACCAGAGCTGAAAAAGGCGATCTGTGCCAAGTTCAAGCGCGACAATGACCTTGATTACCTGCCCGCGCAAGTCAGCGTTTCTTCGGGTGGCAAGCAAGTCCTGTACAACGCACTGATCGCCACGATGAATCCCGGTGAGGAGGTCATCATTCCAGCGCCCTATTGGGTAAGCTATCCCGATATGGTCCTGCTGGCGGGCGGCACGCCCGTGATCGTGGAATGCCAGATCGAGCAGAATTTCAAGATGAGCGCCGAGCAGCTCGAAGCGGCGATCACGCCAAACACCAAATGGCTTATCTTCAACTCGCCCTCCAATCCCACCGGCGCGGGCTACAGTTGGGACGAGCTCAAAGCGCTGACCAACGTGCTTCTGCGCCACCCCCATGTCTGGGTGATGACCGATGATATGTACGAGCATCTGGCCTATGACGACTTCAAGTTCTGCACGCCTGCGCAGGTCGAGCCGCAGCTCTACGACCGCACGCTGACGGTCAACGGCGTGAGCAAGGCCTATGCCATGACCGGCTGGCGCATCGGCTATGCCGCCGGGCCCGAAAAGCTGATCGGCGCGATGCGCAAGGTTCAGTCCCAGTCAACGTCCAACCCCTGCTCCATCAGCCAATACGCCGCTGTCGAGGCACTTAACGGGACGCAGGATTATATCGAGCCGCACAACCAGCTTTTTGTGCGCCGCCGTAATCTGGTGGTCGAAGCGCTCAACGCGATCGACGGGATGGTGTGTCCTGTGCCGGAAGGGGCCTTCTACGTCTATCCCTCCATTGCAGGGTTGATCGGCAAGACGTCAAAAGGTGGCACACTGATCGAAAATGACGAGATCTTCGCGACCGCCCTGCTGGAGGAGACCGGCGTGGCCGTGGTGTTTGGCTCTGCTTTCGGGCTGAGCCCCAACTTCCGCATCAGCTATGCCACCTCCGACGAAAATCTGGTGGAAGCCTGCAAGAGGATCACGGATTTCTGCGCGGGCCTGAGCTGAACCCTTTTCGCCGGCAGATGATTGCATTCTGCCGGCGAGTTGAGCAAACTGTCTGAAACTAAGGAACACTTCCATGGCGGACAAGCTCCCCGAGTATTACTTCCGTGTGCGTGAAAACGGGGCCTTCGTCTTTCGCCTGGATACCGAGAATCGCCAGCGGCGTATCGAGATGGACCAGATCGCGGTGGTCAACATGCGCAACGGCGAGATTAAGGCGCAGGGTGATCGCGTTTTGTCGGAGGGGGATATCGACGCGATCAAGGCCTGGATGACGGAGCGGGCGGACACGCTGGCCCACCGCGAAATCGACGATATTTTCCGCGCGATTGACTACCTCAACACCACGACCCATTGGGTACAATCGCGCGCGACCGAGGCGCAACTGGAGGCCGTAACGGACCAGCTGTTACTGGCGATGCACGACCTGCGCAGCACACTGGTCCGCAAGAAAGCGGACCGGATGAGCACTGATCAGGGCTGAGATTTAGGCAGCGGGCTGCCTGCGGGCGATGCCCGGCAGGACGGTACGCCAAAAGCGCCAATTGAGCAGGATCGCGGCCACGCCGAGTCCGATGGCAAGCCCCGCCCAAAGGCCGATCCCGCCAAAGCCCAGCGGGAACGCCAGCAAATAGGCCGAGGGCACGCCGACGATCCAATAGCTGAACGCCGCAAAGACCATGGGCAGGCGCGTGTCCTGCACGCCGCGCAGCGTTCCCAGCGCGATTGCCTGCGTGCCGTCCGCAAGCTGAAACAGTCCTGCCATGAGCAGCAGCCCCACGCCTACCGAGAGGATCTCGGCGCGGGCAGGCTCGCCCTCCCGGATGAACAGGCTGATGAGAAACTCTGGAAACAGGATGAAAAAGCCGAGCGTGAGGACCGAAAAACCAAGCGACATCATCGTAACGATCCGCGCGCCGCGCGCCAGATGCGGCGCATCCCAGCGGCCGTAGGCATTTCCCGCACGCACCGTGGCGGCATTGGCGAGGCCGAGATGCACCATGAAGGTGATCGAAGCGAACTGGATCGCGATGCCGTGGGCTGCCAGCGCGATCGTGCCCAGCCAGCCCATCATGACGGCAGAGGCCGCGAAAAGACCCACTTCACTCAGCGAGGTGATCGAAATGGGCCAGCCAAGGCGGAACACGCGTGCCATCATATCGCGGTCCACGGCCCAGAGGCGGCGGAAAAGATCATGCTCCGGCAACGCACGGCGCACGTAAAGGACGACGCCAACGAGCGAGACAATCTGCGTGCTCAGCGATGCGATGGCCGCCCCCGCCACGCCCAGTTCCGGCGCGCCCCAGTTGCCGAAGATGAGCACGTAATTGACCAGCGCATTGGTGAGCGCTGCCAGCACGGTGATCCAGAGCACGACCTGCGTGCGCTCGAGGGCGGCAAGATAGCTTTTGAGCACCATGACGAAAAGGGCGGGCACGATACCCCAGCCTGCAATCGAGAGATACTGAGAGCCCAGCGTGACGACCGCGTCCTCCTGCCCCATCAGGCGCAGAATGGATGCGGAAAACATGAGCGGGACAAGCGCCGTGATACCGAAGCCGAAGCTGAGCCAGAGCCCCATGCGCGTCGCGCGGCGGATCGACGTCTGGTCACGCGCAGCGGCGAAACTCGCGACCATGGGCATCACCGCCCAGGCGAAGCCCGAACCGAAGATGAACAGAACGAAGAAATAGGTGGAGGCCAGCGTGACAGCAGCCAGCGCCTCGACCGCGTACCAGCCCAGCATGAGCGTATCAGTCACGCCGATGGCCATCTGCGCGAGATGGCCGCCGATCAGCGGCAGGCCCAACACGGCGATGGCGCGAATATGGGCGGGGGTGGACATGTTCTTGAGCATGGCGCCTCCATAGGCTCAAACCGCACGGGCCGAAAGCCGCGAAATGATGTCGCGTCATTCGGGCGGCGCGCGATTGTGCGCGGCGGGTTTCTCGGCCTAGGCTGGCGAATGATGACCCTTGCGGAGGAAAGACGAATGGCGGAATTCTGGACAGAAACGGTGACGCTGCAAGACCAGCCATTTTTCGTGCGCCACTGGGGCAAATGGGATGCCCCGAAGCTGCTGATGCTGCACGGTTTCCCGGAGTATTCGGGCGCGTGGAACGATCTCGCACCGCTGCTGGCAGAACGGTTTCATTGCATTGCCCCCGACCAGCGCGGATACGGGCAAAGCTGGCGACCGACGGAAATGGAGCACTACAAGACAGCCCTGCTGGTCAGTGATCTTGCGGCGCTGATCGGGGAGGAGCCCCTTTTCGTGCTGGGCCACGACTGGGGCGCTTCGGTGGCCTATGCGCTTGCGATCTCGCGGCCTGAACTGGTCTCGAAGCTCATTATCCTCAACGGGGTGCACCCTGCCCCGTTCCAGCGCGAGCTGGCAAAAGGCGGGCCGCAAACCGATGCTTCGCAATACATCCACTACCTGCGCCGCGCGGGCGTGGAGGAAGCACTGGCGGCGGATGACTTTGCCAAGCTGATGGGGCTGTTCTCGGCGCATATGGACATGGACTGGCTCAGTGGCGAGACGCTTGATGGCTATAAGGTGGCGTGGCGCGATGCTGCCGGGCTGACCGGCATGCTCAACTGGTATCGCGCGTCGCCCCTGAAATTGGGCGGCCCCGGCGAGGCGATAGAGGGGCTGACGTTTGATCCATCGAGGCTACAGGTGTGCTGCCCTCATCTGCTGGTCTGGGGGATGGGCGATACCGCGCTGCTGCCGCAGACGACGCGGGGGCTGGAGGACTATGCCGCCGATCTTACGCGCGTCGAGATCACGGGGGCGGATCACTGGCTGCATCACCAAAAGCCCGACGCGGTGGCGGAGGCGATTCTGGGCTGGATCTAGCATGCGGGGATAGTGGCTGCGGCCGCATGGGCGAACGGGTGCGGCCGCGATCATTTCGCTCTGGCGCCCCCGCCTGCCGTGCCCTCTTACTTGCGCGAGCGGGTAAATACCATTTTCTGCGCGTGCAGATCCGCCTTGTCGCCGATCCAGGCGTAGGCGAGCAGTGCAGGCTCGCGGTCGCCCACGGTTATGCGGTGCAAATGATCGGGCGGATTGAAGATCATCGAGCCCGGCACATAGACGCCCTGATGGTTCTCCGAAACAGCACCCGAAAGGCAGACGTAGCTTTCCGTGATCCCCTGATGGGCATGGGCGGGATAGGTGCAACCGGGCGCGAAAAGAACCACGCCGAGGATGATCTCGTCGCTGATCACCGGACCAATCGAGCCTGCAAGCTCGGCGTAGGCGTAGCTGTTGGTGAGACCCCTTGGAACTTTCTCATAGCCATATTGCCAGCTCAGATAGGGCTCCACCGCGTCGAGCGCACGCACCACCGGCGCCAGCGTGCCCTGCCGCCCTTCATCGAGCGCACGGCGCAGATGTGCTGTAACGGGTTTTTCCGCGCGCGGCTGAAGCGATACGCTCGCGTTTTTCTTGAGCAGCCGGCTGATCGCTTCGCGCACCTTGCGCTGGTGGCTGCGGATACGGTCACTGCCGCCAGCGGGCAGATAGCGGTACAACTCATCATAGTCCTGCAACAGGTAGCGCCAATCGGGCAGATCGCGCAGGGTCGGATTTGGGGTAGCGTCCATGGCAATGCTCCGCGTCGTTTGTGCCCGCGTAGCGCGCGATCTTGCGGGCGAAAAGGGGGAATCGCCCTGAAACAGCCCACTGGCATCAAATTGCCTGTGGATTAAGCGACGACGGCGATTGCCCCGCGCGCGTACGCCTGTCAAAATGGCGCCTAATCAAAAGCAACAGCAGCAGGCCCGCCCCATGTCCGATCTTCTCTCCGGCGCCACGCCGAAAGCGTCCGAATACGATGCATCGTCCATTCAGGTGCTGGAGGATATGGAGCACGTTCGCCTGCGGCCCGGTATGTACATCGGCGGTAAGGACGACCGGGCGCTGCACCACATGGTGGCCGAAATCATCGACAACTCGATGGACGAGGCCGTGGCGGGACATGCGACATGGATCGAGCTTGAGCTGCATGCCAACGGCCATGTGACCGTGCGCGACAACGGACGCGGCATCCCGATCGATCCGCACCCCAAGGACCCGAGCAAATCAGCGCTGGAGATCATTTTCTGCACGCTCAATGCGGGTGGCAAATTCTCGGGCGACAACTACGAGACCTCGGGCGGTCTGAACGGCGTCGGCTCCTCGGTGGTCAATGCGCTGAGCGATCACTTACGGGTCGAAGTGGCGAAAAACCGTGAGCTCTACGCGATGGAATTCTCGCGCGGCGTGCCGCAAGGCGCTTTGGAGAAAATCGGGGCGGCCCCCAACAGGCGCGGCACGGCGGTGACATTCCACCCCGATCCCGAGATCTTCGGGAATTTGCAATTGCGCCCGTCCAAGCTGTTCTCGATGGCGCGGTCCAAGGCGTTCCTGTTCTCCGGCGTCGAGATCCGCTGGAAAACCGCGACACCCGATGGGGATACACCGCTGGAGGCGACCTTCCATTTTCCGGGCGGTCTGGCTGATTATCTGGGCGAGGTTCTGGGAGGGTCTTCGACCTATGCCGAAGCCCCTTTTGGCGGGACTGTCGATTTCAAGGAAAAGTTTGGCCAGCCCGGCAAAGTGAACTGGGCGATCAACTGGACGCCCGCGCGCGACGGGTTCATCCAGTCGTATTGTAACACCGTGCCCACGCCCGAGGGCGGCACCCACGAGGCGGGCTTCTGGGCGGCGATCCTCAAGGGGATCAAGGCCTATGGCGAGCTGGTCGGGAACAAGAAGGCCGCGACCATCACGCGCGAGGATCTGGTCGCGGGCGGCTGCGCACTGGTGTCGTGCTTTATCCGCGAGCCGGAATTCGTGGGCCAGACCAAGGACCGGTTGGCCACGGTCGATGCGCAGCGGATGGTAGAGAACGCCGTGCGCGACCATTTCGACAACTGGCTGGCGGCGGATACGAAATCGGCGGGCGCAATCCTCGATTTCCTCGTTCTGCGCGCGGAGGAGCGGCTGCGGCGGCGGCAGGAGAAGGAGACGGCGCGCAAGTCCGCGACCAAAAAGCTGCGCCTGCCCGGCAAGCTCACCGATTGCACCTCCAAGACCCGCGAAGGCACCGAACTGTTCATCGTCGAGGGGGATTCGGCTGGCGGCTCTGGCAAAGGTGCGCGCAACCGGGTCAATCAGGCGCTGTTGCCGCTCAAGGGCAAAATCCTGAACGTGCTAGGCGCCGCGTCCTCAAAACTGCACACCAATTCGGAGATCAACGATCTGTGCGAAGCGCTCGGCGTCGGCATGGGATCGAAGTTCAAGCTCGACGATCTGCGGTACGACAAGGTCATCATCATGACCGACGCGGATGTGGACGGGGCGCATATCGCGGCGCTGCTGATGACGTTCTTCTACACGCAAATGCGGCCGATGATCGACCACGGCCACCTCTACCTCGCCTGCCCGCCCCTCTACCGCCTGACCCAAGGCGCGCGGCGTGTTTATGTGGCCGATGATGCGGAAAAGGATGCGCTGCTGGAAAAAGGCCTCGGCGGCAAGGGCAAGATCGACCTGCAACGCTTCAAGGGTCTGGGAGAGATGGACGCTAAGGACCTCAAGGAAACGACGATGGACCCCGCGACGCGCAAGCTGATCCGCGTGACCGTGCAGGAAGATGTTGCAGGCGAGACCGCCGATCTGGTGGAGCGGTTGATGGGCAAGAAGCCGGAGCTACGGTTCCAGTATATTCAGGAAAACGCGCGGTTTGTGGAGGAGTTGGATGTTTGAGGGGCTGATTTCGGCACCTGACATCCGTGCCGCGGCAATGGGCGCCGCATTCGGTACAGTAGCTACTATTCTGGTTCAGTTTGCCACTTTCCGCTACCGTATTTTCATGTCGTTCAAGCGGTTTAAACATGATTTGCGCAATCTTGACCGTCATATTCACGCCTCTGTAGAAAGTCTCGATATAGCCGCAGACAGTCCCAGATATCTGATCGCTGCGCGGTTTCGCTTCTGTAAATTTCTGGATGGGATGCGGTCGATCGAACAGCTGGAATGGCTGACCCAGCGGCGCGATTCAGACCGGATTCTCCCGACGCTTCTCGCAATCCGCAACAGCGACATTTTTATGGAGGAAATTGCCTCTCGGGTCGATGACATGACGGAGGCCGAGATTACCCAAGCCCTCAAACAAGGCCAGATCAATATGGCGTTTTTGCACAAAGCTGCAGAACAGCTCGGATATGCAAATAGTATGGGTCCGAACCGCGGCTATAAAATAGACGTACAGAAAATATTGCGTGAGCTTGACACAGATGGCGTCGGCCAGAGGCAAGATAGACCCTGATACTACAAACCGGGCCTCTGGCTCCGTTTTTTGCTGCAATCTGAAATTGGTCCAGCCGCGAGCACCCTCCGCAGCGGCATATTGCCCCTTGCGCTTGTGCACGGGGCGCGCACAAATGCCGTCATGCGCGTCCTTCTTCTCCTGCTCCTCTTCCTCACCGCCTGTGGTCGTCCACTCACCGATACGGAGCGGGCGTTTGCCTTCGGTATCCACGGTCCCACCATGAATTACGACCGCGTCCGCCTGCATGACGGGGCGCCTACCCGCGCGGTGACGTTTACGCGCAAGCCCCGCCCGCGCACGACGTGTCGCGAGCTGATCTTTCCGCCGAATACGGAAGACAAGGTCATAACCAGCAAGCCCGCGGCGGTGGCGCTCTACAACACGGTCCTGTTCGACGAGGACTGGTTTCTCGATGACTATCTGCCCGACTACCCCGACCGCATCGGGCTCGTAGCGGCAATGCTGCTGAGCCATGAGCTTACGCATGTGTGGCAGTGGCAGAACCGCAAAACCACCGGCTATTCCCCGCTGCGGGCCGCCTTTGAGCACGCGCCCGGCGTGGATCCCTATCTGTTCGATCTTACGAACCGGAAATTTCTCGACTTCGGCTACGAGCAGCAGGGCTCGATCGTGGAGGAGCTGGTATGCTGTCGTGCGCTCCAGCCGCAGGGCGCGCGGACACAGCGGCTGCACGCGCTGGTGAGTCAGGTGATGCCTGTCGCCCCGCTGCCGCAATCGCCCGCATACGATGTGGGGCTACCGTGGGACGGGGTCGATCTCGAGCAGATCTGCAAGTAAGCGCGGTTATTGCACGGGATGTGATCACCAAGCGCGCGGGGACGTAAGCGTGAGCGCAGTCAGCCCGCGGCCAGCGCTTCCATCAACGCCCAAGTCTCCGCGCCGACCTCGACAGGATCCATGACCGTCTTCTTCTGGCCCGGCATCCGCGCGCCTTCGTCCTGCGCGATATGGGCGGCAAGCGTCTGCATCTTGTCGCCGAAATCGCTGCTCACCGAGGGGTCGATGAGCAGGTAGTACTGGCCAAGATCATGGGGCGCTCCCTCAGGTGCCTTGAGCGGGGCAACATCGCGCGAGAGCACCGAGCCTGTCATCGCCGCTGCCAGCACCTCCGCCATGAGGCCGAAGCCCCATCCCTTGGGCCCGCCCACGGAGACGAGCGAGCCTTTGATCGCTTCCTCGGGGTCGGTTGTAGGATTGCCAGCGGCATCGAGCGCCCAGCCTTCGGGGATCCGCTCTCCGGCTGCCTTGGCCATGGTGATCTTGCCCAACGCCACCGTCGTGGTCGACTGATCGAATTGCATGGCGATGCCACCCTGCCCATCGGGCACAGAGAAGGCGACAGGATTGGTGCCGATGGCACGCGCCCTGCCACCCGGTGCGGCGACGATGGGAGAGGCATTGGTGAAGCCAAGACCGATCATGCCCGACTGGGCGATTTGCTCGGTAAAAAAGCCAAGGGATGTGCAGGTGTGAGCATGACAGACCGCCAGCGAAGCCACGCCACCCCCGCGCGCGGCCTCGAGGGCTATGGGAAGTGCGTGAGCAAAGGCAGGCTGGGCAAAGCCGAACCCCGCATCGACGATAACCGCACCGCTGCGCGGGGTGCTGACGCGGGGCGTGACCGTGCCCGATACGCGTCCCGAGCGGAGCTGTTGGCAGTAGCTCTCGACATAGTAGAGACCGCAGATCTTGTTGCCGACACTCTCGGCCTTACGCACCGCGCGGGCAACTTCTGCCGCGGCGAACGCGCCTGCCCCATGGGCGGCCAATGCGCGGCGGACGGTCTGCTCGATCTGATCGAGGGAAATATGCGGCATCGTCGGCCTCCGGTTGGTGTGTCAGGGTGCCCGCAAGCTACCCTGGTCGAGCCTGATCTGCCGGTCCATGCGGGCGGCGAGATCGAGATTGTGGGTAGCGATGAGCGCGGACAATCCCGTGCCGCGCACAAGCGCCATCAGCGCGGCGAATACCGTCTCGGAGGTGTCGGGATCAAGGTTGCCCGTGGGCTCGTCCGCCAGCAGCAGCTTGGGCGCATTGGCCAGCGCACGGCAAAAGGCGACGCGTTGCTGCTCGCCGCCCGAAAGCTCGGCGGGTCGGTGGGCTGCGCGGGGTGCGACGCCGACCTGCTCCAGCAGATCTAGCGCACGGGCCTGTGCCGCCTCGCGCGCCATGCCGTTGGCGAGTTGCGGAAGGATGATGTTCTCGGCGGCCGTAAACTCAGGTAGCAGATGGTGGAACTGGTAGATGAAGCCCACATCGTTGCGGCGCACGGCGGTGCGTGCGGCATCCCGTTTGCCAGTCATGTCGGTGCCTGCGATCTCCACTGTGCCCGCGTCCGGTGTGTCGAGCAGGCCCGCGATGTGCAACAGCGTCGATTTACCGGCACCAGAAGGCGCCACCAGCGCCACGATCTCGCCGCGCGCGACCTCAAGATCGATGCCGCGCAGGACGGTGACCTCGTTCGGTTTGCCCTCGTTGTAGGCTTTGGTGATGCCCGACAGGCGCAGGACCGGATCACTCATAACGCAGCGCCTCGACAGGGTTCATGCGGGCCGCCCGGCGCGCCGGAAAGATCGTTACAATAAATGAAAGGCCCAGCGAGAGGCACACCGCGAAAAGCACATCGCCTAATTCGAGGCGCGCGGGCAGGAAATAAATACCCCGGATCGAAGGGTCCCAGGCATCGCCCCCCGCCATCCAGTTCACCATACCGAAGATCTGATCGACGTAGAGCGCGAAGAGGCAGCCAAGGATGACACCAAGCACCGTCCCGATGATGCCCGTGAAGGCACCGCAAATGAAGAACACCCGCAGGATCGACCCCTCAGACAGGCCCATGGTGCGCAGAATCCCGATATCACGACCCTTGTTCTTGACCAGCATAATGAGGCCCGAAATAATGTTCATCGTGGCGATCAGCACGAGGATCGACAGGATCACGGACATCACGTTGTCCTCGATGTCGAGCGCGCTGAGAAAGCCCGAGAACTGCTCGCGCCATGTCCAGATATAGGCGGTATTGCCCGCCGCGGCGAGGATGCCGGGGGCGTATTTTTCCACGTCGTCGGGATTAGTCACCATGACTTCGAGCTCGTGCACGGCACCTTCGGAATTGAAATAGGTCTGCGCCTCGCTGAGCGGCAGATAGGCGCGGGTGCGGTCGATGTCATAGCGGCCTGCGGTGAAGATATAGGTGACTTCATAGGCGTTCACGCGCGGGCTCGTACCCATGGGGGTACGCACACCGTTTGCCGAGAGGATGCGGATACGGTCGCCCACCTGCACGCCCAGACTGCGCGCGATGCCGGAGCCGATGGCGATACCCTCGCCGAAGCGCTCAATATCGCCCACCGCCGTTTCAGGATCGGCGATGCGCGGGATGCCCGCGAGATCCTCGGGCGCGATGCCATAAACCTCCATGCCCGCATCGCTGCCCATAAAGCTCGCCATGACCTGCCCCCGCACCAGCGGTGCGACGCGCGTCACGCCGGGCGCATCGGCGATCTGTGCAGCGCGGAGCGTATAGTCGCGGATGCTGCGGTCCACAGTGCCGTTAGGCTGCATCACACCCATCTCGTACACAGTCACATGGGCGTTCGCGCCCACAATGGTATCCACAAATTCGGCGCGAAAGCCCGCGCGCACGGCAAGCGTGGCGATGAGGGCGAATACCGCGAGTGTGATGCCGATGAGGCTGATCCATGTCATCGTGCTGACGCCGCCCTCGGCGCGGCGCGCGCGCAGATAGCGCCAGGCGATCATCCATTCAAACGGGGCAAAGGGGGCAGTTCTGGAGGCCATTTCGGTCCTTGCTAGGAGGCGCGCGGAGGCACGTGCGGAATTTCGGGGAACGTGAGGCTTTGTGCTGCGGGGGTCAAGGGCTTCGCGCCGACTGCCGCCCGCCAAATCAGGCCTGCCTGCGCCGGAACGGCCTGCGCAAGACGCGCGTGGCGATCCCGAAGACGGCACTTCCCAGCACGAAACCCGCCGCAGCGAAGATCAGACCGGCGAAATTAAGCGGAAGGGCGGGCTCGTAGGCGGTCCACGCCGCGCGGGCGATATCACCGTCGGTGAATCGTGCGGCATTGTAGGCGCGCATGAACGGGCCCTGTCCCGCCAGTGCCGCCAGATCGGCGCTCAGCCGCTCGTAGCGCACGATGGAGCGCGCCATATCCGAGCGGCGGCGCTCCAGAAACGGGGTGCCCTGCAATTGGGACAGCGCTTCGGCGCGGCTCAGGCCGGAGGCGGTGGCAGAGGCATCAAAATCGGCCACGACCTCACTCAGTGCGTCTACGGCACCACCGAGGCGCTGCGTGTACTGCTGGGAAAACTCGGGGAACTGCGAGGTGGTGAGCGCCCCGGCCAGCCCACCCGCGAACACCAGACTGCGCAATATCACACCCGTGCCAACGTAACGCTGCGCAGCAGATGCAGATGTCTGTGATGACCACGACCTAGCACTGGTAGAAGTGACAGCATGCGCGACAAGAGAAGGTGTTTCATCGGTCTATTCCGGCGTGACCCGCCCCTCGCATCAAGAGGTTAGCCCGGCGTCAGCCGCAACAGCCGCCCGTCTGAATTGTCGAGGATCAGGATCGCGCCGTCACGGTCGATTCCGATATCGCGCACGCGGATATCCCCGCTGAGAAAGCGTTCCTCCCCCACGACGATATCGCCATCGAGCACCAGACGCACCACGCCGCCGGGATTGAGTGAGGCTGCGATTACATCACCCTCCCAACCCTCGAACATATCGCCCTCGTAAAAGGCAAAACCGCCCGGCGCGATCACCGGATCCCAATAATACTGCGGCTCGGCAAACTCCTGCGCGCGCGCCTCCCCGGAGCCGATGGGCGATCCGTTGTAGTTCACACCGTAGCTCACGACGGGCCAGCCATAGTTGTTGCCAGCCTCGATCTTATTAAGCTCGTCACCCCCCGCCGCACCGTGTTCCAAGGTCCAGAGCGTACCGTCTGAGGGGCGGATATCGGCACCCTGCACATTGCGGTGGCCGAGCGTCCAGACCTCGTTGCCCGAGGGGTTGCCCGCCGCCGCCCCGCCATTGAGTGAGACGCGCACGACTTTGCCGTAGGTTTTATCGGGGTCTTGAGCAAACTGCCGCTCGCGCTGGGAAAAATGCTCGCCGGTGGTGACGAAGAGGTGATCACCCTGCGGCACCGCGCGGGAGCCGAAATGCATCGCGTTAGCCGAGGGAGGGTCTTGCACGAACACGTCTCGCACATCGCTGAGGCTGGTGCCGTCCTCGCTCAACACTGCACGCGCGGCAGCTGTTGCAGACATGCCACCGCCCATGGGCTTGGCGTAGGTCAGGAAAATCACGCGGCTGGTGGCGAAATCTTCGGCCAGCGCAATGTCAAGAAGACCGCCCTGCCGCTGCGCCAGAACCTGCGGCACACCCGAGATGGGAGCACTCACCTGCCCGTCCTGTACCATACGCAAAGCACCCGATCGCTCGGTCACGAGGTAGCCACCATCGGGCAAAACTTCTACACCCCAAGGTGTGTCGAGCCCTTCCGCCAGTACCTCGATCTGCATCTCTATGCCGCTCTGCTGTGCGGGGGCACGGGTCTGGGTAGGCCATGCGGGGGTGAACTGGGGCGCGTTCTTCGGGCCTTCCCCGGTGTTTTGCGCGCAGGCACTGGTGGCCATCGCCGCCGTTACCGCAAAGCTAAACATCTGTTTCAAGATCAATCCTCCTCTTTGCCGGTGTGTCCGATAAGGATGGTGCAAAAGCGGCACAGGTCCAGCCCGTGCCGCCCGGATCGGTCAAATTCCGCGCACGCCAAGGCCCTTGTAGATCTCGGCCAGACGCTCGACCGCGCGCTCGGGCGGCATCTCCTCGCTCTCGCCCGTGCGGCGCGACGTGAGCTCTACCACCCCGTTTTTCAGACCGCGCGGTCCTACGGTGATGCGCCACGGCAGGCCGATCAGATCCATGGTGGCGAATTTGCCACCCGCCCGCTCGTCGCGGTCGTCATAGAGCGGCTCGAGGCCCAGCGCTGTGAGGCTTTCATAGAGCGCCTCGCACGCGCCGTCGGCCTCGGCATCACCCTGCTTGAGGTTCACGATACCGCAGTGGAACGGCGTCACTCCTTCGGGCCAGATGATGCCCTTGTCGTCGTGACTGGCCTCGATGATCGCGCCCAACAGGCGGCTCACACCGATGCCGTGGCTGCCCATGTGGACAGGAACAACCTTGCCGTCCGGCCCCTGCACCGTAGCACCCATAGCCTCGGAGTATTTTGTGCCGAAATAAAAGATCTGCCCCACTTCGATGCCCCGCGCCACGCGGCGGCGCTCCTCAGGGATCTGATCAAAGAGAGCCGTGTCGTGCGTTTCGTCGGTGCGGGCATATTTGGTGGTGAATTCCTCCATCACGGCGGCGCAGTCGGCGTGGCTGTCGTAGTCGATTTCGCGGTCGCCAAATTTCAGATCGGTCACATCGCTATCGTAAAAAACCTCCGATTCGCCGGTTTCCGCCAGCACGAGGAATTCATGCGTATCGTCGCCACCGATGGGCCCACTGTCCGCGCGCATCGGGATCGCCTGCAAGCCCATCCGCTCGTACGTGCGCAGGTAGCTGACCAGATGTCGGTTGTAGGCGTGCAGCGCATCCTCTTTGGTCAGATCGAAGTTGTAGCCATCTTTCATGAAAAATTCACGGCCCCGCATAACCCCGAAACGCGGGCGCATCTCGTCGCGGAATTTCCACTGGATGTGATAGAGCGTCAGTGGCAGATCCTTGTAGGATCCCACATGGCTGCGGAAGATGTCAGTGATCATCTCCTCGTTGGTGGGCCCGTACAGCATGTCGCGGTCCTGCCGGTCCTTTATCCGCAGCATCTCAGGGCCGTATGCGTCATAGCGCCCCGATTCCTTCCACAGATCAGCCGATTGCAGGGTAGGCATCAGCATCGGAATATGCCCCGCGCGGATCTGCTCCTCGTGGACGATATTCTCCAGTTTGCGCAGCACCCTGAAGCCGAGCGGCAGCCACGAGTAAATACCGGCCGCGTTCTGCTTGATCATGCCCGCGCGCAGCATGTAGCGGTGGCTCACGATCTGCGCCTCCGCAGGGGTTTCCTTCAAAACGGGCAGAAAATAACGGCTCAAACGCATCTGGACGCTCCTCTTTCAACTTCCCCGTTTGCCTATGTCAAAGCCCCGCGCGACACAATCACCAACGGCGCCCCTGCCTCCACTTTCCCTTAAAACTCTGGGGAGCCCGAGGGGCTAGCCCCTCGGTCCCGGCCCTGCCACAGCGCGCTGCACCAGATAGATCGCCACTTCCGCCGCCTTGCCCATATCCTGCACCGAAATCCACTCCAAAGGCCCGTGAATTTCCTGCATGCCAGTAAAGATATTCGGGCAAGGCACCCCCATCTCCGTGAGGCGCGAGCCATCCGTCCCGCCCCGGATCGGCACGGATTGCGGCTCGAGCCCCGCATCGCGCAGGGCCGTGTGTGCAAGATGCACGGGCGTCATATCCTTCTCCAGCCAGTAGCGCATGTTGCGGTATTGCGGCGTGATTTCGCAGGTAATCTCGGCACGCGGCTCCGACAGGCCAACCAACTCGCAAACCGATCGCAGGATATCGCCTTTCTTTTTAAGCCCCTCGCGCTCGAAATCGCGCAGGATGAAGCCGAGGCGCACCTGTGCCGCATCGCCGCTGATGTCGGTCGCGTGGATGAAGCCTTCGGTCCCCTTCGTCGTTTCGGGCGTCATGTTCTTTTGCGGCAGCGTCTCGATCACGCGGGCGGCGAGGTGCATTGCGTTTACGAGTTTGCCCTTCGCCCAGCCGGGATGGATCGAGACACCCTTGATGGTGACGATACCCCGGTCGCCGGAGAACGTCTCGTGCTCGACCTCGCCCGGTCTGGAGCCGTCAAAGGTGTAGGCAAAATCGCAGGCCATGTCCTTTGGCAGGCGCGGATCGACGCCACGGCCGATCTCCTCATCGGGGGTGAAGGCGAGGCGCAGTTCGCCGTGGGGGATATCGGGATTGGCCAGCAGATGGCGCGCGGCCGTCATAATGATCGACACGCCCGCCTTGTCGTCGCCGCCCAGAAGCGTGGTGCCGGAGGCGGTGATCAGATCATGGCCCACACAGGCGTTCAGATGAGGCGAGATATCAGGCCCAAGACGCCGCTCTGGCGCATCGGGAAAGGTGATATCGCCACCATTGTACCCCTTGATCAGGCGCGGCCTCACGCCGGTGGCGTTGAATTGCGGTGCGGTATCTACGTGCGCGCACAGGCCGATCACCGGACCCTGAGCGGTGGCGGGCACGGTCGCCAGCACCACGCCGTAATCTGTCAGATGGACATCACTGGCGCCCATCCCCTCCAGTTCTGTCACCAGCAACCGGCTCAGATCAAGCTGGCAGGCGGTGGAGGGCTGGCTTGTGCTGCTCTCGTCACTTTGGGTGTCGATGGCGGCATAGCGCATCAGGCGGTCCTGAAGCTCGGTGTCGAAGGGGGTGCGCATCTGGGGCTCCTTGCTGCATTGCAGCTACCCTGCCCGCGCGACGCCCCGTGTCAAGCGCGGGTGTCGTCACCTACCACGAAAAGCTGGCCCTGAAGCGTCGCGCGCGACCGCCTGCGCCGTAGTCTCCACATCCTGCGCATCGCGGGCCCCGCGCAGGTGCTTCTCGATCGGGGCCACCAACAGGTCCGTGAGCACGCAGACATCCACCAGGGATTTGCCATCCGCGATGCACATCGCCTCGATCCCTTTGCCGTGGCCGCTCCACAGCGCGTCCATCTGCGCCTGCGACCAACCGCGCGGCGCCATCATGCCAAGACCGCCCTTGAGGCGCGTCGTGTCCGAGGGAAAACTGAGCAGATAGCCCGCTGGCTGACCCGTCCCGCCCGTCTGGTGCAAGAACGCCCGCTCGTCCTGCGTGAGCCACGCGCCCTGCGCAGCGTCCCAGAACCAGCCCAAAAAACCACCACGTCCCGCTCCACCATTCAGCGGTAATGTGGCCAGCGCCAGTGCTGGCCCCTTTCGATGTAATTGGTAAAACCCTGCGTACCCAGCGTCGACAGAAAGAGGATATCCTGTAGTTCCCCCACGGACATCCCGAAGCGCGACCGCGTAAGGCCGTAGCGCATACCGGTGATCCCGAAAAAGCCCAGCCCCTCCAGCAGCAGCCAGACTTCGCCATACGAGCCCCTTTGAGGATCCGCGCGATATGGTGCAGCAGGGCGCTGTCGCTTGGCATCACCAGGGGGGTTTCTTCGTCCGGTCTGTGGTGGGAAAAAACCTAGTCCGCAGCGCCGACCTGTGTCCAGCGGCGCGCGCGGCGGCCTTTAATTTCGGGGTCGGCGGCCCGCAAATCATGCGGAGCCTCTTGAAAAGAGCGGGGCCATGGGCGATGTGTGACACTACCCGCAGGAGTGAGCGCATGGCACTGCCGATCAAAGACCAGATGAAATATTGGGGGATCGCCAGTCTCGCGATTCTTGTGGTCCTGTGGTTCATGGGCGATGTATTGCTGCCCTTCGTGCTGGGCGGAGCTGTCGCCTATTTCCTTGACCCGGTTGCGGACCGGCTGGAGCGGCTGGGGCTGAGCCGCGCGATGTCTACAGCAGTGATCACCTGCGTGGCGCTTCTGGTGTTTGTGATTATGGCGCTGCTGGTGGTGCCCACGCTGGTCAGCCAGGCGATCAATCTGTTCGAGATCGCACCTGATCTCACGAAACGCCTCAGCGCGTTTCTGACCGAGCGCTTCCCCTCTATCCTCGAGGATGGCTCGACGCTGCGCAACTCCATCACCTCGCTCGGTACTGTCGTGCAGGAGCGCGGCGGGGAGCTTTTGAACACCGCGCTGAGCTCCGCCGCAGGCATCCTCAACATTATCATGCTGTTCGTGATCGTGCCCGTCGTGGCAGTCTATATGCTGCTCGACTGGGACCGGATGATCGCCCATATCGACACGCTTTTGCCGCGTGATCACGCCCCCGTGGTGCGCAGACTAGCACGCGATGTCGACCGCACGCTGGCCTCGTTCATTCGCGGGATGGGCACGGTCTGCCTGATCCTCGGCACCTATTATGCCATCGCGCTGATGCTGGTGGGCCTGCAATTCGGCCTTGTGGTGGGGTTCATCGCGGGGCTGGTGACGTTTATCCCCTATCTCGGGGCGCTCATCGGCGGCGCGTTGGCGCTGGGGCTCGCGCTGTTCCAATTCTGGGGTGATTGGGTCTCCATCGGGCTGGTCGGCGGGATCTTCGTGCTGGGCCAGGTGATCGAGGGCAATGTTCTGACCCCCAAGCTGGTCGGCAATTCGGTCGGGCTGCATCCGGTCTGGCTCATCCTTGCCTTGTCGGTTTTCGGCACTCTGTTCGGGTTTGTCGGGATGCTTGTGGCGGTACCGGTAGCGGCTGCAATCGGCGTGATCGCGCGCTTCGGAGTGGAGCAGTACCAGCAGAGCCTGCTCTACCGCGGAACGGAGCAGACCGCCATTCGCGACGAAAAATCCCTTTAGCATGGCGATGCAGCTCGGTCTCGATCTGCCGGTGCGCACCGCGCGGGGGCGCGACGATTTCCTCGTCGCCCCCTCAAACTCGATGGCTGTCGCCATGATCGAGAACTGGCGCAACTGGACGGGCGCCAAAATGGTGCTGACCGGACCGGAAGGCGCGGGCAAGACGCACCTTACCCACGTCTGGGCGGATGCGGCGGGCGCGCGGATCATCGCGGCGCGCGATCTGCACGAGGTGGATGTGCCGGATCTGGCGGGGTCCGCGGTGGCTGTCGAGGATGTGCCGTACATCACTGGCGATCCACAGGCGCAAACAGCGCTTTTCCATCTGCACAACATGGTGCTTGCCGAGGGTAATCCTCTCCTGCTAACCGGCAACGGGGCCGTCGCGCATTGGGGCCTGAGCCTGCCGGATCTCGCAAGCCGCCTTCAGGGCGCGCTGGAAGTCGCGATCGAGCCGCCCGATGATGCTTTGTTGTCGGCAGTGCTGGTGAAGCTTCTGGCGGACCGACAGCTGATGCCGCCCTCCGATCTCGTTCCCTATTTGCTAGCGCGGATGGACCGCTCGTTTGCGGCAGCCAACAGGATGGTGGCCGATCTCGATCGGCTGAGCCTTGCGCGCAAGCGACCCATCACCCGCGCATTGGCAGCGCAGGTACTGGACAACGCGCCCGACAGCGCGCGATAGTACGTTTATCCCCGCTCTTTCCAGCGCTGTCTTATTTTCGTTACATCTTTAATGGATACGCACGTTTATGTCTGATGCCGATTTCCTCACCGCGCCCTACGATACCCCTGTAGATCTGACCGATCTGGATCTGGACGGGCCCGCCCGCTTTCAGAACCGCGAGCTGAGCTGGCTTGGGTTCAACTGGCGCGTGGTCGAGGAAGCGGAGAACCTGCGCGTCCCTCTGCTGGAGCGGCTTCGGTTCTTGTCGATATCGGCCGGTAATCTGGATGAGTTCTACACCGTGCGTGTGGCAGGCCTGCGCGAACTGGCGCAGGCGGGTAACGTTACTCCCGCCGCCGATGGCCTGACCCCCGCGGAGCAACTGCTATTGATCAACCAGAATGCCCGCTCGCTCATGCTGCGCCAGCAAAGCGTGCTGGTGGAACTGCTGCGCGAGTTGGACGCACAAAACATCATGCTCGAGGGGCTTGATGATCTGAGCTCAGAGGATCTCGAAGCCCTCGATGACACGTTTCTCAATCAGGTGTTCGCGGTGCTGTCCCCGCTGGCGATTGATCCCGCGCATCCCTTCCCCTTCCTGCCCAACACCGGCTTTGCGCTTGCTGTGCAGCTGGAGCGCGTGCGCGACAAGCGGCCCTTGCAAGCGCTGCTACCGATCCCCGCGCAGATCGACCGCTTCGTTTCCTTGCCCGCTCCCGACGGATGCAAGCGCTATCTGCCCCTCGAGGAATTGCTGGTCCTGAAGATCCCCGATCTGTTTCCCGGTTACAAGCTCAAGGCGCATTTTGAATTCCGCGTGCTGCGCGATAGCGATCTGGAGGTCGAGGAAGAGGCCGAGGATCTCGTGCGAGAATTCGAAGTCGCGCTCAAGCGCCGCCGCAGGGGCGGTGTGGTGCGCATGACCCATTCGGCGGGCGCGCCTGCCAAGCTTCTGGCCACTATTATGCAGGAGCTGGGTGCCAAGCCACAGGATGTGATCGAGATCGACGGTATGATCGGCATCGACGATCTGTCGCAGTTGGTCACGGAGGACCGCCCCGATCTGCTGTGGCCCATTTTCACGCCGCGCATCCCCGAGCGCGTGACAGACCACGACGGCGATATGTTCAAGGCGATCCGCTCCAAGGACATGCTGCTGCACCACCCCTACGAGACTTTCGATATGGTGGTGCGCTTCCTGCAACAGGCGGCGCGCGATCCCAATGTGGTGGCGATAAAGCAGACGCTCTACCGCACCTCGCGCGACAGCCCGATCGTCGAGGCGCTTTGCGAGGCGGCGGAGGATGGCAAATCCGTTACCGCTCTGGTGGAGCTCAAGGCACGCTTCGACGAGGCCGCCAACATCCGTCAGTCACGCCGTCTGGAGCGGGCGGGCGCGCATGTGGTCTACGGGTTTCTGGATCTGAAGACCCACGCCAAGATCTCCACAGTGGTGCGGCGCGAGGGTGCGGAGCTGGTAACCTATACCCACTATGGCACGGGCAATTACCACCCTATCACAGCGCGCATCTACACGGATCTGAGCCTGTTTACCTGTGACAAGAAGCTGGGCCGCGATGCGACCAAGGTATTCAATTATCTGTCGGGCTATGCGCAGCCTGCCCATCTCGACAATCTCGCCATCTCGCCGCATACGCTCAAACCGCGCCTGCTGGAGATGATCGCGGCGGAGGCCGAGCACGCGGCAGCCGGGAAACCGGCGGTGATCTGGGCCAAGATGAACAGCATCGTCGATGCAGAAGTTATCGACGCGCTCTATGCGGCCTCGAACGCGGGCGTACAGATCAGCCTTGTGATCCGGGGCATCTGCGCGCTGCGGCCTGGCATAAAGGGGCTGTCGGAGAACATCCGCGTAAAATCCATCGTGGGAAGGTTTTTGGAGCATTCCCGCATCGTGTGTTTCGGCAACGGCTACGGGCTGCCGCATAAGAAGGCGCGGGTATTCATGTCGTCGGCTGACTGGATGGGCCGCAACCTTAACCGCCGCGTGGAAACCCTCGTCGAGATCGAAAACGCCACCGTGCAGGCCCAGATCACCAGTCAGATCATGGCCGCCAATCTGGCAGATATCGCGCAAAGCTGGGTCATGGCGCCGGATGGCAATTTTACACGACCTGCCTTGCCCGAAGGCCAGTTTGCCTTCAGCTGCCACCGCTTTTTCATGGAAAATCCGTCGCTTTCGGGGCGCGGATCGGCAGGCGCATCGGATGTGCCCAAGCTCACCCACACCGAGGACTGACGCAGGCGCACGAGCGGCGTTAGTGATTGACGCAGGCGGACCTATAGGCGAGTTTGCCGCAAGAATTCGCCTCATCTGCCGGAGCGCCCATGACCGATCCCAACCCGTCCCCTCCCGCCGTGCCGGAAACCGGTGTTGCCGATCTCGGGCTCTTCGGCAAGCCGCTGTTTCAGGATCCGGGTGCGCGGGCGCTGCGGCGCGTCGGCGTCGTCGATGTGGGGTCCAACTCAGTGCGAATGGTGGTGTTTGATGGGGCGGCGCGAAGTCCTGCGTATTTCTACAACGAGAAAATAATGTGTGCGCTCGGCGCGGGTATGGCCGATACCGGGCATTTGTCACCGGAGGGCCGCGTGCGCGCGCTCTCGGCGATGCGGCGGTTTTCCAAACTCGCAGAGGGCATGGGCCTGACGGAGCTCACAGCCGTTGCCACCGCTGCCGTGCGCGACGCCACGGACGGGCGAGAATTCTGCGAGCAAGTTCGCGCGCAGACCGGCATCAAGATATGGGTGATCGACGGCGAGGAAGAGGCCCGGCTTTCAGCGCAGGGCGTGCTGCTTGGCTGGCCGGGCGCCTACGGGCTCGTTGTCGATATCGGCGGCTCCTCGCTGGAGATGGCGGAGATTTCGGGCGGGCGCGTGGGCAAGCGCGTGACCTCGAACCTCGGCCCGCTCAAGCTGCGCGACATCAAAGGCGGCGCCAAGGCGCGCAATGCTCACATCAAGGAGGTGATGAAGGGCCTCGCCGAACGGATGGGCGACCAGCGCGACCGGATGTTCCTTGTAGGTGGATCGTGGCGCGCGATCGCACGGATCGACATGATCCGGCGCGGCTACCCGCTGCACGTGCTGCACGAATACCGTATGACGCGGCAATCGGTGCGCGACACCGTCGATTTCATACGCAATTCGGATATGGAAGAGCTGCGGCTCGAGGCCGGTGTCTCCTCAGCGCGCGCAAGCCTTGTACCTTATGCCTGCGAAGTGCTGGCGCGGCTGGTCAAGACGTTCAGGCCCAAGGACATCGCCATTTCGAGCTACGGCATCCGCGAGGGGATGCTTTACGAGCAGATGCCACAGCGCCTGCGCGACCGCGATCCCCTGATCGAGGCTTGTCGCTTTGCCGAGGACAAGGATGCGCGCAGCCCCGGCTTTGGCCGGATGCTCTATAATTTTATTCTACCGCTCTATAAATCCGCGCCCGAACCGCGCAAGCGCCTGATCAAAGCCGCTTGCCTGCTGCATGATGTGAGCTGGCGGGCGCATCCCGATTACCGCGCCGAAGTCTGCTTTGACAACGCCACCCGCGCCAATCTGGGCGGTCTGAAACACGCCGAGCGGATCTTCATGGGGCTGGCTTTGATGAACCGCTATTCGAACAAGCGAGAGAACGTGCGATTTGCCGATCTGGTCGGCATGATCGACGATCAGTCCCGCGTGGAGGCCGAAATTCTGGGCAAGGCCATGCGGTTTGGCGCGATGCTGTGGATGGACAAGGTGGCGGAGTTGGGTGAACTGCGCTGGTATCCGAAGAAAAAAGAGCTGCATTTGCGGCTCAGCGCCGAGATGATGCCGCTGTACGGCGAGGTGGCGGAGGCGCGGTTCAATTCGCTCGCTCAGTCGCTCGATGCGCTTGCAATCGTGAAAACCACTAAAAACTAAAGGTCTACCTGCGGTGTTTCTTCTTTGGGCGTAAACTCGGGCGCATCGGGCTTGCGGCGAATGACGATGTCGCCGTTGGGCATCACCTCGGGCGCTTCATAGACGCTCCAGTCTTCGACCTGTTGCAGCATGTTACGCAGTTGCGGTCCCATCTCTGTCATGAAGTCCTGAAGGGCGGGACCGACATCTTCCATCAACTCCGAGAGCCCTTCGAACGCCGGGGCCATTTCCTGCATCAGACCCTCGAAGAAAAGCTGTGCGCCGCGCTCCATGAGCGAGGGCGGCTCTTCGGACTGCGCATGCAGCGGTGCCGCGAGCAGGAGTGTGACGAGCGGGACGGCGATGAAATATCTCATACCATGTAATATAGGCGCATTTCACAAATCGCCAAATCACATCTCGATATCGACCGTGACTGGAAAGTGATCCGAGGCGGTCACGAGCGCGTCGCGCAGGACCGGATCGGCCCAGCAGGCGGGATCATCCAACGGATGCCAGATGCGCCACGCGGGACCGCGCGCACGCAAGCGAGGACAGACCATGATGTAATCCAGAAGCGCCTGCAAAAAGCGTTTCTCGGGTCTGATCCAGAACCGCGACGTGGTAGGCATGGCGCCGATCCGCTGACCCAATGCGCGCGCCGCATGAGGATCGAAGAGGGGATGATCCCCCTCGCTGCCCAGCACCACTTCCACGGTGGAGCGGCCAAAAAGATCCTCGAAAGCATCGAGGCCAGGACCATCGTTGAGATCGCCAAGCACCATAAGCGCGACGCCTTGCGCCAGTGTCTCGTCAATGCGGGCGCGCAGCCAGATGGCCTGTGCAAGCTGCTTGCGGCGGTTGGCGATGGAGATCTGCATGGCGTGTGTGGCGTCGCGGGCACCGTGCGGGGCCTTGGACTTCAGATGCGCGCCAATCATCCGAAAGCGAAAACCCGCTGCAGTTTCCAACGCCAATTCCAGCGGTGGCTTGGAAAACACCACCAGATCCTCGGTCGCGTCGATGTCGAGATCGATGCGGAACGCGCCGTCAAACCGCGGCGCGCCGGTGGGCCCCAGCGGACCGGTGGCGGGTCCCTGCGGGTCATGCGTCGCTTTCAGCACATCGGGATCATACAGCAGTGCAATCTCCTGCTGTGTGTCGTTCTCGAACCCCATCACAGCGCGGCGCGTGCGCAGATCGAAACGTGCGGCAAAATTCTCAAGTGCTGCGACAGTGCTGTGAGTACGCCCCGCATCAGGCGCTTCAATCACCATGATCGCATCCGCATCCAGTGCGCGGAATACATGTCCAAGAGCTACAATCTGGTCCGCGCGGCTCACGTCCCAGCGGCCCGACCAGCCCTCATCCTCGCGCAAACGGTCCTGATCATCAAAGAGGCTGGCGAACCATTCGACGTTGTAGGTCGCGATGCGCATTAGACGGCCTTGCCCGAGATCGTCTCCCACGCGCGGTTGATATCGATCATCCGCTTTTCGGCCAGTTTGACCGCTTCTTCAGGCAGGCCGCGCGCAATGAGCGCATCGGGATGATTGGCGCGCACCAGCTTCCGCCACGCCGCGCGCGCTTCCGTACGGCTGGCGCCCGGCGGGATGCCCAGCACCGTATGGGGCAGCGGCGAGGTGTTTGGTACGAAGCGCGCGCGCAACGCCTCGAAATCACCGTGCGGGAGCGCGAAGATCGCAGCCACCTCCTCCAGAAAAGCGTTTTCATTGGGGTGGTACAGGCCATCGGCCATGGCGATATGGAACAGGCCTTCCATCAGATCGGTCAGCATATCGGTATCTTCACCGAACATGCCCTTGATCCGGCGGGCATAGACATCGAAGCCCGCCACGTCCGTGCGCGCAAGATCAAAGACCCGCGCCGCCCCCGCCGCATCGGCATCCGGGATCTGGAAAACCTCGCGAAAGGCGGTGACTTCATCACGGGTCACCTGCCCGTCGGCTTTTGCCATCTTGGCGCCCAGCGCGATCACCGCGATGGTGAAGCCGACCGAGCGCTCAGGCGCGCTGCGCAAACGGTCGAATACCGCCGAGAGCCCTTCGCCGGAGGCGAGGGCGGAGAGAGCCTCGGAGATGCGGGTCCAGATCGACATATGTTCACCTTAGCGCCGGTGGAGTGGTTTGTAAGGGCGGGTCGAGGGTCAGGCTCATCAAAATAAGGTCATGCCAGCGGCCCGATTTGCGCCCTACCTGCGGCACTTGCCCCGCTATTGCAAACCCCATTCGGCGGTGAAACGCGATGGCGGGCGCATTTTCTGAGCCGATGCCCGCAACGAGCACATGAATGCCCTGCGCGCGGGCGTTGATCATCGCTGCTTCCAGCAAAGCCCGGCCAGTGCCAAGGCCGGGCCTGGCGGTTATGATGCTGTGCTCGGCCGTGTGGACATACCCATCACCCGCGCGAAAGGGCCCCCAGGTTATGAACCCGGCGCAGACCCCGTCGATCTCGGCTACGAGAAGGGCGTCGCGGCGCGCGGACAGCAGCGCGCGCAGATCGTCCGGAGTTTTTTCCACGCTGGTAAAGGTCGCGGTCGTATCGCGGATCATCGCGTTCCACAGATCCTGCACGGCGCCTAGATCGGCCGCGCGCGCCGGACGGATCAGCACAGCGAGGCTGGCCCGCCAGTCGTGTCGATTCGGGCGCGCAGGAGTGGCAGGCCCGGGTGGAACGTGATGCGCGCGTCGATCAGGATCGGGGCCAGAAGCGCGCCCAAAGCGGCGGCGGCGGGATGGTGGACCTCAAGTGCAGCAAGGCGACAGCCCTCCTGCGTCAGGCGCTTCGCAGGATGGGCATCGGAGGTCCATTCGATCAGTGCAGGCGCGTAATTGTCATAGGGCAGTATCCCGCTGGCAGGCACGGCCATACGCCAGCGCAGATCACCGCGCTGTAGCTCAACGGGCGCGCCGAAACCCTCCGGCAAAGCAGCGAGCGTCGCGTCCAGATCGTCACAGCGGCAAATCCAGTTGGTCAGGCGCGGAGCGCCCTCAAAGCGGTCCAGATCGAACCAGCGGGGGCGGTCGGGCTGCGGCGCGGCGGGGTCGATCGCGATCGCCTCGAGATAGAGATCGTCCTGAAGACCCAGAAGCGTGTTGTGCGTGTGGAACAACGCATGCGCCCCGCCCTGTTGCAGCGGCACGCCGAGGGCCTGCTCCACATGCGCGGTGGCGGTGGCGAGGGTTGCTCCTGCCACCGCGATATGATCGAGAGTGATCATTTGCGTGCAGCGCGGATCAGCTTGAGAATGTCCTGCGCTGCAGCGGGGATATTGGTGCCGGGCCCGAAGATCGCCTTGACCCCTGCATCGTAGAGGAACTGATAATCCTGCTGCGGGATCACACCGCCGCAGATCACCAGAATATCCTCTGCCCCTGCCTCCTTGAGCGCCTTGACCAGTTGGGGTGCCAGTGTCTTGTGGCCTGCGGCCTGACTGCTGATGCCGATGACGTGCACATCATTGTCGACGGCGTCTTGGGCCGCCTCCGCTGGCGTCTGGAACAGCGGCCCCACGTCCACGTCAAAGCCGATGTCCGCGAAGGCGGTCGCGATGACCTTGGCGCCGCGATCGTGGCCGTCCTGCCCCATCTTGACCACAAGCATGCGCGGGCGGCGGCCTTCGGCCTCGGCGAAATCCTCGACCGATTTCTGGATCGCTGCGAAACCTGCGTCGCCCTCGTATGCCGCACCATAGACGCCTGCGAGAGTTTTGACTTCGGCGCGGTGGCGGCCGAACTCTTCTTCCATTGCCATGCTGATCTCCCCTACGGTGGCACGGGCGCGGGCTGCCTCGATGGCTGCCTCGAGCAGATTGCCGCCCTCTGCCGCGCGGCGTTTGACCTCCACGAGCGTTTTCTCGACGTCACCGTCATCGCGGGCAGCGCGGATCCGCTCCAGACGCTTGATCTGGCTGTCGCGTACGGCGACGTTATCCACATCCATGATCTCGATCGCGTCTTCCTTGTCGCGGCGATATTTGTTCACGCCCACGATCACATCCGTGCCCCGGTCCTGCCCCGCTTGCCGTTGCGCGGCTGCTTCCTCGATGCGCAGCTTGGGCATACCGGTTGCGACAGCCTTGGTCATCCCGCCCAGTTCCTCGACCTCCTCAATCAGCGCCCACGCGGCCTCAGCCATGTCGTGGGTGAGCTTTTCGACGTAGTAGGAGCCCGCCAGCGGATCGATCACATTGGTCACGCCGGTCTCCTCCTGCAAGATCAGCTGTGTGTTGCGTGCGATGCGGCTGGAGTTCTCGGTCGGTAGCGCAATCGCCTCGTCGAGCGCGTTGGTGTGCAGCGACTGCGTGCCGCCCAGCACGGCGCTCATCGCCTCGTAGGCGGTGCGGATCACGTTGTTGTAAGGGTCCTGCTCGGCGAGGCTCACGCCGGAAGTCTGGCAATGGGTCCGCAGCATGCTTGATTTAGGATCTTTCGGTTCAAACTCCTCCATGATGCGCGACCACAGCAGGCGCGCCGCGCGCAGCTTGGCCGCTTCCATGAAAAAGTTCATGCCGATGCAGAAGAAAAACGACAGGCGCGGCGCAAATCTGTCCACATCCATACCTGCGGCAATGGCGGTGCGCACATACTCGCGCCCGTCTGCCAAGGTGAAGGCCAGCTCCTGTACGAGGTTCGCGCCCGCTTCCTGCATATGATAGCCGGAGATCGAGATGGAATTGAACTTCGGCATCTCGTTGGCCGTGTATTCGATAATGTCCGCGATGATCTTCATCGAGGGTTCAGGCGGATAGATATAGGTGTTGCGCACCATGAACTCTTTTAGAATGTCGTTCTGAATGGTGCCGGAGAGCACGGCACGGCTGTGCCCCTGCTCCTCGCCCGCCACGATGAAACTCGCGAGGATCGGGATAACCGCGCCATTCATCGTCATGGAAACGCTGACTTTATCCAGCGGAATGCCGTCGAAGAGGATCTTCATATCCTCGACGCTGTCAATCGCCACACCGGCTTTGCCCACATCGCCCTCAACGCGCGGATGGTCGCTGTCATAGCCCCGATGGGTGGCCAGATCGAATGCCACGGAAACACCCTGCTGGCCCGCAGCAAGTGCGCGGCGGTAGAAAGCGTTTGATTCCTCCGCCGTTGAAAAGCCCGCGTATTGGCGGATCGTCCAGGGGCGGCCTGCATACATCGTGGCCTTGACGCCACGGGTGTAGGGCGCCTGACCTGGTATGCCACCCAGATGGCCCACGCCCTCCAGATCCTCGGCGGTGTAGAGCGGGGAGACGTCGATGCCTTCCAAAGTTTTCCAGGTCAGATCCGAGAGCGCGCGGCCGCGCAGCTCCCCCTCAGCCAGTTTGCGCCAATCGTCCTTGGAAGCGGGTGTCGGTTTGTTGGTCATGGGACTGTCCTTTTGTCAGTGCTCCCACAGGCAGGCTGAGGCCTGTTCTTGTGCGGGAGGGATCCTCTGTCAGTGTCGCAAGCCCGTCCGCACCTGCGGTGAGCCACATCATATCATCGGCATAGGCTTCGCGCAGCGCGGCAGATTGCACGGTCGTGAAGGGGTTCCAGCGCCCCTCACCCACCGCCAGATGCGCGGGCAAGGCCGTGGCTGGTACGCCGTTCTCTACCATTTTAGTGCGCAGCATCACCACGTCGGGCGAGCGGTTGAGCCAGCTTTCAGCGTAGGAAGATGGCGCGGGATGCTCTGTGGCTTGCGCCAGCACCTTGTCGGCCTGCCCTGCGAATTGCTCGAACGGCAGGACCTTGATCTGGGCATGGGGCAATGCACATGCCAGATCACTAATTACATCGCGCCATGTGCGCGGGGAAGTCGCCAGCGCCGCCAGTCGCACCTCATCCGGCAAGGGATGCCCGCGCCCGAGCCCGTAGGCTGCAATAGACGACCACCAAAGATCCTGCGCGCGAATACACATAACGACGCGGGTGATACCGCCCTCAAAGGCGGCATCGAGCCGGGCCATGCGTTCCCCGATGGCGGGATAGAGGCTGGCGGCCCGCAGGCACGCACGCGGGGCGCCGATCATGTTTTCCTCGCTCACCAGCAGACGCTGCGCCCCCGCCCGCTCCGCCTGCGCGGCGTGAAGGCGCACGCGCCCCATTGCGCGACGTTGCAGATTGCGCCCGTTGAGCATGCGCGGCGCGTCAAAGAGCCCGTCAAAGAGCCCCTTGCGGAGCATATGTGGCTCCCAGAGCGCGGTTCCCTCCGCCATGAGGCGCGACCGGTTGCCACGGACATAATGCTGAAAACTGGTCGAGCCGGTGCGGTGGGCTCCTACGTGAAGAATGATATCCATAAGCCTAGCAATACCTTTGCGCATCAAGGCTGCACAGGGCAGCCAGGGAAAACAGTCTGCCGCAGTCATGCGACAAAACCTCTTGCGGCGCTCTTAATGGTAAAAATGGCGCTATGCGGCTTCGCAATCGCCTTTGCCCCCCCTATATAGAGGGCAAAGGGAGAGCTTATGAAGTCTTTGTTAGGTGCTGTTATTATTGCCGTTTTGGCGGGTGGCGTGCAGGCACAAACGCTGTTCTCGCCACATCTGCCACTCGTGATAGTGGAGGCGGCTGGGACAGATTTGAATGAATTTAAATGGAAAAACCGCCTCGTCATTGTTTTTGCCGACAGCGAGGACGATCCTGCCTTCATCGAACAGATGGAGTTGCTCAATTTAAGACCCGAGGAGTTGTCCGAGCGGGATGTGGTAGTGATCGTGGATACGGATCCCGCCGCGCGCAGCGATATCAGGCTCAAAATGAGGCCGCGTGGCTTCATGCTGACGCTTGTGGGCAAGGACGGTAATGTGGCGATACGCAAACCTTTCCCCTGGAGCGTGCGCGAAATCACGCGGAGCATCGACAAGATGCCCATGCGCCAGCGCGAAATACGCGAAGCCAAGGAAACGCCGGAAGGCTGAGGTTTACGCATTACCTACAGGCTCCCCGAGCAGTTCCGATATAAGAAGTGGGGGCGCGGCTGCCTCCACCTCACTCGAACTCCATGATCACATCGTCCACAGACAGGCTGTCCCCTGCACCCGCGTTGATTTTGGTCACGGTGCCTTTTTTCTCTGCGCGCAGGATGTTCTCCATCTTCATTGCTTCGATGGTGCACAGCGCCTGCCCTTCCTGAACCTCGTCGCCAACCTGCACATCAAGCTTTACGATCAGGCCTGGCATCGGGCAAAGCAGCAGTTTGGACGTGTCCGGCGGCACCTTCACGGGCATCTTGCGCGCCATTTCGGCTTGTAAGGGCGTGCGCACGTGAACCTTCATATCCGCGCCGCGTGTGCGGATGCGGAAGCCGCCGGAGATCTTGCCCACTTTGAGGATCAGCGGTTTGTCCGCCACTGTCATCGTGGCAAGATGGTCGCCCGGGGTCCAATCGCCTGCAACGCGAAGGGTCTCACCATCCGCAAACGCGACGGAGGCCCCGGTTTTATCCGCGGTTATCGTCACGTCAAAGCTGTGCTCTTGCAAGGTCACGTTCCAGTCGCTGCCGACTTTGCGCTCGTGATTGTCCATCCGGCCGGACACGCGTGCGCGGCGGATCTCGCCGACGCGGTGCATGGCAGCGGTGGCGGCAGCAATGCGGCGGAGCTCGCCCTCCTCCAGCGTCACACCCTCGAAGCCGTCAGGATACTGCTCCTCGATAAACGCGGTGGTCATTTCACCTGCGACGAAGATGGGATGATCCATCACAGCGCTGAGGAAAGGCAGATTATGGCCGATCCCCTCCACTTCAAAGCTGTCGAGGGCCACGCGCATCCGCTCGATGGCCTCAGCACGGGTAGGCGCCCATGTGCACAGCTTGGCGATCATGGGATCATAGTACATCGAGATCTCACCACCCTCGTAGACGCCGGTATCGTTGCGTACGGCTGTCTCGCCCGAAGGAGCATCGCCGTGCCATTTATCATTGTCGAGAAGCGGCCCTGCCGCGATTTCCGCAGGCGGGCGGTAGCGCGTCAGACGACCGATGGAAGGCAGGAAGCCGCGGTAGGGATCCTCGGCATAGAGGCGGTTTTCGATGGCCCAGCCATTTATCTGCACATCGTCCTGGGTGATGCTCAGCGCTTCGCCATTAGCAACGCGGATCATCTGCTCGACCAGATCGACGCCGGTGATCATCTCGGTGATCGGATGCTCGACCTGCAAACGCGTGTTCATCTCGAGGAAGTAGAAGTTCTTGTCTCCGTCCACGATGAATTCGACAGTACCAGCACTCGTGTAGCCCACGGCCTGCGCTAAAGCGACCGATTGCTCGCCCATCGCCTTGCGGGTGGCAGCATCGAGGAACGGGCTTGGCGCTTCTTCCACGACTTTCTGGTTGCGGCGCTGGATAGAGCATTCCCGCTCGTTAAGATAAATCCCGTTGCCATGCGCATCGCAGAGGACCTGGATTTCGATGTGACGCGGCTGGGTCACGAATTTCTCGATGAAGATTCGGTCATCGCCGAAGGAATTGGCCGCTTCATTCTTGGACGACTGGAAGCCTTCCCGCGCCTCCGCATCGTTCCATGCGATGCGCATGCCCTTGCCGCCACCACCCGCCGAGGCCTTCAGCATCACCGGATAGCCCACATCATTGGAGATTTTAACCGCCTCGTCCGCATCCGCGATGATGCCCATGTAGCCGGGTACGGTGCTTACACCCGCTTCCTTGGCGATCTTCTTGGAGGTGATCTTGTCGCCCATCTTTTCGATCGCGCCAACCGGGGGACCCACAAAGGCCACGCCCGCCGCACTCAGGGCTTCGGCAAATTTGGAGTTTTCGGAGAGAAAACCGTAACCGGGATGCACCGCTTCGGCACCCGAGGATTTTATGGCCTCCATCACCTTGTCGATCACGATATAGGATTGATTGGCTGGCGGCGGGCCGATGTGAATGGCCTCATCCGCCATCTTGACGTGCAACGCTTGCTTGTCCGCATCCGAATAGATCGCGACGGTCTTGATGCCCATTTTGCGTGCTGTTTTGATGACGCGGCAGGCAATCTCGCCCCGGTTGGCGATCAGGATATTATTGAACATAGCTTCGGCCCTTGTGATGGAAAAACTGAGGTGTGAAACGCAAAAACCCCCACCGGCGAGGTGCCGGCAGGGGTCTGCGGAAAGCGGGACTGGAGTCAAAGCCTCCGCCGAAGCTGTTATCTACGGCAGTTCGTGATGTTGGAATTACAGGCCAATACGTTTGCGCCTGCGCCCAAGGCTGCCCCTGTTGCGAGGTTGCCACCGGTGACCGCAGCAACACCAGCGCCGACCGCGCCGCCGCCGAGGGCCTGTTCGCCGATGTTGTTACCGCAAGCCGCAAGGCCTGCGACAGCTGTAAGTGCAAGTACGATTTTGGGCATTCCCATGAGTTCGATCCTTTTTTTGAGTTCCTTGGCGAACAAACACCGGACCGGCCAATACGTTCCCGCCTCACCCGAACTTTCGAACACGCAGGCGGTCCAACCCGGCCGGACCTCTCAAAAAGGACGGGCAGCGCGGCGGAGGGACTTGCCTGCTGCCCGTCAAAGGAAGGGTTTTGGTTCTGAGGTAGGAAACGCAAGTGACCGTAATACGGCTGCGCTACCTGTCTTACCCTGCGACGGGTAAGCGCACAGACCAAGCCGGATCTTCGACGGCCCTGAATATCGGCCAAGCCTCGCCCATAAGGCGGTGTGCTGCGCAACATCATGCCGATCACTCGCCCACAATCGCGGGAAATGACTGCCGCGCGCTTCGCATATCGATCTTGAGCATCGCCTCGTAGTCGGCAGGATCGAAGGGATCTGTTGCAGGGATAACCTCGCGGCCGAAAAACCACGACAGGCGGCCGGCATCCAAATTGCCACGCTCGAACGGTTCTTCGCCGAAGTTTTCCCAAAGTGCTTTGAAGAAAGCCTCGTCCGCGCGCTTGTCGGGGGCACGGCGGTCGGAGCGCCGCTCTCGCCGGGTGATCTCTGTGGCGCCCTTAGGGTTGGCGCGACGCAGTGTAAACTGGAAATCGGTTCCAGGCAGACGACCCGGGAAGCCGCGGTGTTTGAGCATATAGGCTAGTGCCATGCTGCGCCCTCCGCGGTGAGGACTGTTTGGGTCAGGACGGGCGCAAACGCCCATCCTGTCTGTGATTTATTTGTACTTGCCGGTATAGACCGGCTCTTGGCTGATTGGCTCAACCACGACAAATTCTTCGACCTGCTGCTCGCGCGCACAGGCGGCAACCAGGACGACGAGTCCAAGGGCTGCCAAAAGCGTGATGTTCTTCGACATCTGTATCTCCTGTCACTTGTTGTACGGGACGGGCTATCACACCCTGTATTATATCCCGCATGGGAATCGGACGCTGCACACGCACCGCCTTGAGGCATCATATCCGACCGCTGCACCGCTGGATATGTGGATAAAACTGTGGGCAAATTCTGTGACTCCAAAGTCGCAACTACAGGATCGCGTGAGCGTCGCGCCGCAAGATATTGTGCGTGCATCAGAAGTCATCCCATATGCAGCTGTCGCTTTCAGGACGAAACGCTTCGAAATACTGGACAGCGTCCGGGTCCGCTATGCCGAATTCGGTAATCCGGTCCATGAAGGAAATCATGACCTTATCGCCTTCCAGCGTGTACTGCGCAATATAGGGAAGCGCCAGCGTTTCACACAGGTACTTCATATCTTCGCCTGCGGTAGCGAAGGAAATCTTGTCCGGCCCTTCGGCGATCATCGGCGCGAGGAAGCGAAACCTCAAATACGTCGCATCGTCCTGAGCATCCACCAACACTTCATGGAGGCTCACGGGCTGGCCCGACGGCACGTCTGCTGCCACAGCGGGCGCCGCGAGCAGCAAGATGGAGAGTAGCAACTTCATGGCGTTTCCGCCGAATGGGTTTCGAACTCTGCAGGCGAAACGATCTCAATCAGCTCCATATCGTCGGAATGGCGCACTTCGCGGTGGCGGATGCCGGAGGGCTGCACCACGCAAGAGCCCGCACGCAGCGTATGCTCTCCCTCCCCTTCATACTCAAACACCACCCACCCTTTGGTCACATAGACCATCTGGAAATCCAGATCATGGGTGTGCCAAGTGCCGGGGCTCTCCATGCCGGGCACGGCACGGATGACGTGGGCGCCAAATTTGCCGCCCGTCGCCTCCGTGACGCCAAGCTGGCGATACTCGAAAAATGGGCGCAGCCCCGCGCCTGCGAAGGTGCCACTGTCGGCATGGCTGATGGTGAAACCGGGAGTGGACCAGATGCTCATGGCCTTCCCCCTCCGGTCAGGTGTTGCGAAGCGCCTCTATCAACTCGTCCTTGTTCATGTCCGAGCGTCCGTCGACTTCCAGTTCTTGAGCCCTCTCGTAGAGCGCGTCGCGGGTCCAATCCTCGTAGGGCGGCGCCTTGCCCCCCTTGCGCGACGGGTTCCGATCGTCGCTGGCCTGTCCATTGGCGATTGCCGCGGCCTTGCTCTTGGATGCACCATCCTCGCGCAGTGCTTCGTATGTGTCGTCGTCCTTGATGGACGGGCCGTGGTCTTTGGTCATAGCTATCTCCTTTGCACCCCAACACCGCCGTACGCAAAGCGGTTCCAGCGCCGCTCGCAGCGCGCTGCACGGTCCGGAGATCGAAAGAAAAAGAAGCTTGAACAACCATTGCAGCGCCTACAGAGGAATATTGTCGTGTTTTTTCCACGGCCGCTCGGTTCTCTTGTTCCGCAGGCTGGCAAACGCGCGCGCGATGCGCTTGCGTGTGGCGTGCGGCTGGATCACCTCGTCCACAAAACCCCGCTCGGCGGCAACGAACGGATTGGCAAAACGTGCCTCGTAGTTCGCGGCGTGCTGGGCAATCTTTTCGGGGTCCTTCGCATCGGCACGGTGGATGATTTCGGTCGCACCCTTGGCGCCCATCACGGCGATCTCGGAGGTGGGCCAGGCGTAGTTGAAATCTGCCTTCAAATGCTTGGACGCCATCACCACATAGGCGCCACCGTAGGCCTTCCGCGTGATCAAGGTCACCATCGGCACAGTCGCCTCGCCGTAGGCGAAGAGAAGCTTGGCGCCGTGCTTGATCACGCCGCCGTATTCCTGTGTCACGCCGGGCAGGAAGCCCGGCACGTCGACCAGTGTGAGGATCGGGATTTCGAAGGCATCGCAGAAGCGCACGAAGCGCGCGGCCTTGCGCGCTGAATCGATATCGAGCACGCCTGCGAGCACCATCGGCTGGTTCGCGACCACACCCACGGTGCGGCCTTCGATGCGGATAAATCCGGTGATGATGTTCTTGGCAAACTCTTCCTGGATCTCATAAAAATCACCCTCGTCTGCAAGCTTCAGGATAAGCTCTTTCATGTCGTAGGGCGTATTGGCACTTTCGGGCACCAACGTATCGAGCGATGGCTCGAGCCGGTCGGGCGTGTCGAAGAAGGTGCGCACAGGCGGCTTCTCGCGATTGTTGGAGGGCAGGAAATCGACCAATCGGCGAACCTCGGCGAGGGCCTCCACGTCGTTCTCGAATGCGGCGTCAGCTACGGAGGATTTCCGCGTGTGCGTGGTCGCACCACCCAGCTCCTCAGCCGTGACCTGCTCGTTCGTTACCGTCTTGACCACATCGGGACCAGTCACGAACATATACGAGCTGTCTTTGACCATGAAGATGAAATCGGTCATCGCGGGGGAGTAGACGGCACCGCCCGCACAGGGGCCCATGATCACGCTGATCTGCGGCACGACGCCCGAGGCCTCGATATTGCGCTGGAATACGTCGCCATAGCCCGCGAGGCTGTCCACACCCTCCTGGATGCGCGCGCCGCCAGAATCATTAATCCCGATAATGGGCGCGCCGTTCTGCACAGCCATATCCATGATCTTGCAAATTTTCTTGGCGTGGGTTGCGGAGACGGAGCCGCCCAGCACGGTGAAATCCTGCGCAAAAACATAAACGAGACGCCCGTTGATCGTACCCCAGCCCGTGACCACACCATCGCCCGCAGGCTTCTGGCTCTCCATCCCGAAATCGGTGCAGCGATGCGTTACGAACATATCGAACTCCTCGAAGGAGCCCTCATCGAGCAACAGATGCACCCGCTCGCGGGCGGTCAGCTTGCCGCGTCCGTGCTGAGCGTCGATGCGGGCCTGACCACCGCCCAGTTTCGCATCGATGCGGCGGTCGTCGAGCTGTTGCAGGATATCTTTCATGGACGGCGTCTCCCCAAGGATTATCTATTCGAATGTAGCGGAAGGGCAGCTGGAGACAAAGAGCCTTATTGCAAATTTGCAAAGTATTTCCAAGAACGTGATTGCAAATTGCAAATCAGCTAACTTTCGGACGTTTACAAAGCCGCAAACCGGTGTCGACAAACCGGTAACCGCGTATTAGGACATTGGTTATGCAACAGATCAGAGAAGATCTCCAGCCGGTCATATTTGGCGATCGGAGGTCACCCCCTCATATCTTTACCCTTATACTGCTCGCGGGCATGTCCGCCTGCGTCATGAACATGTTCCTGCCAAGCTTGCCTGCGATGGCCGAGCATTTCGAGGCCGATTACGCGGTCATGCAGTTATCCGTGGCAATCTATCTGGGGTTTTCAGCGGTCTTGCAGATCTTTGTCGGACCGATCTCGGATAAGTTCGGACGCCGTCCCGTGATCCTGTGGGGGCTGGCGATCTTTTTGGTGGCGACGGTCGGCTGCATCTACGCATCCAACATCGAGACGTTCCTGACTTTCCGCATGATGCAGGCCGCAATCGCAACTTCGATGGTCCTGAGCCGTGCAGCGGTGCGCGATATGTATGCGCAGGATCAGGCGGCGTCGATGATCGGCTATGTGACGATGGGTATGGCCGTAGTGCCGATGATCAGCCCGGCCATCGGCGGGGTGCTTGATGAATGGTTCGGCTGGCAGGCCGTGTTCTGGGCGCTCTTCGTGCTGGGTGCCGCAACGATGCTGCTGGCCTGGGGCGATATGGGGGAAACAGCAATGCCCTCGACCAAATCCCTCACCGCACAATTCGGCGAATACCCCGAATTGCTGCGCAGCGTCCGGTTCTGGGGCTATGCTCTGGCCGCAAGCTTCAGCTCGGGTGCGTTTTTCGCGTATCTCGGCGGCGCGCCTTTCGTGGGCCAAGAGGTGTTCGGCATGTCGCCTGCAACGCTTGGCTTTTTCTTCGGCGCTCCGGCGGTTGGGTACTTCCTCGGCAATTTTCTCACCGGACGCTATGCGACCCGCTTCGGCGTCAATCAGATGGTGCTTTGGGGCTGTGCGGCCAACGCGACCGGCGGCACGATTTCACTGCTGATCTTCGAGGCGGGATACGGCAGCCCGGCGAGCTTTTTCGGGATGATGACGCTAGTGGGCCTCGGCAACGGGTTGACGATCCCCAATGCCACGGCAGGGATGCTGTCCGTGCGGCCCCATCTGGCGGGCACGGCATCGGGCCTCGGCGGTGCAATCATGATCGGTGGCGGCGCATTTCTGAGCGCCTGGGTCGGTGTTCTGCTGACACCTGAAAGCGGTGCCTTCCCGCTCCTTTGGATGATGCTGGTCACTGCGGTTCTGGGCCTCGTGTCCATCGCCTTTGTCATGCGTCGCGAGCAAGCGCTGACGCGCAGGCCTGCCCCACCCTTGTGAAGATTGATTTGCAAAGTTAAGGATAAATTATTCTGACTTTGCAAAAGGCACGCCATGGCCACTCAAAAACTCTATGCCGGGGCCAAGCTGCGCGAGCAGCGTCTCAAGATTGGACACACGCAGAAGGAGTTCGCCGGCCGCCTCGGCGTCTCCCTGCCCTATCTGAACCAGATGGAGAACAACAATCGGCCCGTCTCCACGACGGTCGTTCTGGCGCTCGCATTCGAATTCGGGATGGACGTGACGGAGCTGAGTTCGGGCGATACGGAGCGGCTGACCAGCGATATGCAAGAGGTGCTGGCCGATCCGATTTTTGCGGCTGACATGCCTGCGCTGGCCGATCTGCGACTTGCCGCCTCCAACGCGCCCGGCCTCGCGCGGGCATTCATCGCGCTGCACCAAGGCTACCGGCAAGCGCACGAGCGGCTCGCCTTTCTCGATGAAGCGCTGGGGCGCGAGGACGCCCGTCCGACCCCGAGCCCTTGGGAGGAAGTAAGGGATTTTTTCCACTACTGCGATAATTACATCGACGCAGTTGACCGCGCCGCCGAACATTTCGCCGCCCGTGCGGGGGGTGACATCCGCGCGTTCGCGGTCGAGACCTTGGTCGCCTCGGGGCTTTCGGTAGCCTACACTGATATGGACGCGCTCCGCCTCGTCGACCGCACGCGGGGCGAGGTGCACATCTCGTCGCGCGCACCCGCCCAAACCCAGACTTTCCAGCTTCTGTTGCAGGTCGCACTGGCGCAGAACAACACATTGCTCGAAGCGACGCTGGATCTGGCGCGCTTTCATTCTCCCGCTGCCCGCGAGATCGCCAAAATCGGGCTGGCCAATTACTTCGCCGGTGCGGCCCTCCTGCCCTATGCAGTGTTTCAAGCACGCGCGCAGGACTGCCGCCATGATCTGGAGGTGCTGTCCCAGCAGTTCGGCGCCTCGATCGAACAGATCGCCCACCGCCTTGCCACACTGCAGCGACCGGGGGCCAAGGGGGTGCCATTCTTCTTCGTACGCGTCGATCAGGCAGGGACGATCACCAAGCGTCACTCGGCCACGCGGCTGCAATTTGCACGCTTCGGGGGCGCCTGTCCGCTTTGGAACGTGCACCGCGCCTTCGAGACACCGAGCCAGTTTCTGCGGCAACTGGCCGAAACACCGGACGGGGTTCGCTATATCTCCATCGCACGGGATATTTCGAAATCAGCGGGCAGGTTCGGCGCACCGACGCGGCGGTTTGCGCTCGCGCTCGGGTGCGAGGTGCGGCACGCCTCGCAGCTCGTCTATGCCGACGGGCTGGACCTGAGTACCGACTCCGCGTTCGAGCCCATCGGGATCTCCTGCCGCATCTGCGTCCGAACCGAATGCCACCAGCGCTCCGTACCGCCGCTCGAGCGCAATCTCGTCGTCGATCCTGACCGCCGCGACGTGCTGCCCTACCGCGTCGACTAACGCTTGGCCGCGCGCCATCCCGCCGCTTTGGCCTCTGCGGCAGAGCAGAACCACCGTTCGCCTTTCAAGGTGTCGATGCGCGTGCGGCTATAGAATTCCTGACCCCGTACATGGAAGATCCGCGTGCCATTGGCGCTGATGTTCCCTTTGATGTTGCACTCTCCGCTCGCGGGCTTTGGCGCAGCCCTGCGCGCTTTTCGGTGCTGTTCGGGTGACTGTAGGCGCACCGCATGCAGTCCGCGGTCCTCGGCGGCAGCTGCACGCTCAAGCGCCGCATAATCAGCACCGTATTTCACGTACGCAAAGGCGAGCCCCTCCCCCACCAGCCACACGCCCACATCGCCGCCCAGCGCCGTACACCTTGCCACCGTGCGGCCATATCGATCGGTGTCCAAAACTTCGCAACTGGTATCGACTCCGCTGTAACGGTCCGAGACGACCTTGCCGATCCAACCTCCACACGCCCAGTCGGCACCCTGTTCGGTCACGCACATCTGGTCCATTTCCGGCGCGTCGATGGCGTGGAGCCGGATCTTAGTGCCTGCCACTTCAAATGTATCACCGTCGATGACGCGAATGGTCCCGTTCACGGCGCCGCGGTTCGCGTGCGCGTTATCGGCACCGATGACGGAGAGTACGGCAGCAATTGCCACCGCCCCCCCAAAAGCCCTAAGGCCGATATAGGTCAAGTATTTCATCCACACGGGTCAAAGCCATCCATGCGTCTGAAATATGGCAATTTTTCAAAAAGGTTAACAGAAAGTTAACAGTGTCCTAAAAAACACCCCGAATCGTTAACCTTTATCGCTGTTGCGTCTCCCAGTCGGGGTGGATCCACGGCTCATCGTTCGATGCTGCCAGAGGCTCCTTGCCCAGCACATAATCCGCAATCTTTTCACCCACCATAATCGAGGGCCCGTTGAGATTGCCATTGGTGATGCGCGGGAAGATCGAGCTGTCTGCAACCCGCAGCCCCTCCACACCAATCACGCGGCCTTGGGCATCAACTACGGCGTCCTTATCGTCACTTCGCCCCATTTTGCAGGTGCCGCAGGGATGATAGGCGCTCTCGGCATGCTCCCGCACGAAGGCATCGATCTCGTCGTCCGACTGCACGTCGGCACCGGGCTGGATCTCGTGTTTGACGTAGGGCTTGAAGGCGTCCTGCGCAAAGATCTCGCGCGTGAGGCGGATGCAGCGCCGCCACTCCTCCCAGTCCTCCTCGTGGGACATATAGTTAAAGAGAATCTTAGGATTGTCCGCAGGATCATTCGAGGCAAGCGAAACACGGCCCCGCGATTTGGAGCGCATTGGCCCCACATGAGCCTGAAATCCGTGCCCCTCTGCCGCTGCCTTGCCATCGTAGCGCACGGCGATGGGCAGGAAATGATACTGTATATCGGGATAGGGCACGCCCGCGCGGCTTCGGATGAACGCAGCGCTCTCGAACTGGTTGGAGGCACCCATGCCACGCTTGGAAAAGAGCCATTGGGCCCCGATGATACCTTTCCAGATGAGGTTCCAGTAGCGATAGAGCGTCACCGGCTGGCTCGCGGCCATCTGCAGGTAGATCTCCAGATGGTCCTGAAGGTTCCCTCCGACGCCGGGGCGATCTGCAATCACGTCAATGCCGTGCTCTGCCAAATGCGCGGCAGGGCCGATGCCCGACAACATCAGGAGCTTGGGCGAATTGATCGAGGAGGCAGCGAGGATCACCTCGCGGCGCGCGCGGATCACCTCAACGGTGCCGTTGCGCTCGACCTCCACTCCAACGGCACGTCCCTCTTCGATCACCACACGGCGCGCCAAGGCGCGGGTCAGCTCCACGTTGTCATGCTTGAGAGCAGGGCGCAGGTAAGCGTTGGCCGCCGACCAGCGCCGCCCGTCATGCACCGTTTGCTCCATAGGGCCGAAACCTTCTTGTTTGTGCCCGTTATAGTCGTCAGTCGCCTCATAGCCGGCTTGCTTGCCCGCCTGCACAAAAGCCTCGAACAACGGGTTTTCCCGGGGGCCGCGACTTACGTGCATGGGACCGTCCGTGCCACGCCAATAGGGGTCGCCCCCGTGGCCGCCGTCGTGCCATGTCTCCATCCGCCGGAAGTAGGGTAGCACGTCGGCATAACTCCAGCCTTCCGCGCCCTCATCGCGCCAGTGGTCAAAATCCATGGCGTGACCGCGCACATAGACCATCCCGTTGATCGACGACGACCCACCGATGACCTTCCCGCGCGGGCAGACAAGCTCGCGCCCCCCCAGATGCGGTTCAGGCTCGGATTTATAGCCCCAGTCGTATTGCTTCATGTTCATGGGGTAGCTGAGTGCCGCAGGCATCTGGATGAACGGCCCCGCATCCGTGCCACCATGCTCGATCACCAGCACCGACGCACCGGCCTCCCCCAGACGGTAGGCCATGGCACAGCCGGCACTGCCGGCGCCAACGATTACAAAATCCGCTTCCATCACACTCACCTTATTCCATCGTGATTCTCCGGTGGGTCAAGGAGGCCGCAGGCCCCCGGCGTTTGCCGGGCTTGTCCTTGAGGCGCCGGAGATTAGCACCCATAATTGACGAGGTGAATTGAGGATCAGTTTGACCCCTAAATCACCTCAACGCAGCAGGGCAAAGCTTCTCTGCCCGAACCGCCAGACTTGTTTTGCGAGAACGCCCGCCACGGTTCCCGAGAAAGGAACTGCGCGGCAGGCGCTCGTCCAGATAACGCCTTGTTCAGAAGGGCGCTTCCATATCGCCCATGCGGACGAAAACCGATTTGAGCTGGCTGTAATGCTCGATCGCGGCCTTCGAATTCTCACGGCCCACACCGGAGTTTTTCATACCTCCGAAAGGGGCCTCCACAGGCGCATCGTTATAGCTGTTGATATAGCAGGTTCCCGCCTCGAAGCCTGCCACCATACGGTGCGCACGGCTCAGATCATTCGTGAACACACCGGCGGCCAGCCCGAACTCAGTGTCGTTGGCACGGGCCAGGACGTCATCTTCGTCCTCAAAATCCAGCACCGCCATCACGGGGCCAAAGATTTCCTCCCGCGCGATCACCATATCGTCGGTCACATCGGCAAAAACGCAAGGCTGCATGTAAAAGCCCGGCCCCTCGATGGCCTTGCCACCATACGCCAGGCGCGCGCCTTCCGCCTCGCCCTTGGCGATGTAGCCGAGTGCGATGTCGAGTTGGCGGCGTGATGTCATGGGGCCAAAGTTCGTGGCGGGGTCCATAGGATCGCCGATCACAGCATTGTCGAGCCGTTCTGACAGGCGCTTCAGGAACGCCTCCTTGATGTTCTTGTGCACGAAAACCCGCGTCCCGTTCGAACAAACCTGCCCGGAACTGTAGAAATTCGCCATGATCGCACCCGAGACCGCGTTCTCCAGATTTGCATCGTCAAAGATGATCAGCGGAGATTTGCCGCCCAGCTCCATCGTGACATGCTTCATTTCGGCCGCAGCCGCGGCATAGACCTTGCGGCCCGTGGGCACGGACCCGGTGAGCGATACTTTGTCGACGCGCGGATCGGTGACCAGTGCGGCACCGACCTCGCCCATGCCCTGCACAACGTTATAGAGTCCCGCAGGCAGGCCCGCCTCGTGCAGGATCTCGGCGACCTTTAGGGCGCTGAGTGGTGTCGTCTCGGAGGGCTTGAAAACCATCGCGTTGCCGCAGGCGAGTGCCGGTGCGCCCTTCCAGCAAGCGATCTGGGTGGGGTAGTTCCATGCGCCGATACCGACGCAAACGCCCAGCGCCTCGCGGCGGGTATAGACCCAGTCTTCGCCCAACTGGATATGCTCACCCGTCAGGGTCGCGGCCAGCCCGCCGAAATACTCCAACGCGTCAGCACCGGAAGTGGCATCAGCCACCGAGGTTTCCTGGTAGGGCTTGCCTGTGTCATAGGTCTCAAGAATCGACAGGTCGTGATTGCGCTCCCGCATGATGTCAGCGGCACGGCGCAGGATGCGTCCCCGCTCGGTCCCGCTCATCGCGGCCCAAGCCGATTGCGCCGCTTTCGCTGCGGCGATGGCCTGATCTACGATTGCGGGTGTGGCCGCATGCAGGGTTGCGATCACTTCGCCGGTCGCGGGATAGATAACCTCGATCGGTGTGCCGGCCGTGTCTTCGACATACTGGCCGTTGATGAAATGGCTGGCGGTAGGTTGGGTCTGCATAAATCTCTCTTTTTATTCAGGTGCGGCCCCGCGCGCGCCGTGCGCGGGGCTTTTCAGGGCGCGCTCAGTTCAGGGGCGTAGCCTGACCGTCGAGCTCTTTAAGGCTTCGGGTATTGCCGAAGAACATGTAGGCAAGCGCTGCCAGATAGATTCCGATGACCACGCTGCCGACCCACTGGATCTGCAACCACTGGCTCTGGAACAACAGCGTCAGCACGAAGAGGCCGATCGCATTGGCCAGCACGTAGGACACTGTGCCGAAACGCTCGGTGGTGAGGTTGAGGTTGTCGGTGTAAAGGCGAATGAGCGAGTCAAACGAATTGATCACGAACACGATGCCCACGATAGTCATAGCCCAGTTGGGCAGACCCTCGGTGCCAATCCCGTTGAGATGGTAGAAGTAGAGGACCGTAAACCACAGTGCCAGCGGGATGGATGGGAAGATCAGCAAGGCTGCCAGCAATTGGTAGGTCTTGATGCCACCCACAAAGCGCGACACGAACTGCCCGATCATGATGGACCACGCAAACCACCAGAAAAGGTAGAACTCGTGGTATTCGGTCAGCGGTATGATAAATTTGTGGATATTTGCGAAGTAGCCGCCGATGTTGCTGCCGGTGGACGCCAAATCACCAACGCTCATACCCGCGTTCAAGAACATGTAGACGATCAGCCCAAAGAACAGCACGGTCGAGCTGACCGAGAGGACCTTGACGAACTTGATGTCTGTGGAGCTGAACGCAGCCACGAGGATCACCAGGAAGCAGATCACGTAGAAGACCGGCAGGATCGTCTCGCCGTCACCCACTTCAGCAATGTAATAAGGCATGTAGATCAGAAACAATGCACCGGTGAAAGCGCAGGTCGTGATGATGACGATGTTGTTGAGCACGCGCACGGCGGGGATCTCGAAGAACTTGGTCCGGGGCTCAATGGCGCAGAAATAGAATGTCGTCAGGAAGTAGAACGCCCAGATCAGAAATCCCCAGAACCCGAATTCGAGCGCGAGCGGATTGGTGAAGGCATAGGCAGGCTCAGCTGCCGTATCGGCATAGAGCGGATAATCGAAAGCGAGCGGGAACATGATCAGCCCCACATCAAGCCCCGAAGTGAACAGGATCGCGATGAACACATAAAGCGGCTGCGGGGTTGTCCCGGTCAGCTCAAGGTTCCACCATTTGATGGTACAGAAGATCACCAGCACGAAGGCAAGGATCACTCCGAAGGAGATGATTGAAGTTAGCATGTCAGTCCCTATCGGTTGTTGTCGGGTGCGTTTTCAATCCGGCAGACCTGCACCCTTCGGGGCCGCCGGTATCTTGTATTTCGCTATTTTTTATTCTCCGCGCGGGAAGCGCTTATTCTCTTCCAACACGTTCAAATCCATGTGGTTCCGCATATAGGCCTCCGACGCTGCCCTAAGGGGTTGGTAATCCCAAGGATAATACCCGCCCGAGCGCAGCGCCTCATAGACGATCCAGCGGCGTGCCTGTGATTTACGCACATCTGCGTCATAGGCGGCCAGATCCCAACGCGCCTCCGACTTCGCGCGCAATTGCGCCAGCGTACCTGCGTGTGCAGGTGCGTCCGCCAGATTGTGCAATTCGTGCGGGTCTGCCTCCAGATCGAACAGTTGGTCGGGATCGAGCGCGCAGCGGTTGTACTTCCATTTGCCGTAGCGCAGGGACACCATCGGCGCATAGGATGCCTCGGCAGCGTATTCCATCGCCACAGGTTCGGTCCGCTCGCCCCCCTGCCCCAGCGGCACAAGGCTCTGCCCCGTGGTCCAGGGCATAGTCTCGGACATATCTACGCCGGCCAGATCACACAGCGTCGGGCAGACGTCGATATTGCTCACCGGCGTCGTGTTGAGGCCTGTCTCCATCTGCGGAGCACTGATCATCAGGGGCACGCGCGCGGAGCCCTCGAAAAAACTCATCTTGAACCACAGGCCGCGCTCGCCCAGCATATCGCCATGGTCGGAGACAAACAGGATGATCGCTTCCTGCCGTGTGTCCTCCATCGTTTGGAGGATCTCGCCGATCTTGTCGTCGAGATAGCTTATGTTGGCGAAATAAGCGCGGCGGGAGCGTTTGATGTCGGCCTCACTGATCTCGAAATTGCTCCGGTCGTTGGCATCGAGGATGCGCTTGGAGTGCGGGTCTTGCTCCTCATAGGGCATCATCGGCACGTCGGGCAGCAGGTGCTCGCAGTCCGCGTAGAGATCCCAGTATTTCTTGCGTGCTACGTACGGATCGTGCGGGTGCGTGAAGCTCGCGGTGAGGCACCAAGGGCGCGCATCAAGGCCACGGGACAGCTCGTAGATCTTGCGCGTGGCCTCATAGGCAACCGCGTCGTCGTATTCCATCTGGTTGGTGATCTCGGCGACACCTGATCCGGTGACACTGCCCATGTTGTGATACCACCAGTCGATCCGCTCACCCGGTTTGCGGTAATCGGGGGTCCAGCCGAAATCGGCGGGGTAGATGTCCGTTGTGAGCCGGTCCTCGAAGCCATGCAGTTGGTCGGGGCCGACAAAGTGCATCTTGCCCGACAGACAGGTGTAATATCCCGCCCGGCGCAGATGGTGGGCATAGGTCGGGATGGAGGAGGCGAACTCGGCGGCATTGTCGTAGACGCCGGTGGCCGAGGGAAGCTGGCCCGACATGAACGCGGCCCGACCGGGCGCGCAGAGCGGCGAGGCAGTATAGGCGTTCCGGAACCGTGTCGAGCGCGCCGCGAGCTTTTTGAGATTGGGCGCATGGAGCCAGTCTGCGGGGCCGTCCGGAAACAGAGTGCCGTTGAGCTGATCCACCATCAGGATGAGAATATTGGGCTGGGTCATGCGGCATCCTTCAGGAGATGGGAGAGCGTATCGAGTGCGGCAGCCTTGGCGTCCCCGGCGGTGCCTGCCTCGGAGAGCGCCGCGCGCAGGTAAAGCCCGTCGATAAGCGCCGCGATCACGCCGGCATGAGCCTGCGGCGTAGCACTGAGCGGACGCAGCGCATGCGTAAGATTGGAGCGCAGGCGCGCCTGATAGAGCGTCAGCAGCCGCCGCGTCTGGGGCTGCGTAGGCGCTGCGGCGTAGAGTGTCATCCAGGCCGCTATGGTCGCGGGCGCAAAGCAGGTCTGATCGAAACTGCCCTCGATGATCGCCTCCAACCGGTCGCGTGGCGTGCTGGCCCCCGCGAGGTAGCGGCGAACCACCGTGCCATACTCCGTCAGGATATGGCGCATGGCCGCGAGGAAAATCTGGTTCTTGCCACCGAAATAATGGTGCGCCAACGCTGTCGACATGCCGGCAGTGCGCGCGATCTGGCTCACGGTCACGTCAAGCGATCCCGCCCGCCCGATCTCGGCAATGGTCGCCTGCACCAGCGAGGCGCGGCGCAACGGTTCCATTCCTAGCTTCGGCATGATGCTGCATTTTCAAACATGCGCCACAGGATGCATGTTTTTTATTGATCCGTCAATCAATAAAAATTTCAGCCCTTCGTGGCCACCGCATCGGGGGTCACATGACGCTTCAGCATCGCCTCGCGCCAGGTGATGAAAGTCACCGACCCCAGGATCACGATCCCCCCCAGAATGACCCAGATATCAATGGGCTCAGCGAACCAAAGCGCGCCAAGCGCCGTGGCCCAGATCAATTGCAGGAAGGTGACCGGCTGCGTCACCGTTACAGGTGCTGCCGCGAACGCCAGGGTCATGGTATAGTGCCCTGACGTGGCGAACACGGCCACGGCGGCGAGAAACATCAGCTCGCGCGGTGTCGGCGTGATCCAGTCCGCGATAGCGAAGGGCGCAAGTCCAAGGGTCACGAACACCGACAGCATCGCCACCACGATGCCGGGCTTCACCTCGTCGGCCAGCACTTTCGCGGTCAGGTAGCTGCCCGCAAAAACCACGGCAGCCACCAGCATCGCCAGATGCCCGTCACTCACCTCGCGAAAGCCCGGACGCAGGATGATCGCGGCACCGGCCAGTCCCAGCAGCACAGCGATGATGCGAGGCGCGGCAAGCCGCTCCCCCAGAAAGATCGCGGCACCGATGGTCACATAGATCGGCGCGAGATAGTTCATTGCCGTGACCTCCGCGATGGGGATCCGCACCATGGCGAAAAACCAAAGGATCACTCCCCCGGCATGGCAAAAGCCGCGCAGGGAAAACAGCGCCCAGTGCCGCCGGGTGAGATTGGCGGCGCGCAGCGCCCCGATGGAGGGCAGCAAAAACACCAGCCCCATGGCATAGCGGATGAAGGCCGCCTCGCCGGGTGGCAGGCGCGGCCCCATCGTCTTTACCAGTGCTGTGACCATGATGAAGCAAACGCCTGTCATAAACATCCAGAAGATGCCGGAGAGCGGGCGGGAGGGATGACGAGTGACCATTGGCGAATGTTGAGCGCAATCATGGGGCGCGCGCAAGGGCCTAACCAAATAGCAGCGCGCCGGCGATGGCCCACATGACGAAGGCGATGAGCGCATCGAGGATCCGCCAGCTGACCGGTTTGGCAAAGACCGGCTGCACAAGACGCGCCCCATAGCCCAGCGCGAAGAAAAACACGAAGCTTGCCAGCATGGCGCCCACTGCAAATGCGGCCCTGTCGGGATACTGCGCCGAGACGGACCCCACGAGGACGAGCGTATCGAGATAGACATGCGGATTGAGAAAAGTGATCGCCAGCAGCGTGAGCAACGTGCGCCGAAGTGACGTTGCGTTGTGCCCGGACAGCTGCATAGTCGCCCCGCCGCGCCACGCGCTCATCGCGGCACGGGCGCCGTAGACCAGCAGGAACGCTGCCCCGCCATAGCGCATCGCCGTCTCAAACCACGGCACAGCCTGCGCCAGCGCGCCAAAGCCCGCGACGCCGGCCCCGATCAGCAACGCATCGGCCACTGCACAGGTCAGACAGACCCAAAACACATGCTCGCGCCGCAAACCTTGTCGCAGCACGAAAGCGTTTTGCGCGCCAATGGCGAGGATCAGCGACAGGCTCAGCAAAAAGCCCGGAATGAATGACGACATCATCGGGCCAATGCTCTCTCCGCTGCAAGAAAAAACCGCCGCAGACACATTCGGCGGTTCCGGGTCTTCGTCACTTTAGCAGCGCCTACTCCAGCGCTTCCATCACCTCGTCGGAGGCTTCGAAATTGGCCGTCACGCGCTGCACATCATCGTCATCTTCAAGTGCGTCGATCAGCTTCATCAGCTTTTGCATACCCTCGAGGTCAAGCTCAGTCGTGACGGTCGGCTGCCAGATCAGCTTGGTGCTGTCGCTCTCGCCCAGCACCGCTTCGAGGGCCGTAGACACCTCATTGAGATCGGTATCGGCACAATAAATCACATGGCCTTCCTCGGTGCTCTCGACGTCCTCCGCACCCGCCTCGATCGCGGCCATCATGACAGTATCGGCATCACCGACGGAAGCGGGATACATGACCTCGCCCTTGCGGTCGAACATGAAGCCCACGCTGCCGGTCTCACCCAAATTGCCACCGTATTTCGTGAAGGTCGAGCGCACGACCGATGCAGTGCGGTTACGGTTGTCGGTCATCGTTTCAACGATCACTGCCACGCCATTCGTGCCGTAACCCTCATAGCGGATTTCTTCGTAATCCTCCGCATCGCCCCCCGTCGCCTTCTTGATTGCGCGGTCGATGTTGTCTTTCGGCATGGAGGCCTGCTTGGCCTCCTTCACCGCCAGACGCAGGCGCGGGTTCTTGTCGGGGTCGGGATCGCCCATCTTGGCGGCGACCGTGATCTCCTTCGAGAATTTCGAGAACATTTTGGAGCGCAACTTGTCCTGGCGCCCCTTGCGGTGCTGGATGTTTGCCCATTTGGAATGGCCGGCCATGGAATGTCTCCGTCAAAGGTCTATATTTTCACCAGCGCTTATACGGCAGCACACCCGTGAGGGGCAAGGCTCCGCTCGGGCTGAATTGTACTGACTGAAAGGATGCTCACAGCTCACTTTCAATCTCTTGCGTGACGTGGCACCTACACACAGCAATCCCCCCACATGGTGCCCCAATGACCCAAGACCAGATCATCCTCTTCTGCCTGTTCGGCGCCGTCTTTGGCCTGCTGCTTTGGGGCCGCGTCCGCTATGATATCGTTGCGTTTTCCGCCCTGATGGCCGGTGTGCTGCTGGGAGTCGTCGAGAGTGCCGACGCGTTCAACGGATTTGGCCATCCCGCAACGCTGGTGGTGGCGCTGGTGCTGGTGGTATCGGCGGGGCTCGTCCGCTCGGGTGCGGTGCTGCTGATCACCCGCACGCTGATCGATTCCTCGCGCAGTCTGGGGGCGCATATCACGCTGATGGGGGCCGTGGGCGGTGTCTTGTCCGCGTTCATGAACAATGTGGCCGCCCTCGCCCTGCTGATGCCGGTCGATATCCAAACCGCGCGCAAGGCGGGCCGCGCACCGGGGCTCTCGCTAATGCCGCTCAGCTTTGCAACGATCCTTGGTGGCATGGTCACGCTTATCGGTACGCCGCCCAATATCATCATCGCCGCCATCCGCGAGGAATCGCTGGGTGCGCCGTTCAAGATGTTCGATTTCGCACCCGTCGGCGGGATCGCCGCGATCGCGGGACTGACGTTCGTGGCACTGATCGGCTGGCGCCTCATCCCAGCGCGCGACGATGGCGGAATCACGGCGGAAGATCTCGACGCCTATATCGCCGAGTTGGTGGTGCCCGAGGGCAGCAAGCAGATCGGCAAACGCCTGTCGGAACTCGAGAGCGTGGCAGAGAAATCCGATGTCGTCATCATCGGCCTGATGCGGGACGGCAAGCGCCGCTATGGCCGCGCATGGAATGCAGAGTTGCGCGCGGGTGACGCGCTGGTGCTGGAGGCGACGCCCGATGCACTTGATGAATTCCGCTCTACTCTCGATCTGGGCGTCGCCGACAGCGCCCGCGAAGAGCGCCTGCGCGCCGATGGCGAGGGGGTCGAGATCATCGAAGTCGTCGTCACTGGCGAGAGCCGCCTTGCCGGGCGCACCGCGCAGGCCGTCGGCTTGTCGTGGCGCCAGCGCACGGTGCTTTTGGGAATCTCGCGGCGTGGTCGCAAAATCACCGACCATTTGCGCCAGACCAAACTGCAAGCAGGCGATATCCTGCTGCTGCTGGTCCCGCGCGACACCGGCAATGACGTGAGCGAATGGCTGGGCGTGCTCCCGCTCGCCGACCGTGGCCTCGCCGTGACGGAAAACAGCAACGTCTGGCTCGCCATCGGCATGTTTGCAGGCGCCGTTGTCGCGGCGTCGCTCGGCCTGGTCTATCTGCCCATCGCACTGGGCATCGTCGTGATCGCCTATGTACTGACCAAGATCATCCCGTTGTCGGAGCTCTACACCCATATCGAGTGGCCCGTGGTGGTCCTGCTGGGGTCGATGATCCCGCTAGGGGCTGCATTGGAAAAATCTGGTGGCACCGAGCTCATTGCGGGCTCGCTGGTCAACCTCACCGCCGGCATGCCCGCCTGGGTCGTGCTCACAGTCCTGATGATCGTCACGATGACGCTGTCGGACGTGCTCAACAACACGGCCACCACCATCGTGGCGGCACCGGTCGGCATCCAGATGGCACAGACGATGGACGTCAATCCTGACCCGTTCCTGATGGCTGTGGCCATCGCCGCCTCGTCGGCTTTCCTTACGCCTATCGGACACAAGAACAACACGCTCATCCTCGGCCCCGGCGGCTACGGCTTCGGGGACTATTGGCGGATCGGCCTTCCGCTGGAGATCATCATCGTCGCCGTCTCGATCCCCGCCATCTTGGTGTTCTGGCCCCTCTGATCTCCCAACGTTATTTTCTAGAAAAACTCCGAAGGTCCTGAGGCAGCGCCTCCGGAAAGGGCCCCGCGGGCCCTTGCCCTACTCACCAGATCAACGGAATGAATGCACTCGCGATTAGTGACATCGACAGGTTCAGCGGAATACCCACCCGCATGAAATCAGTGAACTTATACCCGCCGGGCCCGTAGACCAGCGTGTTGGTCTGATAGCCGATGGGCGTGGCAAAGGCACAGGACGCCGCAATCATGACCGCCACAACGAGCCCACGGGCATCCATGCCCAGCGCATCAGCGAGCGAGATGGCAATCGGCGTCATGATCACTGCAACCGCATTGTTGGAGACAATTTCCGTGAAAGTTGTCGTCAGCAGGAACACGGCAAAAATCACTACGGCGGGCGGCATGTCCCCCAACGCAGGCGAGATCGCGTCGACGATCAGCTGCACGGCCCCGGTGTGCTGCAAGGCCGCGCCGACGCAGAGCATGGAAAAGATCAGTGCCAGAAGGCGCCCGTCGATGAACGAAAATGCCTCGTCCGCATCGATGCAGCCGGTGACGAGCACCACCGCGACCGCAATCACGGCCAACATCAAAATTGGCGCCACGTTGAGCGCAGCAAGGACAACAATCGCCGCAAGCGCCCCGATCGCGATGGGCGCGTGGCCCCTGCGGTAGGCGCGCTGCGAGGGTGTGCTCACATCGACCATATCCATGTCTACCGCAAGCCGCTGAATATCCTCAGAAGCACCTTCCAGAAGCAGTGTATCGCCCACCCGCACGACCAGATCATCGAGTTGGCGCCCGATATTCTGGTTCCGGCGGTGAACCGCCAGCGGATAGACCCCGTACCGCCGCCGCAGACGCAGCGCACCCAAAGACCGCCCGATCATCTTGCATCCGGGCGTGATCAACACTTCCACCGTCGTCGTCTCAACCGCCGACACCTGATCGACCCGCTTGAGCTCTTGCGTGGCCTGAAGGCTCAGCAGTTCTGCCATCTGCGTGCGCAGTACCACCCGGTCACCGGTCTTGAGCACCACATCTTTGAGGTTGCGCCGCAGCGAGGCATCTCCGCGGATCACGTCGATCAGGCGGACGCCATCCCGCTTGAAAAGCTGCACGTCAAGGACCTCACGCCCGATCAGGTTGCTGTCAGGGGGAATGACCGCCTCGGAAAAGAACTTCATCTTGGAGCGGTCGGTGAGCATCCCCGCCATACTGTCGCGCTCGGGTAGCAGGCGACGCCCGATGGTCGCCATATAGATCAGCCCCCAGGCGCACACGACCAGACCAATGGGCAAGATCTCGAATATCCCGAAAGGCTCAAGCCCCTGGGCGCGCGCAACGCCGTCCACCAAGAGGTTGGTCGAGGTGCCGATCAGAGTGAGCGAGCCACCCATGATAGCCGCATAACTGAGCGGTATCAGCAACTTGGAAGCTTTCGTGCCGAGTGTTTTCGAAAGCTGCACCACCACCGGGATCATCACGACAACAACGGGCGTATTGTTCATGATCGCGGAGGCGCCCATCACGGAGACGATCACGCCCACGACCGCTGATTTTGGATGGGTCTTTGCATAGCGCTCGGCGAGTTGAGTCAGCACCTCGAGTGCGCCTGTTCGCACCAACGCGCCCATGACGATGAACATAGCGGCAATCGTCCAAGGCGCAGAATTTGACAGCACAACTAGGGCATCATCGTAGGGCAGCAGCCCCAGTGCCAGCAGCGCCGCAGCCCCCGAGAGCGCCACAACCTCCGTCGGCAGAGTTTCGCGCAGGAACATGACGAACATGATCGCCACAACCGTAAGGGAAAGCATCGCCTGCGAGAATTGGGAAAGTTCAAACAGTTGCATGGCACCACCCTTCAATAATGGTCAAGTGTCGCCCATCGCAGATGCTGCTTCAAGCACCACTTTCGGTCTGGGCTGGACGAGGTACATCCCGATGAACATCACAGCGAGGGCGAACCAGACCACGTTCGAGAACGACTCTCCCAAAATCAGCCATGCCCAGAACAAGCCGAAACCCGTGACCATATAGCTCACCTGCACTGCAAAGACCGCCCCCGCGCGGCCCACCAGCCAGACATAGCTGGCATAGACCAGCACATGCACCAGTGATGCGGCGACCAGCGCCGCCTGCGCTGCAGGCAGCGGCCAGAGCGGCACCACCGTTTGCCCCGTCACCAGCATCAGCGGCATCACGATCACCAGCCCAACCAACGAGGCCCCCAACATGAGCTGGAACGGATCGAGGCCCGAAACGCCCCAGCGTGCCACGTAATTGCCCTCGAACGCATAAAACAGCGCCACAACGAGATAGAGCCCGGCCCAGCCAACCGGCACGGCCTCGCCCAGATCGACGGAGGGCACGATGATGATCAGCACACCGATCAGGCCAAAGCACAGACCCGCAAGGCGGCGCCAGGCAAAGCTGTCGGTGCCCAGCATCAGGGCGATGCCAAAGGCAAACATGGGAATAATACTTAGCAGCAGAGACATGATGCCCGCAGGCAGATGCACGGCCACTTGATAAGAAATCGAATTGGGCAGCACCGCACCCACTAGCGCGATCACCAGATAGGCGCGCAACGCCCCGGCGTGCCGCGGCAAGCCAACTCCACGGGCGAAACAGACAACACCCATAAGCGCCGCGCCCAGCGCCTGCTGCCACGCCAGAAGGCCGAAGGGACCATACCCCGTACTTACGGCAATTTTGGTGAGCGGCTGTGTGGCCCCCCAGCCTGCCCCCATCAGGACCAGAAACCCCGCGAAAAGCGCTATCTCGCGGCGGCTCAGCTCCGGTGCACTCAAGGCGCGCTCTGCTGCAAGTGCCCGCCCTGCCGCACGGGCACGATGCGTGTAGCGCGGCCAGTCTTGTCGTCCGTCTCGATATAAACGCCTGACAGGGTCGCCTCGCCGTTCGCAGGGGTGAAGCGATCCTTTGGCATGCCGGTGATGAATCGGCGCAGGGGCTCCGCCTTTTCCATGCCGATGACCGAATGATAATCGCCGCACATGCCGGCATCGGTCAGATAGGCGGTGCCGCCGGGCAAGATCATCGCATCGGAGGTCGGCACATGGGTATGCGTGCCCACCACAAGCGAGGCACGACCGTCGCACCAATGGCCCATCGCCATCTTTTCCGAGGTCGCCTCGCAATGCATATCGACGATAATCGCGCTCGCAAGCCCACCCATCGGATGAGTCTTCAGCACGGTATCGAGCGCGGAGAAAGGGTCATCGAACGGGCGCTTCATGAAAACCTGCCCCAGCGCCTGCGTGACCAACACCTGCTTGCCCGTGCGGGTCTTGAACAGCCCAGCACCTTTTCCGGGCGCATTTTTCGAGAAGTTCAGCGGACGGATGATGCGCGGCTCCTGCGCGATATAGGCCAGCATGTCCTTTTGATCGAAGGAATGATCACCCAGCGTCAGGCAATCCGCGCCTGCATCCAGAAGATCCTTGGCATGCGCGCCCGAGAGACCCATGCCGGAGGTCGCGTTTTCACCGTTGACGACGATGAAATCAAGCTTCCATTCAGTGCGCAGGCGTGCCAGATTTTCGGTGATGGCGCGGCGCCCGGCGCGACCCATCACATCCCCGAGGAACAGTATTTTCATCTGCCAACCGATACGGGGGGCTGCCTTGCGGAGCAAGCGATTCTACTGTTCTTTCCGGTATTTCACCCAAATTTTCGCAGCCTCTCTCGCATTTCCGCTCTGCTTTGCGGCCTTTCCTGTCCCAAAGAACACGCGATCAGCGCCGCACCCGACATCGGCGGAGGTGGCAGTGGCCGTGCTCACACGTCTGGTAAATTCAACGCGATCCATTGCAGGGTCGATCCGCCCGTCTCGCGGGATCAATATCAACTGTGGCCCAAATAGAAGGGGTTGCCCTAGCGGATCTCAATCACGCCCGCTTCGGTGACGATCAGATCGAGCGGCTGGTCCGTCTCCTCCAGCGGGATCTGTGCCACCTCCTGCCCGGCGAAGGCGAATCCGATGGCCAATGTGGCCCGATGGCCGCGCAGCATCTCCAGCGTGCGGTCGTAAAAACCGCCACCATATCCCAGCCGCCCTCCCCGCCTGTCGAACGATAGAAGCGGCACGATCAGGATCTCCGGCTCGAAATAGGAGAGGGATTGCGGCACGGAGGCGCCGAAAGGCCCCGCGACCATAACCGCTTCCGGCGTCCAGCGCGCAAAACGCAGGGGCTGCGCAGGCGCCTCGATCACCGGGACACCCACTGGACCGTAGGCGCTGGCTTCGGCCATGGCCGGGCGCGGGTCGATCTCCGTGCGGATCGGCATGAAGCCCGAGATGGGAACCCCGCGGTAGCCTGCCAACACCTCACTCAGGTAGCCAGCCTGCGCCGGGGCCGCCTCCTCGAACAAGGCTTTGCGCCGCGCGAATGCGGCCTTGCGGGCGGCGGTCTTGGCCTCGGCAAGGCTCATAGCAGAACGGAAGCTGCAAGTCCGAGGAAGGCGAAAAAGCCCACCACATCCGTGACGGTCGTTACGAACGCGCCGGACGCCAGCGCCGGGTCCACGCCCAGACGCTCCAAAACGATGGGGATGCCGGTGCCTGCAAGCCCCGCGACCACCATATTGATCACCATTGCCACGGCGATCACCCCCCCCAGGGCCGGAGACCCGAACCAGATCACGCCGACGATCCCCATGACCAAGGCGAAAAGCGCCCCGTTGATCAGGCCCACCAGACATTCGCGCCGGATCACCCGCCACACGTTCGAGCCGGTAAGATCGCGCGTGGCAAGCGCACGCACCGCGACCGTCAGGCTCTGCGTGCCCGCGTTGCCGCCCATCGAAGCGACAATGGGCATCAGCACGGCGAGCGCCACGATCTGGCTCAGCGCCACTTCGAATTGCGCGATCACGAGGCTGGCTGCGATGGCCGTCACGAGGTTCACGGCAAGCCACGGCAGGCGCTGCTTTGTCGTTTCAATCACGCGGTCCGACAGCGAGCCCTCACCCACCCCGGCGAGGCGCAGGATATCCTCCTCGTGCTCCTCGTCGAGCACGGCCATGGCATCGTCGATTGTGATCACCCCGATCAGGCGGCCATCTTCGTCCACCACGGGCGCAGAAATCAGGTGGTACTGGTTGAAGGCATAGGCCACATCGCCCTCCGCGCGGGTGGCGGGAATGATCTGGAAAGTCTCTTCGAGCAGTGCGGTCAGCATCGTCGCGCGTTTGGAGCGCATAAGCTTGCCCAGCGTCACGTTACCCACTGGATGCAGGCGCGGATCGACGATGATGATATGGTAGAACTGGTCGGGCAGATCATCCTCTGGCGTTTTGCGCAAATGATCAATCGCCTCGCCCACGGTCCAATGCTCCGGCGCCATGACGACCTCACGCTGCATCAGACGCCCGGCGGAATACTCGGGGTAGGACATCGCCTGCTGTACGGCGACACGGTCGCCTTCATCGAGCGCGTCCATGATGGTCGCCTGCTGCGCGTCCTCGAGATCTTCGAGAATATCGACCACATCATCGCTGTCGAGCTCGCGCATCGCCTCCTGCAACACCTCGGGCGTCAGCAGCGCGATCACTTCGTCGCGGATCGACTCGTCCAGCTCAGAGAGGATCTCCCCGTCAAATTCGAGATCGTAGAGCCGGATCAGACGCGCGCGGTCGAACGAGCTGATCTGCTCCAGCAAATCGGCGATGTCAGCCGCATGCAGCGGCTCCATCAGCTCGATCAACTTGTCGCGGTCCTCGATCTCTACGGCATAGAGGATCGCGGAAACATCGCGCTTGCCCAATACAAATTCATCCGGCTCTTGCTCTTCGGGGTTCGGTTCAACCATCTGATCTGACATGCGCGCATCCCCCCTATCTGCTTGGCTGCATCTTATGCAGGCCGCACCGGGACCACAATGCCGTGCGGCTGCCGATTGCGCTGCGGCACCCTCGATGCCCATTGCCTGAGCATCACAAACAGGTAAAAGCAGCCCATGCTTATCCAAACTCTCCTTACCGGCCAGACCCTGATATTTACGGGCGATCCGCTCACAACACCTTGGGGCGATTGCGTGGCGATCAACAGCGCGGGCGCGGTTCTCATCGAAGGTTCGCAGATCGTGGCGGTGGGCGATGCGCACAGCCTCAAAGCGGCACATCCCGCCGCTGCCGTCATCTCCTACGGTAACGATCTGATCTGCCCGGGCTTTGTGGACGCCCATGTCCACTACCCGCAGACTGCTATGATCGCGAGTTGGGGCAAGCGGCTGATCGATTGGCTGGAGACCTATACCTTTCCCGAGGAAGCCCGCTTCAGCGATCCCACCTACGCCGAAGCTGTCGCGGCACGGTATCTCGATCTGACCGCGGCGAACGGCACGACAGCAGTGGCCTCGTTTGCCACGGTCCATCCCCACAGCGCAGATGCGCTGTTCGCCGCAGCACGGGCGCGCGGGCAAGCCGTGGTGGCAGGCAAAACCTGCATGGACCGCAATGCGCCCGACGATCTGCGCGACACGGCCCAATCGGCCTACGACGACAGCAAGGCCCTGATTGCGCGGTGGCATGGGAAAGGGCGCGCGCGCTATGCGATCACGCCGCGCTTCTCGCCCACGTCCACGCCCGAACAACTCGCAGCGCTCGGTGCCCTATGGGCCGAGTATCCTGATTGCCTGATGCAGACCCATCTGAGCGAGCAACCTGACGAGGTCGAATGGGTGCGCGGCCTATACCCCGGCGCGCGGGACTATCTCGATACCTACGAAATGCACGGCTTGTTGGGGGAGCGCGGGCTCTATGGCCATGCAGTCCATCTGACCGCGCGCGAGATCGACCGGCTCGCGGAGGTGCAGGGCCGCGTGATCCATTGCCCCACATCCAATGCCTTCATCGGTTCGGGTTCGCTTGATCTGCCCGCACTGGCAGCGCGCGGTGTCGCCCTCGGGCTCGCGACGGACACTGGCGGCGGCTCCTCATTCTCGATGCTGCGCACGATGGCTGCGGCCTATGAGGCGGCGCAACACCACGGCCATCCGTTGCATGCCGCACAGCTGATGTGGCTGGCAACCCAAGGTTCCGCGCGTGCGCTGCATCTCGGCCACGAGATCGGTAGCCTAACCGCAGGCCATTGCGCCGACATCGCCGTGCTCGACCTCGCCTCGACAGACGCGATCACGCAGCGCTTGAACCGCTCGGGATCAGTATGGGAAGATGTATTTGCCACCATAATGATGGGAGATGATCGCGCCGTGAGAGCGACCTGGATCAATGGCGTCCAGCGCGCGGGGCGCCCGTAGCCTCAGCAGCGGCGCGCGGCCAATACCATCGCACGAAACCCGCCTACATTGGCAATGCCGAACTGGGTGACCCTGTGATTCACGAGGTTGCGGTAATGGCCCGGCGAAACGCGCCATGCTTCGATCGCGCGGGCCTCCGTCCGGTATCCGCGGCTTACATTTTCGGCAACGGTGCACCACGTGTACCCCGTTGACGAGACCCTTTGGCCGACGTCCGATCCGTTACGGCCCTTATGTGTCATGATCCGGTTGGCCGCCATGAAACTCGCCTGCGCATGGGCCGCCGCATCCAACTTGGCATTGCGCTGAACCGGCGGCAAACCTGCGCGCGCACGGATCGTGTTGATTTGTGCCGCTGCCGACGCCCCGGATGCAGCGTTCTGGGTCAGGTTGGCCTGACGGACCTCGGCCCTTTCTGCCTGCGCTGCCGGACTGGTGATCCCGAACGCCGCAAGGGCCACGAAAAGCGACACGCCCAATCTCAACTGCTTCATATCTTCTCCTGTAGCCCATATGCCATTTCCCTCTGCCTGCTCAGAAGGTTTGGCATATTTATGGTCAGAACGTGACCATTTCGGACCACAGCACGTCCTTCAACAAATAAATCCCGCACGGTCGTTGGACCGGCGAGAACCAGCGCGGCCGGATCCCACGAACCGGCGGATTCAATCCCATTCACATCCCAAACCGCGATATCAGCCCGTTTGCCAACCGCCAGACGCCCGCAGTCAGGGCGCCCGAGCACGTCCGCGCCGCCACGCGTCGCGATCTCGAGCGCCTCGCGCGCGCTCATCGCGTCCGCCCCCAGCAGGACACGTTGCAGCAGCATCGCCTGACGTGCTTCTGCCACTAGATTACCCGCATCATTGCTCGCTGATCCGTCAACACCCAGCCCGACCCTCACCCCCGCGTCCCGCATCGCGCGTAGCGGCGCGATCCCGCTGCCAAGGCGGCAGTTGGAGCATGGGCAATGGGCAACACCCGTGCCGGTCGCGGCAAAAAGGGCGATCTCGGAGGGGTCGAGCTTTACGCAATGCGCATGCCAGACATCCGGCCCAACCCAGCCCAGCGATTCTGCATATTGCCCAGGACGGCAGCCGAATTGTTCGAGCGAATAGGCCACATCCTCATCGTTCTCGGCCAGATGTGTGTGCAGCATCACACCCTTGTCGCGTGCCAGCAGGGCCGCGTTGCGCATCAACTCTGTGCTGACGGAAAAGGGCGAACATGGCGCGATCCCCACACGGCACATGGACCCCTCGGCCGCATCGTGGAACGTATCGATGACACGAATGCAGTCCTCCAGTATCGCACCCTCTGCTTCGACCAGGGCGTCGGGCGGCAAGCCCCCTTGGCTCTCCCCGATGCTCATGGCGCCCCGGGTCGGATGGAACCGCAGGCCGACCTCGCGTGCCGCATGTATCGTATCGTCGAGCCGCGATCCATTGGGATAAAGATAGAGATGATCGGAGGTGAGCGTACAGCCCGACAATGCAAGTTCGGCAAGTCCTACCTGGGCCGAGACGAACATATGATCGGGTGTGAACCGCTGCCAGATGGGATAGAGAGTCCGCAGCCACCCGAACAGAAGTGCATCCTGCCCGCCGGGCACAGCCCGCGTCAGGCTCTGGTAGAGATGGTGGTGCGTGTTGACCAAACCGGGCGTGACCAGACACCCCGAAAGATCGATCACCTCCGCGCCCTCAGGCGCTTCGAGCCCGGTGCCGACTGCCGCGATCACCCCATCGCGGATGAGGATATCGGCGCGGAGCAGTTCGCGTCGCGTATCGTCCATTGTCAGGATGGTTTCGGCGCCCCGCAGCAGGATCTCGGTCACGGGGCGGGGCACGCGCGCAATAGCGCCAGCGCTTCTGCATGAATGGCCGTATTGGCAGCCGCGAGAACGCGCCCGCCGTTGTGCGCAGGTCCGCCCTGCCAATCGGTCACGATTCCCCCTGCGGCATGGATCAGCGCCAGCGGGCCCTGAATGTCATAGGCATTCAACCCCGCCTCGATCACCAGATCGACCTGGCCGCAGGCCACCAGCGCATAGGCATAGCAATCCGTGCCATAGCGGGTGAGTTGCGCGCGCCGGGACACGTCGGCAAATGCCGCTCCCTCATTTGCAGTGCCGACCTCAGGAAAGGTCGTGAAGACGGTCGCCTGCGCCAGCGGACGCGGGGCGCGGGTGCGGATCCTCTGGCGCAGCCCCGCGCGGATCAGGCTTGCCCCCTCTGGCGTCCCGATGAAGCGCTCCCCGGTGTAGGGCTGGTCGACGACACCCAGAAACGGCCCCTCCGCCCCGCCCACCGCGATCAAGACGCCCCAAGTGGGCGTGCCAGAGACAAACCCGCGCGTGCCGTCGATCGGATCGAGCACCCATGTCAGGCCAGAGGTGCCAGCCGTCTTGCCCAGTTCTTCGCCAAAAATCGCATCGTCGGGCCGATGCAGTGCCAGGATCGCGCGCATCGCCGCTTCCGCCTCACGGTCAGCCTGCGTCACGGGATCATAGCCGCCCTCAAGCTTGTTTTCGGTGCTCAGCGTATCACTGCGGAAATACGGCAGGATCACAGCACCTGCGGCATCAGCCATCAGATGCGCAACATGCTCAAGCTCTGCGGTAAGGTCAGGTCCGGAAAGGGGATCATTCTTCATGGGAAAGTGGTCTCACTCCGCGCGCGATCCTGCAAGGGTCGGCTGCATAGAATCGAGATGTTTCCACAGCGGGGCGAAAGTATATGTCTGCACGGGGCGCAGCGAAGTGCGGCTATCGCTCGCCCATTCGGTCCGACAGCAGCACCACAAGGTGGGCCAGAGGTTCCGATAGCTTGCCCTCGGCACTGTAGAGATTGATGAGTTGGGCGGGCAGCTCCGGCAATGCCCCGCCATGATCGATGCGGACCAGCTGCTGCGCCTGCGTTCCCTCGATGGCGGTATGAACTGCCAGATCCGCGCTCACGGTGGCATGGATCGCGCTGTCGTTATCCGTCTCCAACAGCATTTGCCAAGGGATCTCTGCCCGATCCAGCGCCGCCACGACAAGCGGGCGAAAGGTGCACAACCGTCCGAAGGAAATGCTGAGCGGACGCTGTCGCCACGCCGCACCGCCCTGTGCGCCGATCCAGTGAAGCGGTCGGCACGCCAGCGTCTTCCCTCCGTGGCCCAGCGTCGTCTCGGTGGTCAGGATCACATCACAGGCGCCTTTGGCAAAACTTTCCTTGAGGGTGTGCGTGTTGGAAGATTCGAGCACAATGCGGATCGCGGGATAAACTGCGTTGAATTGCTTGAGGACCTGCGGGATCGCGGGATAGACGATATCATGCGGGACCCCGAGGCGAAGGGTCCCTGCAAATTCAGGCGCGGTGAGCCGTGCCACGATCTCGTCATTCATCGCAACCATGCGCCGGGCGTAGCCCAACAGCTGGTCTCCGCTCGCGGTGAAAGCGATGGTGCGCGCACTGCGGTCCAGCAGTTGCACATCCAAAAGATCCTCCAGTCGTTTGAGCTGCATCGACACCGCCGATTGCGTCAGATGCAGGAAGCCCGCGGCCCGTGTAACGCCGCCCGCGTCCGCAACAGCGACTAAAGAGCGCAGGGTCGCCATATCAAGATTTCTCATTCATCACCATATCTAATGATACTCATCAATAACATTCATTTTCATGATGTCAGATCCTGTGCGACATATCAATCATCGGAATGAATCAGACACAATCCATCTTAGAAAGAAACTTCATCATGAATAGCCATATCTCTTCGATCAACTTCAAAAGCCGCCCCGCAAGGCTTTCAATACTAAAGGTAGCAGCACTTTGGCGCAGCCGCAGACATCTGAGCGCACTGACGCCTGAACAGCTTGAAGATGCAGGCATCACACCGTCGCAGGCGCACGCGGAGGCGGCACGTCCCGTCTGGGATGCACCCGCATCGTGGAAGTGTTAACCCTGTTGGAAAAGCCACGGAAAACCTGATGGAAAAACCTTGAAAACGTGACAGGCAGGCCCGATATTGAGCGCATACCCGCGGGACACCCCCTATGCGGGACAGCTTTAGGGAGTTTTACATGGCAGACGTGAATACAATCCGGACCAGTGCCGGAAGCCGCACAGCCGCGATTGATGAAGGCCTGCGCGCGCACATGAACAAAGTCTACGGCACAATGTCCGTGGGTATGCTAATCACTTTCGCCGCCGCTTGGGCGATTTCGGGTCTCGCGGTCAGTTCCGCGCCTACCGAGTACATGCTGCGCGAAGGGCAGTATCTGACCGATCTGGGCTACGCGCTCTATGCTTCACCGCTCAAGTGGGTCGTGATGTTTGCGCCCCTTGCCTTCGTCTTCGGCTTCAGCGCAGCGATCAACAAGATGTCGGCGGCCACGGCTCAGCTGATGTTTTACGCCTTCGCATTCGTCATGGGTCTGTCGATCAGCTCGATCTTCCTGATCTTCACCGGCGCGTCGATCATTCAGGTGTTCCTCGCCACATCAATCGCCTTCGCTGGCCTGTCGCTCTGGGGCTACACCACAAAGAAAGACATCTCCGGCTGGGGTAGCTTCCTGATCATGGGTGTTATTGGGCTGATCGTTGTGTCGATCATCAACATCTTCCTGCAGAGCCCCGGTCTGACCTTTGCGGTCTCCGCAATCGGCGTGCTGATATTCGCGGGTCTCACAGCCTACGACACCCAGCGCATCAAGACCGACTACATCGCGCATGCACAGCATGGCGATACGGAGTGGCTGGGAAAAGCTGCAATCATGGGTGCGCTGAGCTTGTATCTGAACTTCATCAACATGTTCATGATGCTGCTGCAACTCTTCGGCAACCGCGAGTAAGCGTTGCGCACACGAAACGCCACATTGAGCCGCCCTTTCGAGGGCGGCTTTTTTCATGGGAGAACCACATGTTGATCCTGAAACCCAACTGCGAAATGTGCGACCGCGATCTGCCCCCTGACAGCGCCGAGGCCTGCATGTGCAGCTACGAGTGCACCTTCTGCGCCGACTGTGTCCGAGACACCCTCTACAACGTCTGCCCAAACTGTGGCGGCGGATTTGTGCCCCGCCCGATCCGACCCACCCGCGCGCACCGCGATGGCACGGGCCTGCAACACCATCCTGCAAGCACGGTTAGGGCGAAGATGAAGTGGACGGCGGCGGATGTGGCTGCGTTCAGTGAAAAGCTGCGCGGCACCGCGCCTCAGGACCGCTAGGACCGGATTGCAGCGGATGCCGAATAGCCGGACCAGAACCGGCACCGGGCCAAACACAGCCCATTCTTCCGGCCTGATCGGCTAACCGACCAGTGCGGCGGCGCCACCCCTGTGTTAGGCTGCCCCTTCAAAACGCGAAAAGCCGCGCATTGCTGCGCGGCTTTTAACAGGCGAGAGCAGAGATCTTACTTGATCTTGCCTTCTTTGTATTCAACGTGCTTGCGCGCGACGGGGTCGTATTTCTTCATGACCATCTTCTCGGTCATGGTGCGCGCATTCTTTTTGGTTACGTAGAAATGGCCTGTGCCCGCGGACGAGTTCAGACGGATCTTGATCGTGGTTGGCTTAGCCATTTTGTATTCTCCTGTGCAGCGCGGCATATCCCTTGATACGGGCGCGTAATCTCTGAGTTTCGGGTTCTACCCCTGCCACTCCCCGAGTCAACCCCGTATCGCGCAAAGAGGGCTCACACGCGGCGGAAAATTGGAAATTTCCCAGCCCAGCCGAAAAATCTCCTCCCCAGCCTAAATATTTGCGCGGAAGGCCTGTAAGCCGGATTCTGTCCAAAGGGTTGCCCCTTCTGGATGACCATTCCTCTGACCATGCCGTTACCGACACAGCTACAGCCGCCAACCCGGACCTGCTGGAGCGAAAGAGGCTCCGCCGGCCTGCCCGCAGGCTGACACGGCACGCGGTCCCTATTTGGCGTTGCTCCCGGTGGGGCTTGCCATGCCGCCGCTGTTGCCAGCCGCGCGGTGGGCCCTTACCCCACCGTTTCACCCTTACCTGCCAACGCGCCAAAGTGAACCTTGACTGACAGGCGGTTTATTTTCTGTGGCGCTTTCCGTCGGGTTGCCCCGCCCGGGCGTTACCCGGCACCGTTTCTTCCTGGAGTCCGGACTTTCCTCCCCGCCGGTTGCCCGGCGAAGCGGCCATCCAGCCTTCCGCGCAAGACGGGCATTACGCGCAAGCAGGGCGCGCGGTCAATGGACAAGTTCCCCGTCAGAGCTAAAGGATAAAATCATCCGCCTGCAAAGGCCCCGCCCGCCAAGGAGCGCGGCGCAGGCGGGTCGCCTGAAGCAAAATCTGCGGATCCACGTCGGCAGTATAGCCAGCGGCACGGGCCGCGATCCGGAAAGCAGCGTCATTCATGGACCCTTGAGCGCGTGGCTTCGCCACTCCGGCAAGGCCCTGCCGCTCCAGACGCGCCCAATCGAAATGCGGGCCAGGATCAGATTTTCGGCCCGGCGCCATATCGGAATGTCCGATCACACCCTCCGGCGCGATCGACCAGCGCGCCATGATCCCGCGCAAAAGGCCCTCGAGCGCGGCCATCTGGGGCTCCGGAAAAGGATGATGCCCGCGATTATCGAGCTCGATACCAATAGAGCGGGAGTTGATGTCCGCCTGCCCGGCCCATTCGCCTGCACCCGCGTGCCAGGCGCGCGCCGCTTCTTCCACAAGCCGGGTCACATCCCCCCGAACACCGACAAGATAGTGCGCCGACACCTCTGCAGCAGGGTCACACAGCCGCTCAAGCGCCGCGGTTGCATTGTGCATCGCGGTATAGTGGATGACGATCAGACTTGGCGTCAGGCCATTGCGGCGCGGGCCGCAGTTGGGCGAAGGGACACAGCGCACCGCGCGTGTCTCTAACCGCCCGTGTTGCGGTAGATCTTAGGATCCCAAGTGCAGGCATAGCCGTCGCCGTCGGGGTCCATGCCGTTGCGATCCCGCTCCGGTCCGCCCGCTGCCAGAAACGCGATCTGCGCCTGGTCCTGATGGCGGAACTCACCACAACTGCGATCATACCGGTTGGCTGCATTGAACCTTCTGCGGTTATAGATCTTCGTACCGACCGGATGACTTGTGGCCAGCGCATAGGCCACGATATTGGGCTCAGTCTCGGTCCGCTCCGGCAGGGCTTGCGGCTGAACCACCTGATACTGCGCGCGGTTCGAGGCGATACGCTGGGCATCGCTCTCGATGCTGCGCTGGCCCGAAACAGCGTCAAAATTGTTTTCACGGCTGATGCCTGTCGCCGTATTGATGGCTGCCGGTGCGGGATTGAGCGGGCTGGCCTCCAGCGGCGCAATGCCGGAGTTGTTGGCGGCTGCGGCAAGCCTCTCGGCATCGGCGCCAGAGCTTGTCTGCGCCAGAATAGCCGCGGTCTGGGCGGCCGTATCCGCGGCAGAACCGGGCAGTGGCAACGGCTGCGCGCTCACACCTGGCGCGGACGGCAGAATGCCTTCGGCCAAGGCCGCATCGCGGTTTGCGCGCTGCGCATCGAAAGTCTGGTCGAAGCCCACGCCGAACCGGCTGTCCTCGGGAACCGCAGGCTGACAGGCCGCTACCGCGGCCACAGCACATGCGCCCAGAATCAATCGAACACTCATCATCTCAAAAGCCTGCATTTTGTTTTACGTACCGCGCCCGATTACCACCATTTATCGGGTTTGGCCACAAAGCCCGCCGCCCGCTCTAGTGCATAGGCGGAAGACAGCAGATCGGCTTCCTCGAATGGACGCCCGATCAATTGCAGTCCCATGGGCAGACCCTGCGCATTCGTCCCGGTCGGCACAGCGATGCCGGGCAGACCTGCAAGGTTAACGGTAACAGTGAACACATCGTTGAGATACATCTGGATCGGGTCCGCGTTCGTCATCTCTCCGAGCCCGAAGGCGGCGGAGGGCGTCGCCGGGGTCAGGATGCAGTCGACGCCTGCGGCAAACACATCGTCGAAGTCTTTCTTGATCAGTGTACGCACGCGGCGCGCGCGGTTGTAATAGGCATCGTAAAAGCCCGCAGAGAGCACATAGGTGCCGACCATCACGCGGCGTTGCACTTCCGGCCCAAAGCCTTCGGCGCGGGTTTTCTCGTACATCTCGGTGATCCCATCGCCTGCCTCGATCTTGGCCCGGTGGCCATAGCGTACGCCGTCATAGCGTGCGAGGTTCGATGACGCCTCGGCAGGCGCGATCACATAGTAAGCGGGCAGCGCGTATTTCGTGTGCGGAAGCGATATGTCAACGATTTCGGCTCCTGCATCCTTGAGCATCGCAGTGCCGTCTGCCCAGAGTTTTTCAATCTCCTCGGGCATCCCGTCCATCCGGTATTCCTTTGGAATACCGATTTTCTTGCCGCGCATGTCGCCCGTCAAAGCATCCTCGAAGTTCGGCACTGCCAAATCGGCAGATGTGCTGTCGCGTGGATCGTAGCTGCACATAGCTTCCAGCATGATTGCCGCATCACGTACCGATTTGGTCATGGGGCCGGCCTGATCGAGCGAAGAGGCGAAGGCCACGATCCCCCAGCGCGAGCAGCGGCCGTAGGTCGGCTTGATGCCAACAGTGCCAGTGAAGGCGGCGGGCTGGCGGATCGAGCCGCCGGTATCGGTGCCCGTTGCAGCGAGGCACAAATCGGCGGCCACCGCTGCGGCGGAGCCTCCCGACGAGCCGCCCGGCGTAAGCGCGGTGTCCTCGTTGCCGCGCCGCCATGGATTGACCGCATTGCCGTAGGCCGATGTCTCGTTCGAGGAGCCCATGGCGAATTCGTCCATGTTGAGCTTGCCCAGCATAACAGCGCCCGCATCGGCAAGGTTCTGGCTCACAGTGGATTCGTACTCGGGCTTGAACCCTTCTAGGATGCGGGAGGCGGCCTGCGAGGGCACACCTTTGGTGCAAAACAGATCCTTGATCCCGATGGGCAAGCCGCACATGGCAGGCGCATCTCCAGCGCTCAGACGCACATCAGCAGCCGCCGCGCGCTCCAGCGCGATTTCGTGCGTGTGGTGCACGAAAGCATTGAGAGCACCTGCGCCTTCGATAGCCCTCAGGCAAGCCTCGGTCAGCTCCTTGGAGGTCGTCGCACCCCTGCGTAACAGATCGCGGGCCTCTGCCAGCCCCAGTTCGTTCAGCGCGGTTTTATCATGTGTAGCCATTATTCAACCACCTTCGGCACGGCAAAAAAACCCTCGCGCGCGTCAGGCGCATTCTTGAGTATAGCCTCCTGCATATCCCCGTCCGCGACCACGTCCGCACGGCGTTTGAGGCTTTGCGGGGTCACGGAGGTCATCGGCTCGACCCCCTCGATGTCCACTTCGGAGAGCTGTTCGATAAAGCCCAGGATCGTGTTGAATTCCTGTGCCAGCGCCGGAAGGGCTGCGGGTTCAACCTTGATGCGGGCCAGTTTCGCGACCCGCGCGGCGGTATGCTCGTCAATCGACATGAAGTTTCCTTATCTGCTTGTCCGTCCTCTACCGTCCCCGCGCGCCGCAGGCAAGCCGCAGGCGCAGCCCGCATGTCGGTTCACGTAAATTTGGCGAACCCCCTCGCCAACGCCGCGCTTTAGGTTAGGTTGCGCTGAAATTATCAGCAGGAGACAGCGTATGAATATCATCTGGCTTGGGCATGGATCGTTCCGTATTGAGATCGAAGACCGTGTCATTCTGGTGGATCCCTGGCTCACCGGCAATCCGCTGCTAGACGCGGAACATCATAAGGCCGCCACCGCAGGCGCCACTGATATTCTGGTGACACACGGTCATTTCGATCACATCTCGGACGTGGTGAAGATCTCGAAAGACACGGGCGCACCCGTCTCGGGTATGGTCGAGCTTGCGGGCCATCTGCACGGGCTTGGTGCGGTCGAGGGCGCAGGGTTCAACATGGGCGGCACGATCCCGTTAGGCGATGCAGTCCGCGTGAGCATGGTCCCTGCCTCCCACTCCTCAAGCGCGCAGGTGGACGGGCAAGCGCGCTATATGGGGAGCGAATCCGGCTTCATCCTGCGCGGTGAAGGCCGCTGCATCTACCTCTCCGGCGATACCGGGCTCATGGCGGATATGGCGTGGATCGGGGACTACTACAAACCCGATATCGGCATCCTGTCGGCGGGCGGACATTACACCATGGATATGGCGATGGCAGCCTACGCCGCGCGGACCTACTTCGAGTTCAAAGTGGTGATCCCCTGCCATTACCGCACCTTCCCGGCGCTCGAGCAGACGGCGGATGCACTGATCAACGGCGTGCTGCCCGGCACGAAAGTGCACGAGCCGCAGGTCATGGAAGCGATCGTCCTTTAGCGGGACCTTTGCGCGGCAAGGGGCCGCAGCTGTGGAACACGGGATCTTCCGGCGCGTTTGCGTCGAAACTGCAAAGGAGAACGATATGACCTCGCCAGCCCCGAAAACCCTCACCATTTTCGGCGGTGCAGGTGCCACGGGCAGCGCTGCCGTCGAGACTGCTTTGGCGCGAGGGCATAGGGTGCGCACGGTCGACCACCACGTGGGCTCCGATACGGGCGAAACCGAGCGCCTCACCCGGCACGCAGCCGACGTACTGACAGATGATCTCACCGTGTTCGTTGAGGGATCAGACGCGGTACTGTCTTGTCTGGGGGTCGGGAATGACGCCGCCACATTGCTTTCGCCCCCACCGCTCTACACCGAAGGTACTGCGCGGATCTGCGACGCGATGCAAGCAGCAGGCTTAACCCGCCTCGTCGTGATGTCCGCGACCTTTGTCGGCACGTCCGATCGCGGCCCGATCTGGTTCAAGATCCCCGCTCTCACGGCGCTCTCAAACGTATTCGAGCAGATGAAGCAGATGGAGGAGATGCTGCACCGTCGCACCGACTTAGACTGGACCGCCGTGCGCCCGGGATGGTTGATGGAGGGCGCCGCCACCAACGATTATACCGTGCAGGCGAACGTTATTCCGGAAGATATGATCCGCACCCGGTACGCCGATGTCGGCGCTTTCATGGCACATCTGGCAGAAACTTCTGACTGGATCCGCCAGACTCCCGCACTCGCGCGCCATGAAGCTCCGAGTGCGAGCGGGCCCGGTGAAGTTGTCCGTGCAATGCTGGGCTAGGTTCTGCGCCCCGCGAAAAAATCGCGCAACAGCGTCGCCGCCTCAGTTTCTGCGAGGCCGTCGAACACCTCTGGCACGTGATGGCACTGAGGATGCGCAAAAACCCGCGCACCCTGCGCCACACCACCTGATTTTGGGTCAGACGCCCCATAATAGAGCCGCGCAATCCGCGCAGCCGATATCGCTCCCGCGCACATCGGGCACGGCTCCAACGTCACGTAGAGCGCACAGCCGGTGAGCCGCTCCGCACAAAGTGCGGCACAGGCTGCACGAATCGCAAGGATTTCGGCATGGGCTGTCGGATCGTTGTCTGCGCGCGTACGGTTGCCTGCCTGCCCGATCACCTCACCGCGTGGGCATACGACCACCGCCCCTACAGGCACTTCTCCGCGCGCGCCCGCCGCTCGTGCCTGCGCCAAAGCAACATCCATGAAAGAGGTAAAATCCATTCTTCTTTGATGGCGCGAAAACACATCCTTTCGCAAGGGGGGCGGGTGCGCTATGGCGTAGCGCATGAATGATAGCACATCAGATACGCCCAAGGGCGACCGCATCGCCAAGACCCTCAGCCGCGCGGGCATCGCCAGCAGGCGTGAGGCGGAGCGGATGATCGAGGAAGGCCGTGTCTCGGTCAACGGCGCGGTGATCACCTCCCCAGCGCTCAACGTGACCGAAGCCGACCGGATCGTGGTCGATGGCAAACCCGTCGGTGCGCCTGAGCCTGCCCGGGTCTGGCTCTATCACAAGCCGACAGGGCTCGTGACGACCGACAGCGACGAAAAGGGCCGTGAGACGATTTACGATGCCCTACCCTCCGATATGCCGCGGGTGATGAGCATCGGTCGGCTCGATCTCAACTCCGAAGGCCTGCTGCTGCTGACCAACGACGGCGGCGTGAAACGCCTGCTGGAATTGCCTTCGACCGGCTGGCTGCGTCGCTACCGCGTGCGGGTGAACGGTCGGCCCACCGATGAGGCGTTGGAGCCCCTGCGCAAGGGGATCATTGCGGAAGGAGAGCCATTCCAGCCGATGGAAGTAGTGCTCGACCGCCAGCAAGGCGCCAATGCATGGCTCACGGTAGGCCTGCGAGAGGGAAAGAACCGCGAGATCCGCCGCGCGATGGACGAAATCGGGCTGAGCGTGAATCGCCTGATCCGGGTGAGCTACGGCCCGTTCCAGCTCGGGGATCTAAAGCCCGGTGCGGTCGAGGAAATCCGCCGCAAGGTGCTGCGCGATCAGCTGGGGCCGGACGCGGAGGCCCTTCTGGGCGAGCCCCCCGCCGCGCCAACGCAGGTGAAACGCGGCTTCAAGCGGCGTGTGCCGCACAAGGGCGACTTTGGCGGCCCCGGGCAGCCCGGCCTGCCAAAACCGCGGGAGGAAGTTGAGGATGGGCAAAAGTCACGCGGCAAGGCCGGGAAGCCAGCCAAATCCTACCGCCCACCCAAAGCGGAGCGTGATGCCGCCCGCAGGGCCAGCGGCGCACCCGCCAAGCCGCGCACATTCTCTAGCGGTGGTGTAAAATCCGCGGGCTCTACGGGACCAAAATCGCCCAAGCGGCGTTGAGGGACTGTCTGGCGCCAGTCACGGGAGACTGGAAACAACGCCAAATGCTGCTTATGATAGGATAATCGCGGGCACGCTGCCCGCAAACGGAGTACCGATGGGACCGACACCACTTCGCAAAACGGCCTATGTCGCGCTGATCGTGCTGCTGTTCGGCGTGACCTCCGGCTGGCTCGGAGGGCTTTGAGCGTGGCAAAGCGGTTTGGCGGAAAGTACAGCCCCGAAATCAGCGGCCCGCCCGCAAAACCAGGCACGCGGCCCCGGCAGATCGAGGTCGACGCAGCGGGTGGGCGGTCCAATCTCCTTTTCGTTCCCGCAGTCGTACTGATCGCCACCAGCATGGGCAGCGGCGCCGTGAGCCTGACAGTCACTTTTCTGGGTGCGCTCTGGCTTACGCTCGGGGCGTGGCTGCTGCGTGCAGGCCTGCGCGCGGAGGCTGCGTTCAATGCCCGCAAGGTCGCCCGCCGCCCCGCTCTGCCGCGCAAGATACTGGCAGCAGTCTGCGCCGGCATCGGTGCCGCACTGGCTGTCGTCGCACATCAGGAGGGCGGTCTGCTGATCGCGCCCGTGCTCTACGGTCTCATCACAACTGGCCTCTACCTCGCAGCTTTCGGGATTGATCCGATGCGCAGCAAGGGAATGGACGGCATCGACACGTTCCAGCAGGACCGCGTTGCGCGCGTTGTGGACGAAGCGGAAAAGCATCTGGCCAGCATGCGTGAAACAATCGCGCGCGCGGGCGACAGGCAGACCACTGCCCGGCTCGAGGATTTCGTACAAACCGCGCGCGATCTGATCCGCACCGTCGAGGAAGATCCACGCGATCTCACGGCGGCGCGCAAGTATCTTGGTGTCTACCTTCAGGGCGCGCGGGATGCGACAGCGAAATTCGCCGACATCTACGCCCGAACCCGTGATGCGCAGGCCCGTACCGATTATCTCGCACTTCTCGATGATCTGGAGAAAAATTTTGCCGCCCGAAACCGCAAGTCGCTGCTCGAAGACCGCAGCGATCTGACCGTAGAAATCGACGTGCTGCGCGAGCGGCTGTCGCGTGAAGGCGTACGCCCGGAGTGATCCGCGCCCGCCTCCCTTTACAAGGAACCGAACATGTCTGAAGCCAACCGCGAAAAAGCCGCTCAATCCATCGCCATGGTCGAGGAGGTCACTGCCGTCGTGCTGCCTGAGCCGCGCGACGCAAACGCCGTCGTGACGCTGGAGCAGGCCGACGCGCCGCAAAGCGCCGAGATCCGCGCGCGCATGGACGAGCTCGATATGAACGACACCCAGTCGATCATCAGCTTCGGCTCCGCCGCACAGGCGGAATTGCAGGAAATCTCCCAGGCGATGCTTCAGGACGTGCGCAACAAGGATGTGGGCCCTGCCGGGGACAGCCTGCGCGGAATCGTGACGACCATTCGCGGCTTTTCCGTCTCCGAGCTCGATGTGCGCCGTGAGCGCAGCTGGTGGGAAAAGCTGATCGGCCGCGCGGCGCCTTTCGCCAAATTCACCGCCAAGTTCGAAAAGGTGCAGGAACAGATCGACCGGATCACCGACAATCTTCTGTCCCACGAGCATACGCTGCTCAAAGACATCAAATCACTTGATATGCTCTACGAGAAAACGCTGCAATTCTATGATGAGCTGGCGCTCTATATCGCCGCCGGTGAAGCAAAGCTGGCGGAATTGGATGCCACCGTGATCCCGGCCAAGGCCGCAGAAGTCGAGAAGGCCGACGAGGCCGATCAGGTCATGGTTGCACAGGAGCTGCGCGACATGCGCGCCGCGCGCGATGATCTGGAGCGCCGCGTGCATGATCTCAAGCTTACCCGCCAGGTCACGATGCAATCGCTTCCCTCGATACGTTTGGTGCAGGAGAACGACAAATCTCTCGTCACCAAGATCAACTCGACCCTCGTGAACACAGTGCCCCTTTGGGAGACACAGCTGGCGCAAGCTGTCACGATCCAGCGCTCCTTCGAGGCCGCCAAGGCGGTGCGCGAGGCCAATGATCTGACCAACGAACTTCTGACCTCAAATGCGAAGAACCTGCGGACAAGCAACAAGATCATCCGCGAGGAGATGGAGCGCGGTGTGTTCGATATCGAAGCGGTCAAAGCGGCCAACGCGGACCTCATCGGCACGATCGAGGAGAGCCTCCAGATCGCGGATGCAGGCAAGGCCAAGCGCGCCGCAGCCGAGGTCGAGCTCAAGGAAATGGAAGCGAAACTGCGCGATACACTTGCCTCCGCCAAGGCCAAAAAGACGGGTCTGGGCGATACGGCAGGCGGCGCCGTGCCGGGCTGAGCATGACTGCGGGACAGATCATCAGAAACGCGGGCGCTGGGCTGATCGCTCTGCTGCTCGCTGCCTGCACGGATGGGGCAGCGCCGGTTGAGCCGGTGCTCAAACCCTTGGCGAGGCCCGATGCCGCTGCGTCGGCGTCACCGCCCGTTCAAGTGGCCCGTCCCACTTCGGAGGCCAGCGCTCAGCTGCGCAGCTATCTCAATCAGGTGCAGGGCGCACAGCTGAGCCAAGGGCTGTTGCGTCGCGATGGCGGCGGCAGCGATACCCCGTTCACCAACACGATGCTGGCGCGCAACTTCGAACAGATCGCCCTCTACAACGAGTACGACAGCAGCTTTTCGGGGCGCGGGGGTGCCAGTCCACTGCGCCGCTGGACCGCCCCGGTCCGGATGGAGGTGATCTTCGGAGACAGTATCCCCCCCTCCGAGCGCGCAACTGACAGTGCAAACATCCGCGCCTACGCAGAGCGGCTGGAGCGGGTGACGAACCATCCTGTCAGCATCGCGAAGCGACCGAATTTCATCGTGATCATTGCGGATGAGGATGACCGCGCGGAGGCCCTTGCACAGGCTGCCGCCCGCCTCCCCGGGATCTCGGCCGCCAGTCTCGCACCGCTCAACAATCTGCGCGACGATACCTACTGCGTCGTAGCTGCCTACGCGTCGGGCCAAGGGAGTAACGTTTATACCGCAGCACTCGCCGTGATCCGGGCGGAAAACCCCAGCCTTCTGCGCTTGTCGTGCATTCACGAAGAGCTCGCACAGGGCATGGGTCTGGCAAACGACAGCCCCTCCGCGCGCCCCTCGATCTTCAACGACGACGATGAATTCGCTCTGCTGACCCGCCACGACGAGCTGTTGCTTCAGATGCTCTACGACCCGCGCCTGAGCCCCGGTATGACCGCCGATGAAGCCCGCGACACGATCCAGACCATCGCCGCCGAGCTGACGGGCGGCGGACCCGTGTGATGGGTCGGCCCCACCGCGCCACGCGGATTGGCTTGATTAGGCACCGAGCCGGACTTACTTTGACCTCAACGCATTCCTGAAGGACATACCATGAGCATTTTCGGCTTCCTCTCCGGCGAATTCATCGACGTCATTCACTGGACCGACGACACCCGCGATACGCTCGTGTGGCGTTTCGAGCGGGAGGCGCATGAAATCAAGTACGGCGCCAAGCTCACGGTGCGCGAAGGACAGGCGGCGGTTTTCATCCATGAGGGCCAGCTCGCGGATGTGTTCACGCCAGGGCTCTATATGCTAGAGACAAACAACATGCCGATCATGACCACGCTCCAGCATTGGGACCACGGGTTCAAATCGCCGTTCAAGTCCGAGATCTATTTCGTTAACACGACGCGCTTCAGCAATCTCAAATGGGGTACCAAAAACCCCGTGATCGTGCGCGATCCGGAATTTGGTCCCGTGCGCCTGCGCGCCTTCGGCACCTACTCCGTGCGAGTAATAGATCCAGCGCTGTTCATGCGCGAGATCGTCGGCACCGATGGCGAATTTACGATGGACGAGATCAGCTACCAGATCCGCAACATCATCGTGCAGGAATTTTCCCGCACCATTGCGCGCGCGCAGATTCCCGTGCTCGACATGGCCGCCAACAGCCGCGAGCTGGGCAAGATCATCGGCGGCGAGATCGAAGCACAGCTGGCTGAATATGGCCTCGCCCTGCCGGAGCTTTACGTCGAGAATATCTCGCTGCCGCCGGCAGTAGAGGAGGTGCTCGACAAGCGCTCCTCGATGGGGGTGATCGGAAATCTCAATGAGTATATGCAATTTCAGGCGGCCGAAGGGCTGGGCCGCGATGGAGCGGGCGCGGCGTCCATTCAAGCGGGATTGGGCGCGGGCCTCGGCATGCAGATCGGTGCACAGGCTGCCGCAGCGGGGCCCTGGGGCGCCGCTCCAGCGGACCGGATCGCCGCGCCGCCTCCGCCGCCGGTCGAGCATGTTTGGCACATCGCCGAGGCAGGCCAGACCTCCGGCCCCTTCTCCAAGGCCGCGATGGGACGCAAGGCTTCCGAGGGCGCGCTGACCCGGACCACATTCGTCTGGACCCCCGGTCAGGATGGATGGAAGCGCGCTGAGGACGTGATGGAACTGGCGCAACTGTTCACCGTGCTCCCTCCGCCTCCCCCCGACGCCTGAGGTGGGCGCGGCCCATGTTTGATCCCGATGTCCGATCCTGATGCGTGATGTCGTTTTCCCGCCCGCGCTGGCCCAAGCCGTCGCGGCAAGCGGTTTCTCCCCCGCCGTGGGTGCAGGTGATCTGTTGTTCCTGACAGGTGCCACCGGCGCAGACACACAGGGCGTGATGCCCGTAGATGCAGCCACCCAAACGCGCAATGCGCTGCACAAAGCCTGCGAAATCCTTGCCTCAGCGGACGCGGATGCCCAAAGCGTGGTGGAAATCACCAGTTATCATATCGGCTTGCGCGATCACTTTGACGCGGTTGACACAATCCTGCGCGAGGTGATGGGCGTGCCTCTGCCTGCCTGGACCGCTGTGGAAGTCGCCGGACTGCGCAGGCCCGGTGCGTTGATCGAGCTGCGCATCGTGGCCCATGTCCCGCAGCCGGGTTGAAACTCTACGCTCCCGCGTCACGTTCCTTTGCGTATGAAGCGCCCCACTCTCACCAGACCGCACCGCCGTACCGTCCTCAAATGGAGCCATGGCCTCATGATCCCACTGTTCGTTTGGTTCATGCTGGTCACGCCCGATGTGGTGGTCCCGATGGGTAGAGGGTGGTTTGCGTTGCATTCCAATCTGGCGCTGGTGTTCGTGTCGATCTGCCTGCTATGGACCGCCGACGTGATGCGGCGCGGGCTGGCCTCGCGTCCGGGGCCGAAGTTGCAGGGCTGGGCGCGTGCAGTTCATAAGCCGCTACATCTGACCATCGTCTGGGGGCTGTTTCTTGTGGCGCTCGGTGGTTTTCTGTTAGGGCTGACCTCGGTCGTCCAGATCAAGGCGGGCCTGTGGCTGCCCTTTGCCCCGGCCATGGGCTGGCCGCGCGCCCACGATCTCGTCGGCACGCTGCATATCTACCAGTTCTACCTGCTGGGCGTGGTTATTGCAGGCCATGCCGCATTTCACATCTGGCGCCACGTCAGGCTGCGCGACAACGCCCTGCGCATCATGGCCCCGAAGGCCTTGCACCGGTTTTTGTAAGCCCCCTTGACCCTGTGGGGCGCAGGGATGAAGGTCAGGGCCAATCCAACAACCGCAAAGGCCGCCCCTTGCCCGACAAGCCCCCAGATTTCGGGCTCGCTCCCGTCCTCCAAGAGCACCGCTTTCCCTGCGATACCTGTGGCAGCGATCTGCGGTTCGAGCCGGCAAGTGGCGATCTGAAATGCGATCATTGCGGCCATGTCGAACCCATCGGAACCGTCTGGACCAAGGCACGCGCCTTAGCGGAGCTTGATTTAGGGCGGGGGATTGCGCAGACGCTCGATGCCGCCGAAATGGAGGAAACACGGGTCAGCCAATGCCCCAATTGCGCCGCACAGGTCGAGCTTGATCCCAACACGCAGGCCACGGAATGTCCTTTTTGCGCGACCCCCGTGGTGGTCGATACGGGAGTGCACCGCCATATCAAGCCGCGAGCGGTGCTGCCCTTCGCGCTGGCGCAGGAAACCGCGCGCGACGCGATGAAAGATTGGCTCGGCGGTCTGTGGTTTGCGCCGAACGGCCTGCAAGTCTACGCTAGGAAGGGCCGCGAGATGGACGGCATCTACGTCCCTTACTGGACCTACGACGCCCAGACCGACACGCGCTACACCGGCGAGCGCGGCACGGTCTATTACGAGACCCGCACCGTGACGCGCGACGGTAAACGACAACAGGTGCGCGTCGCCAAGGTGCGCTGGCGCGGTGCGTCGGGGCGCGTGGCACGGTTTTTCGACGATGTATTGGTGCTCGGTTCGCGGTCGCTTCCCAAGCGGTTCACCGACGCGCTGGAGCCCTGGGATCTGGCGGCCCTGGAACCCTACGCTCCCGAATATCTCGCCGGCTTTCGCGCGGAGGGCTATACCGTCGCGCTCAATGAAGGCTTTGCCGAGGCCCGCGCGAAGATGGACGCGATGATCCAGCGCGACATCAAATTCGACATCGGCGGCGACCGCCAGCGCATCCACTCAATGGATGTGGCCGTGACGGATACCACCTTCAAGCACATCTTGCTCCCGGTCTGGCTTGCTGCGTACAAATATCGCGGCAAATCCTACCGTTTCGTTGTGAACGGCCGCACAGGCCGTGTTCAGGGGGAGCGGCCCTATTCCGCGATCAAGATCGCATTCGCCGTCATCGCAGGGCTTATCATCGCCGCCGGTGTGGGCTTTCTCTATGCACAGAATGGATAAGACATGAGCCAGATCGACACGCTCGACCAGATCCACACAGCGCGCTATTCGTGCCGCGCTTTCCTGCCGGAGCCCGTGCCGCAGGCCGATCTTGCGCGCATCGTGCGCAGCGCGCGCCAAGTGCCCTCGTGGTGCAACGCGCAGCCCTGGCAGGTCGAGATTACACGCGGAGCTGCCACAGACCGCCTGCGCGTCAAGTTGACGGAGACGGCGCTGGCGGGCACGCCTTCTGCCCCCGATCTGGAGTGGCCTTCCACATACACCGGCGCCTACTCCGAGCGTCGTCGCACCTGCGGCTTCCAGCTCTATGATGCCGTGGGCATCGAGAAATCGGATCGCGCCGGCCGCGCCGCTCAGATGATGCGCAATTACGCGTTTTTCGACGCGCCGCACGTGGCGATCATCCACTCTCCCGCAGAGCTCGGCCCGTATGGCGCGATGGATACCGGCGGCTTCGTCGCCGCCTTCACGCTGGCCGCGACGGCCCTTGGCATCGCCACGATCCCACAGGCCGCCATCGCCGCCTATGCCCCGCTTCTGAAGGAGCATCTGGGCATCGGCGACGACCGCCTGATCCTTTGCGCTATCTCGTTGGGCTATGCTGATCCCGACGCGCCGGCGAACCAGTTCCGCACCGAGCGTGCTGACCCAAGCGACATCATTCGCTGGCACGACGCATGAGGGCGCTCCTGCAGCGGGTGACGCATGCCAGTGTGAGCGTTGAGGGAGAGGTGATCGGCGAGATCCGTGCGGGGCTCACGATCTTCGTCTGCGCAATGCCGGACGACAGCCCCGAGACCGCACAGGCACTTGCGCTCAAGATCTCGAAGCTGCGCCTGTTCAAGGACGAGGCAGGCAAGATGAACCTGAGCCTCGCCCATACCGGCGGTGCGGCCTTGGTCGTCAGCCAGTTCACCCTAGCCGCCGACACATCGCGCGGCACGCGCCCCGGCTTTTCCTACGCGGCAAAACCGGAGCAGGCTGAAGCGCTCTATCTGGGGTTCGCACAGGCTCTGCGTGATCTGGATGTGCCCGTTCAGACAGGCAGGTTCGGCGCGGATATGTCCGTTGCGCTGGTCAATGACGGGCCAGTGACGATCTGGCTCGATACCGCCGCTTAAGGCTCGCGCAGCGCCTGCTTGGATTTATAGAGCGGCTTCAAAAGGTATTGCAGGACCGTCTTGGAGCCTGTGTGCAGCTCCACGCTGGCTTGCATGCCGGGGCGGATCTGCAACTCGGTCTGCCGCGCGGTGAGGTTTTCCGTATCGACAGCGACCGTCACCTTGTAGTGCGGATCGCCGTCGGGATCGCGCGCGCGCTCGTCCTTGAACACATCCGCCGAGATGAGCTTCACTTCGCCCTTCAGCGTGCCATAGATGGTGTAATCATAAGCCGAGAGCTTGACCGTGGCTTCCTGACCGGGGCGCACGCCCGCGATGTCCTCCGGCCGAACGCGTGCCTCGACGAAAAGCTCCTCGTCGAGCGGGATGATCTGGAGAATTTCCTCACCGGGGCGCACGACACCACCGATCGTGGTCACGTTGAGATTGTTAACGATCCCGCGCATCGGGCTGTGCAACACGGTCCGGTCAAGCTGGTCGGTGCTCGCCCTGAGGTTCTGGCGCAGGGTCGACAGCTCCTTGAGCACGTCTGAATATTCCTGCGCGCGCTCCAGCTGCGTGCCGGTGACGACCTGATCGTATTTGATCTTGGCATCGGCAAATGCCTTGCGCGCACGGGTCGCCTCGATCATCGAAACGATCTTGTTTTTCAGCAGCGCATCCATCAGGTCGCGCTCCCGCTGCGCCTCCACCAGCACCCGCTCTGCCCCGTCCACTGAACTCACGTAGTCGGATTGCCGCGCTTCCAGCAGCGCCGCCTCGGAGGCGACGATATCGGGGGTGCGATCGCGCCATTCGGCAGTCACGTCAAACTCGAACGCACCTTCCATTTCCGCCTCGAGACGCACACGGCGGATCTCGAAAGCGCTGATCTGGTCACGCAGATCATCGACGGAAGACTGGAAGCCCGTGTTATGCAGGCGCGCCAACACATCGCCCGCCTCCACGATATCGCCCTCGCCCACGGCAAGCTCGGCCAGAATGCCGCCCTCTAGGTTCTGGATGATCTGGGGCCGTGAGCTGGAAATCATGGAGCCTTCTGCGCGCACGATCTCATCGATCCAGGCGAAGAACGCCCAGACCAGGAACACGATGAGCGTCCCGGCGCTCAACCAGACGACCATCGAGGGGCCGCGCATTTGACGGGCGATATGCGTATCCATGGCAGCGCTCATGCGGCACCTCCGTTGATGGCGGTAAGATGCGCGAGGACTTGGTCTTTCGGGCCATCGATGCTCAGCCGGCCATTGTGCAGAATGATCGTGCGGGTTGTCAGCGCCAGAATGGGCGCGCGGTGCGTCGCGATCACGGCGGTGCGCCCGGCGATCCACGTCTCGAGACGCTTGACAAGCGCTGTCTCCAGCTTTTGGTCCAGCGCCGCCGTCGGCTCATCGAGCAGGCAGACCTGAGGGTTTTGCAGCCAAAGCCTTGCCCAGCCGATAGATTGGCGCTGCCCGATAGAGAGCCCGCCACCTGCATCGAGGATCTCCAGATCGAGGCCCTTGGGATGGGAGCGGACAAAATCGCCAAGGCCCGCGAAATCGAGCGCGTCCATCAGGCGCGTATCGTCCCGCTCCAGCATCGTTAGATTGAGGTTGTCTCGCAACGTCCCGGTAAACAGGCGCACGTCCTGGCCCAAATAGCCGATCAGGCGGCGCAGATCGCGCGGTTCGATCTGCGTCATCTCCGTCCCGTCAATGAGCACACGGCCTTTGGTGGGGGCATAAAGACCGCTCAACACCTTGAGCAGCGACGATTTGCCGGAGCCATTGGCGCCGAGGATCGCCACACGCTGGCCCGGCAAGATATTGATGCCCGGCAGTTCCAACGTCGGAGCGCCGTCCTCGCTATAGCGGAAAGTAATATCGCGCAGCTCGAAATTTCCGGTCAGCGCGTCGCGGCGCATGTAGGTCCGGCCTGCGGCAGCGTCCTGCTCGGACCCCGCGATATGTTCCAGTCCGTCGAGCGCGGATTTAACGTTGCCCCATCGCGCCATAGTGCCCGCGAGTTGCGTCAGCGGCGCCAGTGTGCGCGAGGTCAGGATGCCCACGGCGATGATGGAGCCCACCGTGAACTGTCCCGCAAACACCAGATAGGTGCCCATGATCACGGCGGCCACATAGGTGCCCTGCTGGACGCCCTGCGACCAGAACGTGAGCACCGAAGCAAGCTTGCGCTGCTCTGAGGATTTGACCGCCGACAGGGTGGTCAGTTCGCTCCACAGCCGCTGCACGCGGTCCTCGCCGCGCTGGGTCTTGACGGTATCGATCTCGAAAATCGCCTCGTGCAGCAAGCGAGAGGATTTGGCGGTGGCGCCCTGGGTTTCCTGCGTCAGGCGGATCATGCGCTTTTGCATGAAGAAGCCGGGCACCACCATGAGGATGCCCCCGATCACCAGCACCCAGACCACATTGCCCGCGATGGAAGCCACGAGGAACAGGAATACGAAGATGAACGGAATATCGGCGATGGTGCCGATCGTGGATGCAGTAAAAAATTCTCGCACCGAGCCAAATTCGCGCATGGATGAGAACAGATCCGACGGTGATTGCGGTCGCTTGTCGCTGCGCATCCCGAGGATGCGGGCCATCAGCGTTGCCTGCACCGAGAGCTCAATCTGGCGGCCTGCGCCATCCATCAGTTGGGCGCGGGCGATCTTTATGAAAGCCTCCATCAGCAGCGCCAGCACCGCGCCGGCGGCCAGCACCCACAGTGTCGCTTCGGACTGGTGCGGGATCACACGGTCGTAGACCTGCAACGAGAAAAGCGCCACGGCCACCGCCAGCAAGTTTGCGACGAAGGAGCCCAGCGCGACCTCACCCAACTGCCGTTTGAATTTGGCAAACTGACCCCAGAACCAATGCACGGGCTTCTGCGCGGTCTTGTGTACTTCCGCAACCTTCTCGATCGGCATCTGCGCGCGCAGGGTGAGACCCGAGAAGAAGGGGATGAAATCGGTCGCAGGCACCAGCGCGCGGTTATCGGGGCATGTCTTGTCATAGACCACCAGATCCTCGCGGTCACGGCCCAGCACCAACAGCAACTGGCCGGAGGTCATATAGACCAGTGCGGGAAACGCCTGATGTTCAAGGCTGTTGCTGCGCAGCATTTCGGCGCTCAGGCCACTGCGGCGCAGCAGCGTGGTGATGATCTGTGCCTCGTCCTGCTCGGTCGCACCTGGCTTGAGCCTCCGCGCGAGGGCCTCGGACAGGTCGGCCTGCGATACTTCCGTGCCCAGAACGCCCGCGTAGGTCGCGATGAGGGCGGCACGTGCGCGCAACTTGTCCTGAAACGTCGAGGTATTGCTGGCTTTGGGGACTTCGGGGGCGTCAGGGACATCGGCGGCGACGGCAGGTTTGAGGCGGCCAGTATTGCCGTTCACAATCGTCAGGGTAAAAGGTTTGCTCATATCGCGGATCCATCGGCCAACACGCCCAAAAGCTCGGCCATGGCCACCCGCAAGCGGATAGCGTCATATTTCAGGGTGACTTCGTTTTCCTGCTGGCGCGCGAATGTCTCGTAGACACCCACCACATCCATGACCTGCCGCTGGCCCGCATCATACTGCGCTTGAAACAGATCCAGGTTTTGCTTGGCCTGCACCGTGAGTGCTGTGGCTTCCGCCGCCTGCCGCTCCTTCGAGGCAATCTGGCCTTCGAAATTGCGCAGCTTGCGGTTGGCGTCCTCGGTCGCCTGCGCCACGCGGCGGCCTGCGGCTTCCTTCGTGGCCTCGATCGCCTGCAAACGGTCGCCGGTGCCAAGGCCCAACAAGTCATCCGTCTTGATCGTGAGGCCCGCCGAACCGCCCTGCCCCACGATGGCCCCGGCGCTCAGCCCGGGCAGCTGGCTCGCTCGGTCCACCTTGGCGGCGGCGATGGCGCGGATCTTCTCGGCCTCGGTCTGGGTGACGCTCAGCGGCTGCGCCATCCCCGCGCGCACCGGCAGCGCAGGTGTGCCACGCAAGGTGCTGAGATCGCCGATGGCCATGGCGTTCAACTCGGCAAACGCGGTTGCGGCGGCCTCAGAGGCGGCGGCTTGGCTGGCTTTGATTTCCAAGAGCTTCTGACGCAGTATCAGCAGATCGGAGCTGTCGGAGACACCGCCCTGCACGCGCTGCTGCATGATCCATTCGAAATGGCCGATGTCCTTCGCGCTCTGGCCCGCGAGGATAAATTTCTCGCGCGCTTCGGTGCCGCGGATATACAGATCGAGCCCAGCGCGCACACGCGTGTTCGTGTCGGCGGCCAGCGCCACGGCAGCGACCTCCACATCGGCGACGGCAAACTCGCGCTCGCCCTGCTTACGGCCATTGTCGTAGATCACCTGCTCAACGATGAGATTGGCCACGACCGAGCCGAGCGACGTGAGGCTGATGTTGGGACCGATGGAAGGCAGCCAGTTTTTTGACGCTGCACGTGCGCGCAATTGTGCGGCCCTTAGTTCACTTTCGGCGCTGCGTGAATTGGCGGCAAGAACGGCGGTCGCCACCTGACTATAGGCCGTGCCCGCAGGCAGCACGCTTCGGCGCGCGATCAATCCCTGTATAATGACGCTTTGAGCATTGATTTTCTCGGCGTGAGTCGGCTTGGCGTGGGCTGTGTTTCCGGTCATGCTCTGCATAGCCACGACATCTGCCGTGCCCGCATTGCCGCCCACATCCGACAAACATCCAGCCAGCGCGAGCGCACTTACGCACATCGCCGCCGTTTTTCGTCTACACTGCCCCATATCCTGCCCTTAACGTGCCGATATTTATATTTATTCTTATTATTATTTTTATGTGCTGGATGCGGCGGCGAAGTGTCACCGCCGCATCCCGTTTCCCGATCCCGTGGCGCCTAGATGGTGACGGTGATCTCGTTGTCGACATAGAGCAGGCCTTCCGCCCCCACCGAATAGACGTTGAACGTTTCGCCATCGATGGTCTGCTGATCCTGCGCCACACCGCCCTCGATGATCACGCGGTCGTCCGACGAGCCACGAATGGTCAGCGTGTTGGAGTTTGACGAGAGTGCCAGCAGGCTTGCCTCGTTGATCACCACACTGGCGGCTTCGGCGAAGTCGAGGTTGATATTTTCGATCTGGTAGTCGCCCAATGCCGCGTTGCCGAGGTTGATCGGGTTAGTCACCGCTTCATCGTTCAACACAAGATAGGTGCCGGACGTGTTGCCCGCCACATCGGTCGAGTTCACAATCAGATGCGAACCGTTGGGCACGTCCACATCGAATTCGAACTCCGTCTCACCGCGCCGGTTCAGGCCGCCCTCACCCTCCACCTCTGCGATCGTCCCGTCCGTGCGGACCTGAACAACACTTGCGGTATCAGACGACGGAGCACCGTTCTCCATCGTGGTCTCGATGGAAATGCCGCGAAATCCGCCGACACCCTGATCCACCGATGCGATGATCGGCCCGCCGGGCGCTGCGGTATCGATAGACAGCGTGTCCTCGATCACGGCGACGTTGCCTACATGGTCGCTCGCGACAACCCTGATGTCTGCCTCGTATTCGCCCATGCGGATATCCGCGGCAGGCACGACCAAAGACCAGTTGCCCGCCGCATCGACCGTTGCGTCATAGGTGGTGTTGTCGAAGGTGACACGCACGCTAGAGCCTGCTTCCACGGTGCCGCCCAGCTCGATGCCCGCAGCCGCTTCCGCCGCGTTCACGATCTCGTCCGCACCAGCTGAATTGCTGGTCATGCCGAAGGGCACGACTTCGGTATCCACATCCACAGTCGCGGAGATGGTTTTGATGTTGCCCGCAGCGTCGGTCGCCGTAGCGCCGACATCGGCAGTATATGTGCCTGCGGCCAATGCCGCGCCATTGAACACCGCCGACCAGTTGCCTGCCGCGTCGATGACGGCATTGGCGGTCTGGCCTCCCAATGTGACGATCACCGAGGACGAGCCGATTTCGGTCGTGCCGGTCACGGTCACATTGCCATTCGCCTCTACGGCGCTGATGATGTTGTCGACCGCAATGTCATCCACCGCGATGCCGAGGTTATCGACACGGGTATCGACCTCGACACTGTCCGTCGCCGAGCGGCTGTTGCCGTAGGGGTCCGTGGTAACGGCCGTGATTTCAGCGGTATAGACGCCCGCCGCGACGTCGCTTGCGGAGAAAAACGCTTCCCAGTTACCGCTCGCATTCGCGACGACGTTGTGGCTCACGCCTTCCATTGTCACGGTGACCACGGCACCCGGATCGGCGGTGCCTGTCAGCACCACACCGTCGCTCGCCTCGGCTTGGTTGATGATGTCGTCGCCCTCGACCGGGGTGCTGCTGATCGTGAGCACGCCCGCTTCGGTATCGACGCGCACGGAGGTCGACGCGGTATCAACGTTACCCGCTGCATCTGTGGCTGTCGCGGTCATTGTAGCGATGTAGGTGCCGGCGGCCACGCTGCCTGCGGGGAAGGTCGCGGTCCAGCTGCCATTGGACGATACGACCGCTGTCGCGGTGGCACTGCCCAAAGCGACGGTTACGGCCGAGCCGGGTTCGGTCGTGCCAGAAACGACCAGAGGCTGTCCGGCCTCGGTCTCGTTGATGACGCCATCTGCGCCGCCGGTGGTCGAGGTGATGGAGAAGTCGCGCACCAGCGTGTCGACGACAAAGCTGCCGGAGGTGCTGGCGGCGTTGCCGAAGGTATCGGTCGCGACCACGGAAACCGTGCCGTCATATTCGCCGACAGCCAGCTGCGTGGACGTGAACGTGGAACTCCAGGTTCCTGCTTCCGTCGCTGTGACCGTCTGCGTCACGGTGCCGACGGTAATTGCGACGGATGCACCGGGCTGTGCCGTGCCGGTGAAGGCCACGCCGGCGGCATGCTCCAGCCCGTTGATCGTGCCATCGCCGCCAACTGTCGCCGTATCCACTGTCACTGTGGTTAACGTATCCACGACCAGCGTATCGGAATACGTGGCCGAGTTGCCGAAGCTGTCTGTCGCAACCGCTGAAATCGCAGTGCTATACTCGCCGCCCTCGAGCGAACCCGGCGTCCATGTCGCTGTCCAAGTGCCCGTGGAGGAGACAACGGTCGTCTGCGTGACACCCGCGATGGTGACCGCAAGTGTCGCTCCTGCCTCGCCCGTGCCTGTCAGGGTCACGCCTTCGGAGAAATCGACGCCGTTGAAAAAGTCGCCGGTCGATTCAGTGCCGGAGGAAAAGGTGATCTCAGGGGCGATCGTGTCGATCTCGAAGGAAGGACCATCGAGCACGGTCGAACCGCCTTCGGGGGTCGTAACGGTAACGACTGAATCGTAGACGCCGTCCTCGGGGAAGTCATCGCCCTCGAAAACCGCCTCGAAATCGCCGTTAACGTCGATCACCGTAACAACAGTCTCGTCACCGACGACCACTGTGACCGTATCGCCGGGCTCACCGCCGCCTGTGATCGTCAGAACTTCTTCGCCGTCGTCACCGCCGATGGTCACGTTCGCATCCGCATCGTCTACGTAAGGGGCCGCAGGACCCTCAGACCCACCGCCGCCGCCGCCTGCAAGACCGCCGATAACGGCCACGCCGCCCAGACCCGCCGCAACTGCGGCACCGGCACCAAACACGCCACCGCCGCCCAGCATCGTGGCGCCCAGCATCGACACAGCCCCGTCACCATCCGCCAGAGGCACACCGGCCACTTCGGTATTCCCGAGGAAGATCAGCTCGTCAGAAGCACTCCACTTACCCCACTCCGCCGTCGGGCCGTACTGTGCGTAGAGATTGCCCTGGCCTGCATCCACGAAGCTCACCTCGTTGAGGTAGCCGTCAGCGGAGACGAACAGGCGGTTCGCAGGGCCGCTCTCGTTAAAAAAGTTATTGATGGTGATCGTACGCCCGTCTTGCAGCGTGATCACGAGCGTATGGCCCGCCCGCACCTGGCTGGCAAAATCCGACTGCCGCGCGTTGATCGAAATTTCCTGGCCCGATCCGGCTAAGATTACCTGGTTGGACGCATCCGCAGACATGCTGCCACGCTGCAAGCCGCCCGCACTTTCGCGGACGACGAAATCAATCGTCTTCATTGTATGACCTACTCTACCTCGAAGCGCCTGCGTTCGGCAGGTCACTTAACTCTGATTATTTTTTTATGTTGCTACCTGGCCCGTTATATCGCGCCATGATTTCACCTTATTGCGCGAAGTTGCACAGAGTTGTTTCAGAAAATCCAGATCTTTTTCCCCCATTGCGGTCTACAATTCTGGTAGGTGTGCGCCTGTTGCCACAGCGACGGCGAGATCTTGATACTGCTTGACCGATATTTATTCGAAGTAAGGTCACGATTTACGTTGCCGCCATAATTTGGCCACAAAGACAATTCCGTTGACTTCCCCCGCCCACAGACGGACCCTTTCCGGCATGAAAAACCCCCAGACCCAGCTTCACACCCTCGAGGAAGATCCCGACCACGGAATCACCCTTTCGGATGGCACTCGCCTCTCCGCACGCCTTTGGCGCCCGACAGGCGCAGCGGATGATCCCGTTCCGCTCATTCTGGAGTTCCTGCCCTACCGCAAACGCGATGGCACCTGCGCGCGCGATGCGCTGACGCATCCCTATTTCGCCGCCAGCGGCTATGCATGTGCGCGGGTCGATATGCGCGGGAACGGTGACAGCCAAGGCCTGATGGCCGATGAATACACCGCGCAGGAGCTGGCCGACGCGGTCGAAGTGATCCATTGGGCGGCGGCGCAGCCGTGGTGCAACGGAAATGTGGGGATGATGGGGATCAGTTGGGGCGGGTTCAACGCGCTTCAGGTCGCAGCACTCGCCCCCGCACCCCTCAAGGCGATCATCACTCTGTGCTCAACCGTGGACCGCTTTGCCGATGATATCCACTACAAAGGCGGCTGCCTGCTGGGCGAAAATCTCGGCTGGGGGGCGACCATGTGGAGTTATTCCAGCCGCGCGCCCGATCCCGCACTGCGCAGCGACTGGCGCGAGATGTGGCTCGATCGATTAGAGAATGAACCTTTCCTCCCCTCCGTCTGGCTGCGCCACCAGCGCCGCGATACCTATTGGCAGCACGGGTCGGTATGCGAGGACTATAGTGCGATAGAGGCGAAGGTGCTGGCCGTCGGCGGCTGGGGCGACGCGTATAAGAACGCTGTGCCGCAGCTGGTGGAGGCGCTGGACGGAGCCAAAGGTATCGTGGGGCCTTGGGTTCACAAGTATCCCCATTTCGCCGTACCGGAGCCACGTATCGGCTTCTTGCAAGAAGCCCTGCGCTGGTGGGACCGCTGGCTAAAAGGAACCCGGACCGGCGTCGAGGACGATCCCGATTACCGCGCCTATCTGATGGACGGCGCGCGCCCCGCCGCATGGTACACCGCGCGCCCGGGCCGCTGGATCGCAGAGGCACGGGGGGCGACCCGCCATCTTCCGGTGCAAACCCTGCATTTGGGCGATGGTGGCGTCCTCGGCACTGCCCCCGGCACGGTGGAGACCACTGTCGCCTCTCCCGCGCACTGCGGCACCGCATCGGGCGAGTATTGTGCGATTTGGCTGGGACCGGAAATGCCCGGCGACCAACGCGCCGACGATGCCCTCTCCGCCACCTTCACCTCCGCCGCACTCGACGCCGATATGGATCTCGTCGGTGCGCCGCGCATCACGCTGTCGCTGGCCTGCGACAAACCACAGGGCCAGATCGCCGTGCGCCTCAATCACATTCACCCCGACGGCGCAGCCACCCGCATCACCTACGGCGTGCTGAACCTCACGCACCGCAGTGGCTCCGCCAACCCGCACCCCATGACACCGGGTGCGGCCGAGGAGGTTACGCTCGATCTAGATCACATCGCGTACCGCGTGCCTGCGGGGCATCGCATCCGTGTGTCCATCTCGACCGCCTACTGGCCGCTGCTCTGGCCCGCACCGCAGGCCGCTGCCATCACCCTGCATCAGGGAAGCATCAACCTGCCCCAGCGTCCCAGCGGCGGCGCGGACGAGACAAGCTTTGCCGCGCCGCAGGCCGCGGCACCCTGGCGCACCGAAGAGCTACGCGCCGAAAATCACATCCGCCGTCAGGAGACTGATATGGTCAGCGGCCTCCAGTCGCTGGTGATCGAGGATGATTTCGGCAAAAGGCGCGATTGCGACCACGGATTGATCACAGGCTCATCGGCCCGCGAGCGTTGGGATATCCACCCCGATGATCCCCTGTCTGCGCGCGGCACCTGTGATTGGGAGACCGAACTGGAGCGCGGCGACATTCATCTGCGCACCCGTGCCCGCTGTGCGATGTGGTCGGATGCCACGACCTTCTATCTCAGCGCGAAAATCGAGGCATGGGAAAATGGAAAGCTCGTCTACGCCCGTGACGAAACCGATTCAATCCCGCGCGATCACCTGTAACGCGGCTGACATAAACGCAGGGCATTAACCCTTGCGACACAGTCAGAAATGCGCAACCTTTGCGCATCACTTAAAACAAGCGCGCGCACAAGACGCGCCATTCCAATTGGGAGAACCAGATAATGAACGATCAACTCAGAACGCTGAGCACTAGGGTAACCGAGGGTCTGATGACCCGCCGTGAATTCGTCGCGCGCGCCGCCGCCCTCGGCGTGACGGCCGCTGTGGCCAATTCGATGTTGAGCACTGCCGCACAGGCGCAGGACGCAACGCCCGTCGCGGGCGGCACTTTCAGGATGGGACTGGCGGGTGGTGAAAGCACCAACACGCAGGATCCAGCCCTCTGGGCCTCGCAGGTCCCGCTGGCCATCGGCCGCCTATGGGGCGAGTCGCTGGTGCGCGAGACTCCCGAAGGTGGTCTCGACGGCCTTGTCGCTGAAAGCTGGGAAGGCTCAGAGGATGCCAAAGTCTGGCGCTTCAAGATCCGCGAAGGCATCACTTTCTCCAACGGCCAGCCCGTCACATCGCAGGACGTTCTGCGCACGATGGAGCGGCATTCAAACGAAGAGTCGAAGTCCGGCGCGCTCGGCATCGTCAAGGACATCCAGAGCATGCGCACGGATGGCGACGACATCTTCGAGGTCACCCTCGGTGTCGGCAATGCCGACCTGCCTTTCCTGATGGCCGATTATCACCTGATGATCCAGCCTGACGGCGGCTATGGTGCGGAAACCGCAGCAATCGGCACCGGTGCTTACATCATGGAAGATTTCGAGCCCGGCGTGCGCGCGACAGCGACACGGCGTCCAGATTACTGGGGCGGCGATCAGACACAGACAGCCCATTACGACCGGATCGAGATTGTCGTGCTCAACGATGCGACCGCACGCACGGCCGCTTTGCAGTCAGGTCAGGTCGACAGCGTAAACTCCGTCGATCCAAAGATCGCACGCCTGCTGGACCGCGCGCCCAACCTCACCGTGCGCAACGTCTCGGGCCGGGGCCACTACGTATTCATCGCCCATATCGACTCAGCGCCCTTCGACAACAATGATCTGCGTCTCGCGCTGAAATACGCCTGCAACCGCCAGGAGCTGGTCGACAAGATCCTTCAGGGCTATGGCAGCGTGGGCAATGATTTCCCAATCAACGCCGCCTACCCGCTCTTTGACGAGACGATCCCGCAGCGTGAATTCAGCATCGAGAAAGCCGCCGAGCACTACAAGAAATCCGGCCACGACGGCAGCCCAATCATCTTGCGCACCGCCGATGGTGCCTTCTCGGGTGCTGTGGATGCCGCGGCGCTCTACCAGCAGTCCTGCGAAGCCGCGGGCATTCCGCTGGAGATCAAGCGCGAGCCCAATGATGGCTACTGGTCCGAAGTCTGGAACGTCCAGCCCTTCTGCTGCTCCTACTGGGGCGGCCGCCCTGTGCAGGACCAGATGTATACCACAGCCTATTCCTCCGATGCGGACTGGAACGACACCCGCTGGAAGCGCCCCGAATTCGACGCGATGCTGATCGAGGCACGCGCCGAGCAGGACGAAGCTAGGCGCAAAGAGATCTACTCCAACATGGGCCGTATGCTGAACGAGGAAGGCGGTGTCATCCTGCCGATGTTCAACGACTTCATCGATGCGGCCTCCAACGAGGTGCTTGGATATAATGTCGATCCCAACAGCCCGCTGATGAACTACTACGCGTTCAAGCACACGTGGAAAGCGGCGTAACTTCGTGCACCCTATCGTAAAATTGGTTGCCCAGCGTCTCGCGCTGGGCATCCTGCTGCTGCTGGCGGCCTCCATTCTAATCTTTGGCGGCACGACCATGCTGCCGGGTGATGTGGCCCAACAGATTCTTGGACAAGGCGCCACACCCACCGCGCTCGCAAACCTGCGCGCCGAGCTTGGCCTGAATGATCCCCCCGTCACCCGCTATCTGAGCTGGCTGGGCGGCATTTTGCAGGGCGATCTGGGCACCGCACTGACCAATGGCCGCGACATCGCCGACAGCATCGGCGGACGGCTCAAGAATACCATGTTCCTCGCCTTCTGGGCGGCCGTAATCTCGGTCCCGTTGGCGATATTCCTCGGCCTGCTCGCCGTCCGCTACAAGGACCGCTGGCCCGACAAGCTTATCTCCGGCGTCACCCTTACGACCATCTCCATCCCCGAATTCATGATCGGCTACATTCTGATGTTCGTTCTGGCAATCCAGCTGCCCTTATGGATCGGCAGTTGGGATTTCCTAGGGAGTGGTATCCAAGGGTGGCTGCTCACCAATCTTCGTTTCTCCTCGGTGGCCCTGATCAATGACGGCATGTCTTTAGTCGACAAGCTCAAGGCAATCACCCTGCCCGTGATCGTGCTCACGCTTGTGGTGCTCGCGCATATGATGCGCATGACCCGCGCCGCGATCCTCAATGTGATGCAATCGGCCTATATCGAGACAGCCGAGCTGAAAGGGCTGCGTCTGTTGACCGTGATCCGCAAACACGCCTTTCCCAACGCCGTGGCCCCCATCGTGAACGTAGTCATGATCAACATGGCGTATCTGGTGGTTGGCGTTGTGGTGGTCGAGGTGGTCTTTGCCTATCCCGGTATGGGACAATATCTAGTGGATCATGTGGCCAAGCGCGATGTGCCGGTGGTGCAGGCCTGCGGTCTGATCTTTGCAGCCGTCTATATCGGATTGAACCTTGTGGCGGATATCGTGTCGATTGTGACCAATCCGAGACTGAGGCATCCAAAGTGAGTTTTTGTGCCGAACAATTCACGCCGCGTGAGCAAACGTTCTTGCAAGACAAAAGCGCCGGAAAACGCCCGGTCCAGAACCAAGCCCTTCACCCCCACCTGTCAAATGTGAGGGCCAATACATGATCCGCATCCCCCCCGCCGCTCTGGTCGGCCTGTTCTTCACCACGCTATTTTTCTTCTGCGCCATTTTCGCGCCTTTCATCGCCCCCTACGGCATGGCAGAAGTCGTAGGCGATGTCTGGGAGCCGTCGTCGTCGGAGTTCCTGCTGGGTACCGATAGCATCGGCCGCGATCTGCTGAGCCGGATGATATACGGCGGGCGTACCACGATCTTCATCGCCACCGCCGCCACGATCCTGAGCTTTGTGACAGGCGCCACGCTAGGCTTTTTCGCGGCTGTTTCGGGTGGCTGGATTGATCAGGCGCTGAGCCGCTTCATCGATCTGATCATGTCGATTCCCTCGCTCATCTTTGCGCTGGTGGTGCTCTCGGTCATGCCAACCACGATTTTGACGCTCATCGTATTGATGGGTCTGTTGGACAGCACCCGGGTGTTCCGCCTCGCACGCGCGGTCGCGGTTGATATCACCGTGATGGACTACGTCGAGGCGGCGCGTCTTCGCGGCGAGAAGATCGGCTGGATCATCTTTCGCGAAACCCTGCCCAACGCGCTCTCGCCATTGGTGGCGGAAATGGGCCTGCGTTTCATCTTCATGGTGCTATTCGTGTCCACCCTGTCGTTCCTCGGCCTCGGGGTGCAACCACCACAGGCCGATTGGGGCGGGATCGTCAAAGAGAACAAGGAAGGCATCAACTACGGTATTCAGGCGGCGCTCTATCCGGCCTATGCCATTGCTGCCCTGTGCATTTCGATCAACCTTGTGGCGGACTGGATCCTAAGCCGCACCACCTCCCTGAAAGGCGGCCGCGGATGACCGAACCCCTCCTCAAAGTGCGCGGCCTCAAAATCGGCGCGACGATCTATCCCCCCGGCGAGAAATCGCGCCACATCGACATCGTGCACGGCGTCGATTTCGATCTGGAGCCGGGCAAGGTCCTGGGGCTGATCGGTGAATCCGGAGCCGGCAAATCCACCATCGGTCTGGCGGCCATGGCCTACGGGCGCGGCGGGGTCGAGCTCACGGGTGGCGAGGTCTGGGTCAACGGGCGCGATGTGTTGCAATCGGGTATGGGTGACAAACGGCGTTTGCGTGGTGCGGAAGTTACCTATGTCAGCCAATCCGCCGCCGCCTCATTCAATCCGGCCAAGCGGATCATGGAGCAGGTGATAGAAGCCGCCATAGGCCAGGGAAAATTCTCGAAAAAGGAGGCGGAGAAACGAGCCGTTGTCCTGTTTGAAAAGCTTGGCCTGCCCGATCCCGAAACTATCGGATCACGCTATCCGCATCAGGTCTCCGGTGGACAACTCCAACGCTGCATGACCGCTCTCGCACTGTGCCCCCAGCCCGATCTGGTGGTGTTCGACGAGCCCACAACCGCCCTCGACGTGACCACGCAGATCGACGTGCTGGCGGCCATCAAGGACGCGATCCGCGATACCGGCGTGGCCGCGCTCTACATCACACACGATCTTGCTGTCGTCGCGCAGGTCAGCGATCACATCATGGTGCTACAACAGGGGTCCATGGTCGAATACGGCACCACGGATCAGATCATCAACCACCCGCGCGAGGCCTACACGCAAGCGCTCGTCTCCGTGCGGTCGATCAAGCACGAGGAAAAGGCGCCCACCGAGACACCGCTGCTGCGCACCCAAGGTATTACCGCGCGCTACCGGGGCACCAACTTCGACGTTCTCAAGAACATCAACGTAGAGATCCATCCAGGTCAGACGCTCGCTGTCGTGGGCGAGAGCGGCTCCGGCAAATCGACACTTGCGCGTGTGATCACCGGGCTGTTGCCGCCCTCCAGCGGTGAGATCACCTTCGAAGGGCGCACGCTGACACCGGATCTGGCGACCCGCCCGCTCGATGATCTGCGAGAGCTCCAGATGATCTATCAGATGGCCGACACCGCGATGAACCCGCGCCAGACAGTGGGCACCATCATTGGCCGTCCGCTTGAATTCTATTTCGGCCTCAAAGGCAAAGAAAAGCAGACCCGTATCCAGGAGCTGCTCGATGAAATCGAGCTCGGTGAGGGATTTCAGGACCGCTACCCCGCCGAGCTGTCAGGCGGGCAAAAACAACGCGTGTGCATCGCCCGCGCGCTGGCCGCCAAGCCCAAGCTCATCATCTGCGACGAGGTGACGAGCGCGCTGGATCCGCTGGTGGCCGACGGCATCCTCAAGCTGCTGCTTAATCTGCAAAAGGTCGAGGATGTGGCCTATCTCTTTATCACCCATGATCTGGCAACGGTCAAAGCCATCGCTGACAGCATCGCGGTCATGTACCGCGGCGAAGTGGTCCGGTACGGGCCCAAATCACAGGTGCTGTCGCCACCTTTCGACGATTATACTGATCTGCTCCTGAGCTCTGTGCCGGAAATGAAGATCGGCTGGTTGGAAGAAACGATTGCGAACCGGAAGATGGAGAGTGCGGGCAACTGAGCCGCATGCGTTACGCCCTGAGGTGAACGAGTGGCTCGAATCCGCCCCAGATCATGCGCATCCCGTCGAAAGGCATCTCCGGCAGATCCATGCTGCGGGGGTCGGCCATCATCGCATCCATGCCCTTGTCCGCCGTTTCCCTGTCAGGCCATTCCATCCACGAAAAGACAACAGTCTCTTCATCCTCCAGTTTGACCGCCATGGGAAACGACGTAACCTTACCCGTCGGCACATCGACACCCCAGTTGTCAAAACTACCAAGGCAGCCGTGATCCTTCACAATCTCCCACATCTTTTGCGCCATCTCGACATAAGCTTGCTTGTTCGCGCTGGGAACCGCCAGCACTGCACCAGTGTAGTACGACATGGTGTATCTCCTTCGCTGTTTCTGGCCGCCACGCCGGACGGTCGGCTGAAAGACTAGCATGGATTGACCGCGCGCACTATTTGCGCGCGGCGCGTGTTGGCTTGCTCCGCAGCCCACGCTACGGTCTGCACGAACTGCACCGGAGGCTTTCATGCAAACCAAACTTCTCCTAATTATACTCGACGGTGTTCCCTACCGCAATTTCCGCCGCCTGTTCGGCAATCTCGAAGGTTGGGTCGACAGCGGCGATGCGCGCGTGTGGAAGATCCGCTCGGTGCTGCCCTCTATCTCCGCCTCCTGCTACGCTTCGATCCACACTGGCGTTGCTCCGGCCGAGCATGGCTGTACCGGCAACGGCAATGTGTTCCGTCTCAGCCAGCCCGATGTATTCAGCCAGGTCCGCGCGCAAGGCGGTGTCACAGGTGCCGTGGCACACAGCTTTTGGTCGGAGTTTTTCAATCGTCACCCCTTCGATTACGTGCGCGATATCGAATACGACGAGGCCGACAGCTCCACGATCAATCATGGCCGCTTCCACACCATGACAGGCTACGGGCACCGCAACCAGATGACGCCCTCGGACGTTGATCTGTTTGCCACGCTGACCAATCTGTGCCTGCGCTTCGGCCTCGATTACGGGATGCTGCACACCTGTACGCTCGACAGCATGGGCCACCGTTTCTTCCACGACTGTCAGGAGATGGACCACGCGTGCTTCGTGATGGACGAGATGCTGGCGCCCTTCATCCCGAAATGGCGCGCGGCGGGGTACGAGGTGATCGTCACTGCGGATCACGGTCAGGACGCGCGTGGCCATCACGGCGGGCGCGATCCGCTTCAGCAGGAGTCGGCGCTCTACTACTTCGGCGGTTCTGAGGGCCCGGGGGCGGATACGGTCATCGACCAGCTTCAGCTCGCGCCAACGATCCTCAGCCGTCTGGGCGCGCCAGTGCCCCCTACAATGAAGGCAGGCAGCTTCCTCAGCTAGTAGGGCCATGCCCCTTTGGCCAGTGCCTCAACCGCGCTGCTCACACGGTCGAAAAATGCGGCGGCGCGCACACTCATGTGGCGCGCCCGCAGGCAGCCATGCACAAGCCCCGCCTCCTCGAACCAGACCGCGCGGCCACCCGCCGCCACGATGGCATCGCGGTACGCCTCCCCATCGCTCGACAGCGGATCGCACTGTGCGGTGACGATCACCGTGGGCGGCAGACCGGAAAAGTCGTTATCATGCAACGGGGCATAGCGTGGATCACCGACGGGCACGAGCGCCCCGCCCATCCTGATCGTCTGGTAAAACTCCATATCACGCATGGTCAACTCCGGCGCATTAGCATGCTCGACGTAGCTCCCTGTGCTGCGGTCGCCGCCCAAGCCGGGATAGATCAACACTTGGCCTGCAACCCGCCCCCGCGCGCGATGCGTTACCGCGGCTGCCAAATTGCCTCCCGCACTGTCGCCCACCATTAACACGGAGCCGGGAAAGGCCGCGGCAATGGCATCGAAGGCTGCTACGGCATCCTCGTAGCACCCGGGAAAGACCGTCTCGGGCGCCAGCCTGTAATCGACTGAGATCACGCGCACGCCCGCGCGCGCGCAAATCTCGGAACAAACATCGTCATGGCTGTGCAACCCGCCCACCACAAACCCGCCGCCGTGGTAATAGATCACCGTGGCAGTGGTCGACGTACCCTCGTAGCGTCGACAGGGGATGCTACCATGTGCTTCGTCATGCGCGACGACGCCTTCGGGGTAGCCCGCGTGAAACTCGGCACACATCGCATCATACACCGCGCGTTGCTCAGAAATTGTCAGATTGACCGCATCGGGGGGATAAAACGCGGCCCCCCGTGCGATGTAGGCCCGCACCTCGTCATCGAGGAGCAGGCTGTAATCAGGCGGGCTCAAGCAGCTTCCCAGGGTGTGATGAATCCGCCGAGCACATCGCCAACCGCTGCATCCTGCGCGCCGTTCATCGCGATCATAGCGACCAGTCCGCGCTTTTTATCGTCGATCACATGATCGACACGCGCCGCGACATCGGCCTTTTCAAGAGCCGCATCAAACACGCGGGTGATCGCCATGCGCCTCAGATCGGGCTTGAAGATCTTGCCGACAGCGGTTTTCGGAAGCTCGTCCATGATGGTGATGTTCTTGGGCTGTGCCGCCCGCTCATGCACCTTTTCGGTGGCGAAAGCCATGAGTTCTTCAGCGGTGACAGCCGCACCGCCGACCAGTTCGACAAAGGCGCAAGGCACTTCGCCCGCATGCAGATCTGGCTGGCCGATTGCACCGGCAAAGGCGACGGCCTCATGGGCCAGCAGCGCCTCCTCGATCTCCGCCGGGTCGATGTTGTGACCCCCGCGAATGATCAGGTCTTTGGCGCGGCCCGTGATCCAGATATAGCCGTCCGCGTCCTTGCGCCCCAGATCACCTGTGCGCAGGTATTTGTCGTAGTAGTAGAGATCCTTGTTCTTGTCGGCTTCCGTGTAGGTGTGGCCCGGAAATACACCGGGATTGGAGACGCAGATCTCGCCGATTTCGTCCACCTCGGCGTCGATGGGACCATCCGCCGTACCCTTGACGATCCGAACTTTGGTATAGGGGAATTCTACCCCGATGGAGCCTACCTTGCGCAGGCCTTCGGTCGGATTACCGGAGACCAGAACGGTCGCTTCCGTAAGGCCATATCCTTCGACGATGGTAATGCCCGTGGCTTTCTCGAACCGCTTGAACAGCTCCAGCGGCAGCGGCGCAGAGCCGGAAAAGGCGGTCTTTACCGTCGAGAGGTCCGCATCGATCGGGCGCTGCATCTTGGCGGCGATTGCGGTGGGCACGGTGATGATGAACGTGACCTTCCATCGCTCGCACAGCTTCCAGAAGTTGTCGAACACGCCCTCGCCGCGGTAGCCCTGCGGCGTAGGCAGAACGATATGCGCACCAGAATGGACACAGCCCATGAACACCGCATGCACGGCCATCACGTGGAAAAACGGCAGCGGGCACATGGCAACGTCGTTTTCGGTATAGAGCAGGCGGGCGCCGGTCCAGCCGTTGTAGATCAGGCCGGAGTATTTGTGCTGGGCGACCTTCGGCATGCCTGTGGTCCCGCCGGTGTGGAAGTAGCAGCAGACGCGGTCCTCCTGTGGGTCCTCGAATTGCAGGGTCTTTGGCTGCTTGTCCATCTCGGTGTTGAAATTCTTGTATGTCGCCTGATTTTGCTTGCTGCGCTTCGGGCGGATCAGCGGGACGATGACCTTTTTGAGACCCGTGAGATAGCGTAGCAGATCCACTTCAAGCACGGTCTTGACGTTCGGCGCGAGCGCTACTGCCGCGGCGGTCTTGTCGGCCACATCGGTTTTTGGGAACGGACGCAGCGTGACGACGACAGTCGCGTTCGTTTCGCGCAGGATCGCCCCGATCTGTTCGGCGTCCAGCAGCGGATTGATCGGGTTCACGATCCCGGCGATGGCCCCGCCCAACAGCGCAATCGCCGTCTCGTTGGTATTTGGCAGAACGTAGGCCACCACATCCGATGGCCCGATGCCGAGCGAGCGGAACAGATTGGCCGCCTGCACAGATTTATCGTGCAGCATCTTCCAGGTCAGCGTTTCAGCGTGATCCGTTGGGCCGGAAAACAGCTGATAGCTGATGGCATTATTATTGGGGAATTTCGATGTGGTGCTGGCCAGCATGCCGTAGAGCGTCTTGTGCAGATCGCGGTCTTCCCAGGCGCTCTCCGCTTCGATGCGGGTGCGGTCCTCGATTCCAGAATATCCCAATTGTCTTCCTCCCCTGTGCCGACCATTTTTGGCCCGTGCGTTATTTATGCGCAGACGATGACGCGCTTGCAGGAGGATTTCAAGCGAAGGGTGATATCAGACGCAGCGTCATCCGTGCGATTGCTATTGCGCGGAGGGGCGCTGATGCGCGCGGCCGCCCGGTCCTGATAGGGAGGCCGCGCAAATGGTATTTAACGATATCAAACAGCCGGAATACGCAGTACCTGACCAGGGTAGATTTTGTCGGGGTGGCTCAGCATCGGTTTGTTGGCCTCGAAGATCTTCTCGTAATGCGCGCCGTTCCCGAGTGTCTTGGCGGAAATCGCCCAGAGGGTATCGCCCTTCTCGACGGTGTGGAACACAGGCTCGCCCTCGCCGCCGGTCACGTCATCCTCGACCTGGGCCACGCCCTCGACGTTGCCTACCGCCAGAATGACCTTCTCGCGCATTTCCTGCGAAGCAGCCTTGCCGGTTACCTTGACCTTGTCGCCTTCCACGGTGATGTCGAGACCCTCGGTATCGAGGCCCAGCTCCATCAGCTCGTCCTGAAGTGCCGCGCCAGAAACATCCGGCGCATCATCGCTGCCGAACACTTTCTTGCCCGCACCTTTTACGAAACTCCACAAACCCATTTGATTTCTCCCTGAATATTACTCTGCGTGCTTGAGTGTTCTACCCGGCGACACGTCAGCACAAGAGAAAGTTACTCCGCCGCAATACCATCGGTAAACTGGAGACGCGCGAGCCGCGCGTAGAGCCCGCCCTTGGCCACCAGATCATCATGGGTGCCTGTGTCCACGATGCGCCCGGCTTCGAGCACCACGATCCGGTCGGCTTTCTTTACCGTGGCCAGACGGTGTGCCACGATCAGCGTGGTCCGCCCCGCGCTCAGCTCTTCCACGGCGGCCTGCACCGCATGTTCGCTCTCAGCATCCAGCGCGCTTGTCGCCTCGTCGAGCAGCAGCACGGGAGCCGCACGCAGGATCGCCCGGGCGATCGCGATGCGCTGCTTTTGCCCGCCAGAGAGCATGACACCGCGCTCGCCCAGGTAGCTGTCGTAGCCCTCCGGCAACGCTGCGATGAACTCATGGGCAGCGGCGGCGCGGGCCGCGCTTTCGATTTCAGCGTCCGACGCTTCAGGCCGTCCGAAGCGGATATTTTCCCGTGCAGAAGCTGCGAAAATTACGGGATCCTGCGGGACCAGAGCAATCTCGCGGCGGAACGCATCACGCGCGAGATCGCGCAGATCAATACCGTCAAATGTGATCTGCCCCGATTGGGGATCGTAAAACCGCAAGATCATCTGGATGATTGTCGTCTTGCCCGCGCCCGACGGACCCACGAAAGCCACCGTTTCACCCGGCTTGATCTCGAGGCTGATACCGTCCAGCGCGGCGACCTCGGGCCGCGCGGGATAGCGGAAACTCACGTTCTCGAAGCGGATATGGCCCTGTACGGGTGCAGACAAGATACGCGCAGCGGCGGGATCGTTTACAGGATCCTGCGTCTCCAGCAGATCCACCAGACGCTCGGTCGCGCCCGCCGCGCGTTGCAGCTCCGACCAGATCTCCGACAGGGCAGCCACGGCACCGGCGACCATCACCGCATAGATCACGAATTGCACCAGCATGCCCACGGTCATCACATCCGCACTCACATCGCGTGCGCCGATCCACAACACGCCGACCACACCGGAAAACACGAGGAATATCACAATCGTCGTCAGATAGGCACGTGTCAGGATCCGGCGGCGGGCAGCGTCAAAAGAACTTTCCGTCATCTGCGCGAACTGCGCACGGCTGGCCGCTTCATGGGTGAAGGCCTGCACCGTCTGAACAGCGGTCAAGCTCTCGGAGGCGTTGCCCGACGAGGCGGCGATCCAATCCTGATTCTCGCGGCTGAGCACGCGCAGGCGACGGCCCAGCAGAAGGATCGGGATGATCACCAGCGGCACGATCAGCAGAACCAGCCCCGCGAGTTTGGCCGAGGTAAGCAGCATCAGGATCAGCCCGCCGATAAAGGTCAGCAAGTTTCGCAGCGCGATGGAAATCGACGATCCGATAACGCTCAAGATGAGCGTCGTATCGGTCGTGATCCGGCTCAGCACCTCGCCTGTCATGATGTTTTCATAAAACACCGGGCTCATGGAAATTACCCGGTCGAACGTCGCCTTACGAATGTCGGCGACCACCCGCTCCCCCAGCCGCGTCACGAGGGCATAGCGCAGCGCGGAGCCCACAGCGAGAAGTCCCGCGATCACCAGAGCCGCAATGAAATATTGGTCCAGCAGGTCCGCCTCACCGGTATCGAATGTATCGACCACGCGGCGCACCGCAAGCGGTAGCGCGAGGGAGATCATCGCCGTGGCCACAAGTGCGGTAACGGCGCCTGCCATGAGCAAACGGTAGGGACGCAGGAACGGCAGTAGCGCCCCTAACGCGCCGATCTTGCGGGACCGTGCGCGCTCTTCTGTGGCTGCGGGGGGAGCCGTCGTAATATCCGCCATGCGCTGTCCTTTGGTCAAACCGTGCAGCGCTTATTGGCGCGCCGCAATGCCGGGGTCAAGCGTTGCGCTGTCGCAGGCCATCGTGGCGCTAGGAAAAATGGAGCGGGTGGCGGAAATCGAACCCTCATCTTCAGTTTGGAAAGCTTGCGCTCAAAATCCAATAAGTTTTATAAAATCATACAGTTAAGTTCTACTTGAATTGTATTTTGTAGGTAAATTGTCTGAAATGATTTTTTGGAGCGGGCGGAGGGAATCGAACCCTCATCTTCAGTTTGGAAAACTGAGGTCTTAACCATTACACAACGCCCGCCTAGCGTTGTAACTCGTATTTCATGCTCGCTCAGAGGTCAAGTAACTGCTGAACAAAGGGAGAGGAATTTCGATGCGTAAACCGAGTGCTGTTATTATAGGAGTTGGTGACGGGCTGTCCGCTGCTTTGGCGCGGAACCTTATGGCAGATTACTCTTTGACGCTGGCCGCTCGCAGCGCGGACAAGATGCAGTCTCTTGCTGACGAAACCGGGGCACGAACGGTTCTTTTGGATGCAACGGATGAGAGCGCTGTAGAGGCTCTGTTCGATGATCTGCCTGAAGCTCCGAGGGTCGCCATCTATAACCCGTCGGCTCGTGTTCGCGGACCCATCACCGGCCTGTCCGTCGAGGACGTGCGCCGGGCTATCGATGTTACCGCCATTGGCGCTTTCCTGACTGGCAAACACGCCGCAAAGCGTATGCTTAAGGCAGAGGCCATCGACGGGAAGAAAGGGACCATTCTGTTCACTGGAGCATCAGCAGGCGTCAAAGGGTTCCCGCAATCTGCACCTTTTGCCATGGGAAAGTTTGCCCAGCGCGGCTTGGCCGAAAGCATGGCACGCGAACTGCACCCACAAGGGGTCCATGTCGCTTGGATCAACATCGACGGTGGCATACTAAACCCGGGCCGCATCGAACCAGATGACAAGCCCGGGTCTATGCTCAGGCCCGAGGCGATTGCCCGCACCTACCGCCATCTGATCGAGCAGGACCGCAGTGCCTGGACCAATGAGGTCGTCGTGCGCCCTTGGGTCGAACGGTTTTAGAGGGCCTGCAAATACTGGACTGAAACGATGCTCACCGATGACGAACTTGACCAATTGGACGCGCTGCTGCTTTCCCATACCAGTGAAGATTGCATGCTCCTCAGTGAGTTCGACGTGTTTCGCGCCGGTCTCATCGTCTGTCCAGAATTTATCATGCCCGGGGAATGGTTATCTTGTGTCTGGGGGAGCAGCACAGAACACTTGGAAACGCCCAAGGGTTTGGACAGCGTCACCGACCTGATGATGCGTCACTATACAATAACGTCGCGCAGTCCTTGTTGCCTCCAGCACGTGACTACGGCCCGCTCTATGAAGAAGACACCCAGACAGGGGAAATTCTCTGGGAGACATGGTGCTGTGGCTTCGAGCATGCGATGCGCCTAAGGCCGGATGCGTGGGAGCAGATTGCTGCGAGCAAGAACGAGGAAGCCGCTGCTTCGGTCAACATGATGCTGGCGCTGTTCTACATCGCCGAAGGTCAAAGCGATCTTCCCGACACGTCAATCAAAACCCTCACTGCAGGAGCGACGGATATTATTCCAAACCTCGTGCAGACCCTCAACGCTTGGACCAAATCCGGGACGACCGCTGCTCCGTTTCCCACATGGGCTGCGGCTAATCAAACCCAAGCACCGTTCTCTGGAAGCAAGGGCGGCAGGAACGCCCCCTGCCCCTGCGGCTCGGGTCGCAAATACAAACAATGTTGTGGTACCAACTAATCAACCTTTGAGGCTTTGCTGTCAGCTAGGACCCGACCGTACGCTTTAGATGTCGGAATAGTTAACGGCCCAAAGCCGCCTTCCAGCAACCACCCTTGATGCTGCGTTGCGGCCCATCAAAGCGGCCGTTGGTGCATGGGGCAGCATTTTTGTTGACTGAAACGTCGGTGTTCGGACTTTTGTGCCGTTCGTGGCAACCGGTTCAGCGTCTGTCTTCGGACTTCTTCTTGGAACGACATTTGTCGATCGATAGGGAAAGAACGACCTGTAGATTGCTTTAGACTTGCGCATTCAACACAGGTTCCATGAGAGCAACATACATTTAATATGCTTGCATGCTTTATGGGTGCATGTATGTTCATTTTCATGATTAGAAAACAGGATGATCTGGTGGGATCAATGTTCCACGATATCGCACATCTCGTGCGTCTCAGAATTGATGATGCTCTCAAGCCTTATGGACTGACCCGCATCAAATGGTTGGCCATTGGTATAATATCAAACAGTGAAGGGATCTCGCAGGCGGAGCTTGCCAGCCGACTTGAGCTCAGAAGTGCTGCAACAGGGCGGTTGGTTGATCGGCTTGTCGAGCGCGGGTTGGTGGAGCGTCACGCAGACAAAAATGATCGGCGTGCTTACCGCCTTTTCGCTACCCACAAGTCAGAAGCGCTGCTGCTGGACCTTGAGCCACTTGGGGAGCGCCTCAGGAAAGAAGTTCTGAATGGTCTTGATCAAGAGGAAGCGGGTGGTCTCAAGAACAGCCTCACGAAGATCAAGGCAAATTTGCTGGGCGGTGCAGCTGCTCTTGTGTCCGCAGTTGCACTCAAATCCGAAATTTTTTTGCCGATGGTTTGATACCCGGCAATGACTTGGCCGAAAGGAAACGAAATGACAATTGCTACCTTGACGAAAAAACAATCATTCAAAAAACCTCCATTTTGCACATCGGACACGCTGGTCTTTGACGCGGCCGTTCAAATTGCTGAAATCGATGTAAACGCTCTCGCCGTGGTCAACGATGGGGTACTTGTCGGGATCATTACAGACCACGATATCATTCGCTGTTTGGCAGATACTGGGGCCAAATTTAGCGCGCAAAAGGTTGCCGACTGGATGAGCAACAAAGTGATAACTTGCACGCAGGACACAGAGATGTCGAAGGCACTTAATCTCATGGCTGGCCGTGGTATTCGGCACTTGGTTGTCGTCGAGGACGACCGGCCTTTGACGGTTATCAGCAGCAAGGAGTTGCTAACCACCGTGCACACGAACGATGAGTTGGAAATCCGTGTACTACAGGATCTGGCACGCGTCGCTCACGGTTCTGCTGCCTGAACATCAATTCTAGTTGCCCTGCTAAAGCGGTCTAGAACTTCGGCTAAGAAAGAAACACCCGCTCGCTCCAAGGGACCAAGAAAATGCTTGAATGGTCATCTGCGGGGCCCGCAGTCGGCGCAGCCTTTCTGGCATCGATTGTCGAAGTTGTAGAAGCGTTTACGATCGTGCTTGTCGTCGCAACCTTGCGTGGTTGGAAACCCGCCGTACTGGGCACGGGAGCGGCAGTTTTTGTGCTTGCAGCTATCGTTGTAATCCTCGGACCTTTGCTTGATCAGGTGCCAATGCACCTGCTGCAAGTGGTCATTGGGGTCCTTTTGCTGCTGTTCGGTATTGGCTGGTTGCGCAAGGCATCACTTAGAGCAGGTGGTGTTATTCCGTTGCACGATGAAGACGCAGTCTTTGCAAGGGAGACCATCGAACTCCGCACACAGGTGAAGCGCCACAGGTCTTCACAGGATTGGATTGCAGGTATCGCAGCGTTTAAGGCCGTCCTGCTGGAGGGGCTTGAAGTCATATTCATCGTGATTGCCGTCGGCTCTGGTCGCGAGGTGCTATGGGCTGCAAGTTTGGGTGCTCTTGCTGCTTGCGTTCTTGTCTTGGTGGTTGGAGCGATTGCACACCGGCCACTGGCAAGAGTGCCGGAGAATACACTTAAATTCGGCATCGGCGTAATGCTTTCGGCTTTTGGTGTATTCTGGACTGGCGAAGGGTTGGGCGTGGACTGGCCAGGGCATGACCTTGCGTTATTTGTTTTTGCAGCAGTGTTCTTAGTTGCAGGGTTGATGGCCGCCCGGATGGTACGGCAACCAATCAAAAAGGCGGCATCATGAATATATTAAAGGACGTCCTTTCAGAACTGTTCAGCATGTTTGTTGCAGACGCGCGTCTCACAATGGCTATTCTGCTCATCGTCGTGATTACCGCTTTTATGATCAGGTCGACCAACCTGTCGCCGCTTATTGGCGGATTGTTTTTGCTGCTTGGCTGTATAGCGGTCTTGTTTTTTAGCGTCAGCCGTGAAGCAACGCGTAGACTGCACGATAGCAGGCATTAGCTGCTTTGCAGTAATTGTATTTCAGGCACTTCGCTTGCATTAGGGCACGGTGAACAAACCGCAGTCTTATAATGCGTCTCCGTACGCATCATGCCGAACTTATTTATAAATTGCGGAGAAAGGCCACCACAACTATGCCAGAGACGAAAGTCCGCTTTTCACTCGATGGGTTTACCGAACAAGGTAATGGCTGCGCCTAAGACAGCCATGATTACGAAAAACACAGTACGCACAGAATAGCCACGACGGGCCGCACGGATTGCAGCGATGGCTGCCTGTAGAGCGTAATAGAGCGCAAAAGCCCGCGATGCGTAACTGATGATCTCAAATATATTGGCTGTCCACGTCAGAAAAATACCGATGCCGACCAGAATGGCGTAAGCAAGTTTTTCTGTGATTAGGCCGCGAGAGACTTCTGACATCAGCCCACCGGAACCGCTTGTGTCTGCAATTGCGGCGCTGAACTGCGCACTCAGAGCGGCCGCCACAAGAAGCAAGGGAAGGATCGGGGCAACAACTTGCATCAGATCAATGATCGCCGTCTCATCCAACGCAAGCGTATCAGATTTGAAAGCGTAGGTCAGAAGGGTGATGTAGAGCAAATAGATACCGGTCGAAATCAACTGCGCCAAGCGCATGGAGCGGATGCGCATGGGAGCATCATAGGTCGTCCCAAGATAGCGAGACGTTTCAAACCCCTGAACCGTTACGATCAAACCTGCCATCAGAGTGATACCGGCCCATCCGGTGACTTGTGGCGGATCAAACTTTAAGCCACTTTTGCCCGTCACCTCTCCAAAATGCACAGCAAGGCCGAACAGAAGGCCTGCAATAATTGCAAGTTTCAAACCAACAGAAACCTGCTCCATCCGTTCAAGCGCGGAAAAACCGCGTATCAAGCCAGTCAGCAAGATCAAAACAAAAACGGAGGTGCTCAGTAGATTGGCATGAAAGCTGTCATCGAGGTCTGTAAGACTAACGCCGAATGCGCCAAACAGGTTCAGATAGTAGGCAACCGATACAATAAATGCGAAGGCGAGCACGACTGAGGCGAACCTCTCAAGTCCTGCAAGCAAGGCGGAAGGGGCTTTATCTGTTTCGATTTCTGCAATGTTGAACCTGATTGCATTTCCGAACATGAAAGCAATTGCACATAAGCCAATCATAACTAGGGGTGCATACCCACCATAACTGACATCAAGTATTGGTCCCAAGACCAGAAAGCCGCTTCCGATGATCGAAGCCAAGGGTGTAATGGTAGCCCGCCAGACAGTTGCATTGGCAACTCGGGGCCATATCAAGATCACCCCAAATAGAATGACTACCGCAAGAATAAGTCCATTGAGCATTCATTGCTCAGATCAGATCGCAGCTGGCGGCGCAACGAAGATATGAGAGAGATCAAAAGCGATAGTAGCCGACCGTAGATTGAGCAGTATCGGTAAATGACGACTTGGCCCGGACCTTCGCCGAAAGATGCGCCAAGGTCAGCAGTGCGGGGCGAAGGGTGCATTCGCTGCGGCTGCGACAATGTCTGCATTAAGGAAATCGTACCCTCAACCAAACTCAAATGAAAATCCAATTTTCTTTAGACATTCCTGAATGGGATTGAGGAACATCAGTGCACTCGTCTGCTATGGTGCAATGTTTCCGGCTACTGTATTGCAGCGTCAAACTGACCTATGTGAACACCCAGTTAAAAACATGCAGCACGTGTTCGACACCAATCAAAGCGGTGAGATTTCGAAGGACATGAAGAGGATCATAGAAATCGCCTTCATTCCAAAAAACGAGAGCTACTATCTGAACGTTGCATCGAAAGCTTATCAGAAATGACGCTCGGGACACACTAGCGTCTTTGAGATTTTGGCGAGGATACGATGCAAACCTACCTTAACGAACTGCTGCCATCGATCCAGTCTCTAGGGCTTTGGGGCTATTGGTTGATCGGGTTGATGGCGTTCGGCGAAGCACTGGTTTTGACCAGCATCTTTGCCCCCGGCTCAGTTGTGGTCGTTCTTGGCGGTGCACTCGTGGCCCAGGGTCTATATGATTTTTGGATCATGATCTGTTTTGTGGCTACAGGCACCATACTGGGGGCAGAGATCAGTTTCAGGATTGGGGCCACGGGTGCCAGCCTCTTTCAAGAAGGCCGACGGGTCTTCTCACCCGCACATCTTGAGCGCGGAAAGCGTTTCTTTGAAAAGTACGGGGCACCCAGCATCATTTTGGGTCATTTTTTTGGCCCGCTGCGGCCAATCATTCCAGTAGTTGCCGGTTTGTCCAACATGTCCCGACGCCGCTTCTTTCTATGGAATGTGATCGGAGGCTTTACCTACGCCGTTGCTCTGGTCAGTGTAGGATACTTCTTTGGCACCGCGACCAATCTGTTCAGCGCAACGATGACTCGAGCCGGACTATTTGCCATCGCGGTTCTGCTAGCTATCGCGCTTATGTGGTTTGCCGCGGTCAAACTGCGCAAGGCCTTGCCGTTCTTCATTTCCGTTTTTCGTTCTGTCGGTTTGGCTATCAGCGATAATCCGGATGTTCGCGCCCTAGTAGAGCGCCATCCCATTCTTTTCAGATTTCTCTCAGAGCGTTTGTCGCGGGATTCCTTCGCCGGTCTGCCCAGCACTATTCTGGCATCTACTTTCGTATATTTTCTGTTCCTCTATGCCGGGTCGACGCTGGATTTTGTCAGGCAAAGCCAGATTGTCGCAGCAGATGTCCGGGTCGCCAGCTTGTTAACCGCCTTTCGCGACCCTGCGTTAGTTCGATTCTTCACCGTGTTTACTGCACTAGGCAGCTGGAAGGCGATCGCGATACTGGCGATCACTGTTTCAGCTGTCTTGTTGTTGCAAAGGCGACTCCATTATCTGCCCAGCCTTTGGCTGGTGCTAATCGGCAACCAGCTGACGGTGACCTTGCTCAAGAACGTTTTCGCGCGCCCGCGACCTGACATGGCCGTGTTCGCCGAAAGCGGCTTCTTGATCTTTCTCGGGACGGCAAGTTTCGACGACGGACTAAAATGGGGCATGACTCACCGCATCGACCCCAACATTGATGCAGAGCGTGATTTACTTGCAACCGACCTTCAAAATACGGGCCTGATAATTTCAGAACAACACATCCAACTCGTTGCACCAATCCTGGGGCAAAATCTGACGGGCGATCCCTTTTTCACTGACGGGAAGGCCATCGTGTTTCAGTTAGAGTCGGACCGGAACGTCATCACTGTCCAGCCTGGGCCAGAAGTTCAGTCGCCACGAAATCCCAGCCTACAATAGGACTTGCACTCGGTGGTGGTGCTGCGCGCGGACTAGCTGACATCGTGATGCTTGAGGCGTCCGGTGAATTTGGCATCAAGCCTGATTTTATTGCTGGTTGTTCTATCGGAGCGTTGCTTGGCGCTGCGTATGCCTCTGGCTTAAGTGCCGCCGAGATACGCGATCACGCATTGTCAGTTCTGGGTACGCCAGGAAAGGCAGCGCTACAGTTGTTCTGGCCCGCAGCCAATCTTAGGCGCAATCGATTTGATCGCCGCAGACTAGCTGTCAAACTCACCCTGATGTTCGAAAACCATCCGCACCGCACGTTCGCGCACATCAGGTGAATATCTGTTTCCACATTTGTTCTTTTCCATGACCCAGCATCCTGACTTCTGGGTCTCCAGAAAACAAGGGGCGGTTCAAAGCCGTCTGCTTGGGGTTGTCGGGATCAATGGTCACTGAAGGCCTGATCCTAACTTCGATTAGTTCTGATGGTGCTGTCAGACCAATGCGAACCAGTCTCAGTTCGCCATTGATCTCAGTCTGTTAGGCTGCGCAGAGGCCGCGCCACTCGGTAAGAGCGGCAGCGCGGTTCAGCTTGAAGTTTGATCGGCTGTAGAGGTGGCGCTCTTGGTTGAATGGTTGTGGACTGAGGTGAAATCGCTGCGGGTGCAAGAGCATCCTGTTAGAGACATGAAAGCAGCCATTCAGTGCGCAGGTTCAACGCCCGCCCATGCTGCACGAGGAACCAAGGTGAGCAATTCGCAGGAAGCGGAGTTTGCAAAGCTTGGACGTTTCCCGACAGCGGCCATTGATTTTTTACCGCGGCGAATTTGGGCTTAGAGCCCAGAGAACCGAATGCTGCGTTGAGAGGGAATATCGGCTTTTCGTGGTGCGTTCGGGTGCAGGTCATCCACTCTGATCCCGTCAGTAGCCATTTCAGCGCTATCCCTACGTAAATCCAGACATTCGATTGGCGTTGATGATGTGACTACCCCCACGACCGGATCAATGCACGTTTCGGCCGCCCTTGGTTTTCTGGATGGCCGTTGACGGCGGGTTCAGAAAGGCGTCGAACCGCTCTTTGACGACCATGTAGCATTCACAGACCACGCTCTCCAGCCCTGGGCGATCCACGACCTGCATCATTCCACGACGGTAACTAATAAGGCCCTTATTTTGCAATGACTGGGCCGCCAGCGTGACCGAAGTTCGGTTTGCGCCCATGATCCGCGCAAGAAATTCGTGGGTATAGGTCAGATTTTCTCCCTCGGCCCGATCGTGCATCATTAAAAGCCAACGGCACAGACGCTCTTCGACTGAGTGCAGGGAATTGCAGGCGACAGTCTGCATCACTTGTGAAAGCAACGTCTCCGAGTAACTCACAAAAAGATCTTGCATGTGTACGCTCGTCTGAAACATCATTTGCAAAGGTCGGATATCGCATCGAAGCATTGGCCCTTGAAGCTGCACGGTGCATCTGCTGAAGGACACGCGTCCAAACATCGCTGCGAATAGCCCGAACGCGCCTTCGCGGCCGATGTTGGCGCATTCGATCTCTGAGCCATTTTCCAAGACCGTCAACAGCGACAGGACGCATCCTTGCGGAAAATAGGCGTGGGTCAGCAACCCACCTGCCTCGCAAACGGTTGTTCCGAGTTTGAGATCGACCTCTGTCAGATGGGGTAATATTCTATCGTGAGCCTCTTTCGTGAATGCGCCAAGTAGCTGGTTTGCATGAACGCTTGGAACTTTCATCGGCGTGTTACTCCTCAGTCGTGTGACAGCTGCCTTGAAGGGAGCACAAGTTTATCGTTCACGCACTGCTCTATGTTGTGCTGGCAACAGACAGTCGGTCCGAAATTGTGTCAGTCCATCCGCTACGTCCTTCACCAAAAAGGAATTTATTTGTGGCCTATCAAATTGCTTATGTCAGCCTGTCGAAAACGCCACTGGATGAAGTGCTGCTCTCCGATATTCTGACTGCCTCGAAAAGAAATAATACCCTCGACGGTATTTCCGGCGTCCTCATGTATCATGACCAATTATTCTTCCAAGTACTGGAAGGTGAGCGAACCCTCGTGAAGAAGTGTTATCAACGCATCCTTCGCGACCCGCGCCATTCGTCCATATCGCTGATGTGGGAAGATGAGGCTGAAACCCGTGCGTTTGCTTCTTGGGCTATGGGTTACGCGGGCCCTGATGAGATTGGCTTGCAAAGTGAAAATCAAGTCGCTTCCCTCGCCGACCTGACAAGTGGGGAAAACACCGCCGCGAGCAGTGATAGCCTAGCTTTGCTGTTGGCAAGCGAAGTATTTCGAAGCTTCTCGGGCATCGGCAGATTTTGTCAGGAGGTGCCCATTATGAAGCCGTAGCGCGAGAGACGTAACAGCTGTCGGGCAGTATCCTCCACTTCTGCCCTAAGGTTGTCTTTCCCCTAATTGAGTAACCGTTATCGGTCACTTTCAGATTTGAAAAATTAAGAAGAGCTTTTTGGATGTTTTACAAGGACGAGCGGCTTGCACTGTTCATTGACGGGTCGAACCTTTATGCCGCCGCTAAGGCGCTCAGGTTCGACATCGATTACAAGCTGCTGCGCAGCGAGTTTATGCGGCGCGGAAAACTGCTGCGCGCATTTTACTACACTGCCCTGCTGGAAAATGACGAGTATTCGCCCATTCGCCCGCTGGTTGACTGGCTGGATTACAACGGCTTCTCAATGGTCACGAAACCGGCCAAGGAATACACCGACAACCAAGGCCGCCGTAAGGTCAAAGGCAACATGGATATCGAGCTTGCCGTCGATGCGATGGAGCTGGCGCTGCGCGTCGATCATATCGTGATCTTCTCAGGCGATGGCGATTTTCGCCCGCTCGTGGAATCGCTACAGCGCCAGGGTGTGCGCGTCTCAGTTGTCTCAACGATTCGCAGCCAGCCACCAATGATCTCGGACGAACTCCGCAGGCAGGCTGACAATTTCATCGAACTGAACGATCTCAAAGACGTGATCGGCCGACCTGCACGCGACACGCCAGCGGACCGCACCGATACCGTCTCCGAACTGAACTGACCCATCCCGCCGGGGCGAAGCCCACCCTCGCCCCGGCGCGCTTGCTGTCCAACGTCACGACAATGTCATTGCGACATTGATGGGCGTGTTCCAGACCGACGCCGGTCTGGTCCCATACATAATTGGCGCGCGGCGGGTCGCCATCGTTCAACCGGCGCTGTCACTCTTGATCGAGGTTATTCTGTCGCCAGTTTGGGTCGCGGTCTTAATCGGAGAGTTCGCGACATACATCTTTCTGCTCGGCGGATTTCTTGTAGGGTTCGCAATTGTTAGTAACGCCCCTTTGACAGCCCGAAGTTCTACCTCGGACACGTTTGAAGACGACCGCTAGATTGCAAGACTGCTCTGTCTGCTTTGTCCGGTGCTGCTGACCTTCGATTTGCCGACATGCTGCACGATCGACGAATGGCCAGTGAGCGGGCTGTGACCGCAGCATTCGGAGACCGTGCTCAACGTCGGCTGTGGGCCGTTCCGTCGCTCAACACAAAGGGCTGATTGTAGACTTTCGCGGCACTTCGCACAGGAGTCTGCTTCGCCGAGCAAAGCTGGCAGATAATGATCCCGTCTCAAATCTGACGATAGCCCGGTTGATTTGGTCCCTAACCTGTTACGCCATCACTGCTGCGTAGCAAAGTTCCCGAAAGCGATCAATCAAACTGAGTTGAATAGCTCCATGCCAAATCGCTCTGTTTTGTGATCTTAGCGCGCTGGAGCCGATAAAACTTAAAATAAGATTGATAAAATGAGCCGACTTGGTGATCATGACAATAGAAATCGCAAAAAAGTCTACTTGGGGAATACAGTTTATAGGAAATTTTAGATGGCATTATCATACAATTTGAAACGCGAACGAGATGCGAAACTTTTTGCGCATTGGAAGACAATTTCATCCGAACATATCGAGGCTACGGGTCTGGATCGCGCCGCCTTGATTCGGTTACAAAGCGCCATCCGCGGGCGGGTGGTCGTGCCGGGGCAGGCAGACTACGATACAGATCGCAAGCTCTCTAATCCTCTTTTCGACGAGCATCCGCAGGTCATTGTATACTGCGAAGGCAGCGGAAATGACGTCATGACCGCCCTCGAAACGGCGCGCGAGTTTGGCTTGAACGTGCGATCACGTTCCGGTGGGCATTCGACCGCTGGGTATTCGACTGGGCCTGGTATGCTACTTGATGTCACCGGCATGAATTCCTCACAGGTATTTAGTCCGATAGGGTCGTCAGCCCCTGCTGCGCGTGTGCAGCCAGGTTGCTCTTTCGGAAATCTAAACGACAGTTTGGACCTTTATGATCTTCATGTACCCGGCGGCGGATGCCCTGATGTTTGTGTCGCGGGATATATGCAGGGTGGTGGATTTGGTTTTAGCTCCCGTATGCTCGGCATGAACTGCGACCGCGTAATTGGCGTCTCAATGATTACGGCCGACGGAACGCTGGTACGGGCGGACGAGAAGACTAATCCGGAGCTGTTCTGGGCGTTGCGGGGCGGCACCGGGAACCAATTTGGCGTGCTGACCGAAATAGATTATTTGCTGGCACCAGTGAGCCAAGTATGGGGTTTTGCGCTTGCTTGGCCACTAACATCTGCCGCAGAAATTCAGCAAGCGGCAAACGGCTTGGCTGTCATGCAAGAGCAATACATGGCTGGCGATACCAACGGCGACATCGGCTATATGACGATTATCTGTGGACAATCAGATGGTACGCCACATCAGGCGGATGGCTCGCATCTCACGCCGTATCTGCTGATGCGTGGCATGATTATTACCAATGCATCGCAAAACGATCAGGTGGCTCTCAAAGAGCGAATTGCCCCGCTCACGGCGACGGGTGCTAAGTTACAGTGGGCGGCGTTCGATACCTACAACATGATGAACCATCGATTGTTGGCAGAACCGAACGAAATCCCCGATTTCCCAGCGGGCACACCAATGCCAATGGAGAATAAGAATGCGCGTTACGTCGGGGCGGACACCGTCTTGGCTGTCAGCGATTGGGTGAACCTGATTGAACTTGTAACGCAAGAGGCGCCAAACCCTTATTATTGCTTGGTTATCGAACCCTATGGCGGGCAGATCAATAAGCTCGGAAAGTTCGATACAGCGTTCATCCACCGCGATGTCGCGTGCGATATCTTCCTTGACGGATTTTGGTGGCGGGAAGAGGATCGCCCTGCAGTTGACGCGTGGTTGGGCAAATTCAACACCTTCATGAAACCGTTCTGGACGGGGCATGTGTACCAGAATTATCCAAGCTGTGAATTGGCGGACTACCGTTGGAATTATTTCGGCGATGCCTTCCCGACCTTGCTCAAGGTCAAACAGAAGTATGATCCGCACGGTTTGTTCGATTTCCCACAAGCAATCAAACCTATTCCGCCAAATGCGGGCCCCGGGATCACCGTGTCTAAAGCTGAACCGCTGTTTCAAAATAACCTACGTGGAGAAGTAAAAACTGGGTGAGTGCGCTGGGTTCCCCTCAAACACCAATAGCTGCCTGGTTGGCCGCCGCTGGTCTTGCCGATCTGACGGAGATGTTCGAGATTGAAAAGATCACGCCGGATATTTTAGCCGAGCTCAGCGATGACGATCTGCGCGAGATCGGACTCAAACTCGGGCAACGGAAGAAGTTTAAACGCGCGCTCAAGAACGTAGAGGTGGAAGCGGCAGAACCTGTCGGCGAACTGCTTCTCCCCGAACTCAGCGGTGAGCGGCGCCAGCTCACCGTTGTGTTTGTTGATCTGGTAGGCTCGACAGATCTCTCACGCCGTCTGGATCCCGAAGACATGTCCGAGCTTCTGCACCTCTATCAAGATGCAGTTTCAGGAACGGTGGCCCGACTGGGCGGGCATATTGATACTTTTCTGGGCGACGGGGTCGTTGCCTTTTTCGATTGGCCGCTTGCACGAGAGAATGCTGTGGAGCAAGCCGTTCTGGCCAGCCTGTCCATCGTGGGGCAAGTGGCGGGGATCGATGCGCCGCAGGACGAAAAACTGGGGTGCAGGATCGGTATTGCGACAGGGCTGGTCGTAGTTCAGCCTGACGGACAGGTGACGGGTGAAACCCCGAACTTGGCCGCGCGGCTACAATCTATCGGGGCTCCCGGCACGGTTGTTGTGAGCAAGAGCACGGCGGAGCTGACGCAAGGCATGTTCGCCGTCGAAGCTATTCAAGCACCAAAACTCAAAGGCTTCCCTGAAAGCACACAAGCATATCTGGTCACGGATGCCCGACTGGGAAAGAACCGGTTTGAAGCCAAAGACCGGCGCAAGCTGTCGGCAATTGTCGGGCGTCGGGCCGAACTTGATACTCTGGCTGCGCTCTGGGGCGACGCACAGCAAGGGCGCGGGGCAACCGTGCGCATCGAAGGAGAAGCCGGGATCGGTAAGTCACGTCTTTTGGCCGGTTTCAAATCGATGTTTCACGCGCAAGATCGGTTTGTTTTCAACTACCAATGCGCGCCAAACTATTCCGATTTTGCTTTGTGGCCGGTGTCGCAGTCGCTACGGCAAACTTATGATTTTTCCGGCCCCGCCGCGCACCCGGGAGAGCACCGGACCCGCCTTAAGGAACGGTTGGAGAGTGTGGGCAATACCAAGCCTGAGGCACCCGGTTTGATGGCACAGCTGATCGGCGTTCAAATCGGCCCCGACCCGATCACGGATGATCTTGATCCACGATCCCGCCGGAACCAGACGCTTGAAATGCTTGTTCGGCAGGTCGAATGTATTTCAGCGATCCGACCCCTCCAGATTATTTTGGAAGATGCCCACTGGGCCGATCCGACAACGCTTGAATACATCGAGCTCCTGCTCACTAAAGTCTCCAAACTGCCCGTTTTGGTGGTGTTGACGTCGCGGGGTAGCGACAGGTTGCAGGACGCGGAATGGACGACGCGCCTCAGTCTCGGACGTTTAAGAAAAAAAGAAAGCCACGCTATGATCGCCGAGATGTTGGCTGATGGCGCCACAGGCGAGATGCATAAAGCTGACAGCGAACTCCTTGAAAAGCTCACAGCGCGCAGCGAGGGAATTCCGCTATTTCTCGAGGAATTGACACGCAGCGTGATGATGGCGCGCGCGTCAGACACAGACACTGGAGCCGACGACATCCCTGTAACATTGCACGATCTACTCATGGCGCAGCTTGATCGGCTTGGCCCTGCAAAAATCGTCGCTCAATCGGCAAGCTGCATAGGGCGCGAGTTTTCGATCGATCTTTTATGCCAAACGCTTGGGCAAACGGCTGCAAGCTTGTCTTCGGCGTTATCCCAGTTGACCGAAGCGGGAATAATTGTGCCTGCGCCTTCTCTCCACAAAGCCGATTTCGCGTTCTATCATGCACTTATTCGAGATGCGGCCTATGAGAGCCTCCTGTTTCGGGATCGACAGAACCTGCATAGCAAAGTGCTGGCAGCACTAGATACAATACGGGACGTGCCACCGGAACTGTCTGCGCAGCATGCTGAGGCCGCGGGTGATTTGCTGCGGGCTGGTGAAGAATTGTTGCGCGCCGGTAAAATTTCCGCAAAGCGTTGGGCGAATCGGGAAGCCGAGCAGCTTTTGATGCACGCGCTTCATATTATCGCGCAGTGGCCCGCCAGTGAGAAGCGGACGATGGTCGAGATCGAATGTCGTTTGGCTTTGGGCGACGCGCTGGGCGCGATACACGGATACGGAGCAACAATCGTCCAAGAAAACTACGACGCGGCCCGCGTATTGGCTGAAGGCGCTGGTGAGATAGAAGCTTTGTTTAATGCGCTTCGCGGTTTGTGGAACGGTATCTACAACTCTGCCGATTTCGTCAAAAGCCTGCCAGTCGCCGAGCGGATGCGCGACCTTGCGCAACAAACGGGGGAGCTGCGCCACTGGGTTACCGCGCAGCGCTCGCTTGGCTCCAACTATCTCAGCCTGAATGATTTCGAGGGCGCAAGCGACGCCTACCGCGATTGCATCGCCCGCGGCACGGATTTGCCGGATCGCGCGGCAACATCTTATGGCGAACTTCCAATCGCGGTTGCGCATGGGATGTTGTCGCAGCTTGAAGCGTTTGCTGGACGTCTCGACACAGCATTGCAGCTGGTAGAACGCAGCGATCAAATTGCGCGTGCTAATGGCCATCCGCTGGCAATCAACCAAGCATTGGCCATTGTCAGCATCATACACTGGCTGCGCCAAGAGCCGGAACTGGCGCTGAAAGCGGCAGAAGAAGAGGGACGCCTCGCGGCCAATTACGGCTATGTGCATTGGCTCGCGCATAGTGAGGTCATGATTGGCGCCTGCGAAGCGCGCCTCAATCGTTCTTCTGCCGGATTGAAACGCTTGCAACAGGGCATAAACGCATGGATTGCCAATGGAGCACGCTCATATGCGCCGGTATTTTTCTGTTATCTGGCTGACTGCGCTCTGGATCTAGGGGAAATCGAGACTGCGCGTCAGGCCGCGAATGACGGCATCGAGCTTGCGCATTCTTCTGGAGAATTTTTCGCTTTGGCTGAGTTGCAACGATTGCGAGCGCATACATCGGAGCCGTCGGATGTCGAAATGTCCCTTCAACAAGCGCTAAAGACGGCGCGCGACCAAAAGGCCAAACTCTACGAGCTTCGTATATTGTGTGACGCTTTAGATGTGCCGTCAGTCGCGGGTACAGAATTTGCAATTCAAGCGCGAGAAGGTTTGGTGGCTTTGCTGGATGAACTGGAGGAGTATCGCGAAGGACACGAAATGCAACATGCGCAGAGCCTCATATTATGAGGAAGCGGGTGTGTTTTCTGGAGCGTTGTCTCAGGTATTTCTAATTGTTGAAGATCTTTGGTTCATGCCAAAATCAAGATGTTGGGCCGGAATTTCTATTCAAAACTCACACGACTATCATGTCAAAGTTTGCCGAGTCACCAAGATGACCTTGTTTGCTCGTTCAGGTTACCCTGATATACTTTCCGTGTGGCTCTGCCTGATCATGAGCTCTGAAAACAACGATCGCGGCCGGTTACTAGGGAGCACATCTCACGACCCAGTTCAGATTTTCTACCAGAACTGAGCCTCCTGCAAGCATAACCCCGGACGATGCCCCGCCACTTTGAGCGATCCCATGAGTGCGGGCAACAGGATGATCTCTGCCAATATATACTGATAAAAAGCAATCGCGTAAGGAACGAGACCTTGATCGTTGAGACCCCGACTAAATTAGGGTGTAAATCCAAAACTGATGTACGCAAAAAGTACATCGGCAACCTCAAGACCAGAGGGTGTGGCGGTACTTCCGGCTGCGGTTGGTTTGTCCATTTGTAATAACTACCACACGACGGCGTTTTCAAAATCATCAAGACGAACGAACGGCAACTTCGTCCGCAGACCGATGCTCCAGCCGACAAAATGCTGAGCTCTGCACGAATGTCAGGTTTGGGGAAGCTGCACTGCAGCGCTGGATGAAACGGTCAAGATCGGCTCTGGTCTGATATCGGTAGGGCGAGCGGCCACAATTCTGATTTAGAAGCGCACAAAGGCCGATTACAAACACTCGCGGAATATGACTACCGGTTGAGATGCATCCCCGCGTCGACCAGCAACAGTTCCCCAGTCACGTGGCGCGATGCGTCAGACAGGAAAAACAGAGCTGCATCTGCAATGTCGTCCGGTCCCGAGGCAACGCCCAGTGCCGTCCTGGCCTCGACCGCTTGAACCGTCTGGTTGAACGTATCTTCGTCCATCGCATCTTTGAACCAGCGTGTCCCGATAAATCCGGGGCAAATGGCGTTGACGCGAATGGCAGGAGCAAGCGCGCGGGCCAGCGAAATCGTCATTGTGTTCAAGGCCCCTTTAGTAGCGGCATAGGCTACGGAAGACCCAATCCCCTTGATGCCCGCGATAGAGGATGTGTTCAGGACACTGCTCGCGCGCTGCGTCGTTTCATGCGCCGCCACGAGAAGGCCTTTGGTGGCTTGCAGCATCAGATAGGGGCCGACCACATTGACTTCGTAGGTGTCCATGAAATCGCCTTTTGTCAGCGCATCCAGATCAGAGTGATCGCGCGCATGGCGGGTGATCCCGGCATTGTTGACCAGAATGTCCAAACGCCCCCGCCGCGCGGCGGCATCTGCCAGTGCCCTACATCCATCAGGGTCCGCTACGTTAGCCTTCACGACTTCCACTTGTGACCCGGCCGCTCTACACAGATCAGCGGCCTCTTCTGCTTCTGCCGATGAACGGGAGAAGTTAATGATCACATCTGCGCCACGCTCTGCAAGCTTTACCGCAATTGAGCGGCCAAGGCCCGTGGCCGAACCTGTGACCAAGGCAATACGTCCATCGAGATCAGCCATTACAAATTCTTTCTTTAATCTACTTCGTTAATTCTTGTTCATGATCCGCAAGCGCACCCATCTGTGCCAACAGCACGTTCGCTTTGATCGCTGCCTCGGTCAATTGCGCCACCGTCCCCGCATCCAGTGGTATCCCGTTGGCATGCCGGTCCTGCGCTGTTTTACGTTCTGGATCGCCAGGGAACTGAACTGCGTCCACACCGGGGGCCGAGGCGGATGATTTGACCCACTCTGTATACCGGTCCATGTCGATGCCGAAGGCTTCAGCCATGCCAAAGACATCAGGGTCGATCAAAATCGCAAGCATGTTGTTGGTGATGCTGCCTGGCATTTCGCGTGTCGGCAGATATGCACCTCCACCACTGAACGATCCGCCCAGAATGTCACCGAGCAGAGCCAATCCGAAGCCTTTGTGTTGGCCGAATGTCGTCAGTGATCCCCCCTTGTCATCGAACATCACGGAAGGGTCATTCGTTGGATTGCCTTTGGCGTCGATTACCGAGCCATCCGGCACCTCCTTGCCGCTCAAGTTCGCGACACGCGCTTTGCCCATCGCGATAGTACTGGTAGCCATATCCAGCAAGAACATCGGGTTCTTGTCGGTCGCAGGGATTGCTGTGCAGTATGGGTTTGTCACGAACCGCGCATCGCTGCCGCCGAAGGGAGCCACGATGGGACGGGCAGATTGCACATTTGCGTAGATGATACAGATAAATCCAGCCTCCGCCGCCATCGCGCCCCAATCACCCAATCGCCCCAAATGGAAGCTGTTGCGCAGCGACAGCACAGCGAAATGGTTGGTCTGTGCGCGCTCGATCGCAAGGTTCATCGCCTGCTCCGCGACGATGTGGCCAAAGCCACGTTGACCGTCTACCAGCAGGAAAGGCCCCCTATCCTGAACGATCTCGACGTCCGCCTCCGGATTCAATTGCTGCGCGACAATGCCGTCCACATAGGCCGGTATCATGCCCACACCGTGGCTGTCGTGGCCCGTCAGGTTCGCATCCACCAGGCGCTTCGCAACCTTGCCGGATTTAGCTGTATTCCCACTGGCTGAACCCAGAATGGAGGTCGCCAACTTGGTCAACTCTTCAGCAGATATATTCATGCAAGTTTGCTTCCGTTCGATCATCAGCAATATTATGCACTACGATGATGCCTTGTTCTCAAGATCATGCCGTCATTTCAGTACTGAGACCGGCTGGACGTCAAGGCGCTTTTGCAAAGTCTATCCTGCATCACGCCCTCATCTCGGTCGCACCTATGATCAATGAAGCCGTAGCGAAAAAGCGTCTTGGGTCGTTTCGAGTAGCGATGTCAGTTTTCGATACGGCCCAAGATCTCTTTGCAGGCGACCTCCATTCAGGGGCGAAGTGCATTCAGTGACGGCCGAGTGTATCTCTGCCCAGTGATCGACAGCGGTGTGTGATTGAGCAACCGCCCTACGATCTCCTCAAGAGCTCCAGCTTCCATTGCAACCGTGGCAAATCTTCTGCAATGCATATGCGGGTTATACTTGAGCCTTTCCGGCTTTGTGATGTGCCCAAACACCGATTTTGGAGAAGGAAACACCCACTTTCGGCTGAAAAAACGCAATGGCGCTAAGATCTCATGACGCAACTGCAAGATCGGCAGGTCGAAACTTCGTCCGTTTTTGGTCATTGGCAGGTGAATGTGATCTTCCTGAATACTACTCCACTGGAGAGTGAGCACCTCGGTTTTTCTTAGGCCGGTAAACAGGAGGAATTCATAGAATACGCGGTGTATCGGGTTGTTCAGATCGTCGATCGTTTGTCGCCACGCCTTCAAGTCATCAATAATACGGCCATCCGGTTTTTCCTCATACCATTCGATTGCCATAGTCGGGCACTCGGGCAGGTCGTAAGTCCGACGTGCATGGTTATAGATCGACCGAAAGGAGCGAAGCACATGATTGGCCCCGGATGGCATCTTTGCCAATTCTTGGTGGCGGCGAACAGCCATCGCTTTGCTAATCTCATCCAGCGGCAATCGTATCCAGTCTTTTAAATGCAGTTTTAGTTGCCTTCGTTTCCCACTCTTATGGACCTCAGAGCGCAACTTTGGCCGCGCCAAGTAGACTTCCATCGCGGCTTCAAGTGTAGGCGCGCCTATCTGCGCCGCCTTCCCTGCCCATCTGCCCATCTCCAGAACAAACCCAAGTGCAGTCTGCCGCGCAGCCTGTGCTGAGATCGTTGGGAACCGGCCAATCAGAATGCGTTTGGTCTGACCGCCTACGTCTTTCTGAAATTACCAGGTCTTGGAACGCTTCCCGACAAAGAGCACCAGCCCGTTGATTTCGGAGTCCCAAAACTTGTCGGTTCCCGCTCTCGCATGCGGTAATTTCCGCGCAAACGTCTCTGATAGCTTGGGCATAATACTGTCTGCTTTTTGTCGGTTTCAAACTGAATGCCAGTACTATTGAGAACATCAGGAGGAACAATATAAGTCAATGAATAGAACGACTAAGAATGACAATGAAACAGCAGGAAACTCAGACGCTTTGTTTGGAAAACTGAGGTCTTAATCATTACACAACGCCCGCGCACAGATCTCAACTAGGACATCAGCGCGGGAGCGTTAAGATGCAGGGGCAAGGGATTGTCAGACTGGGGGCTGAAATTCACGCGGGCACACGTGGCCCGCCACCGAGCCTCCCCGGGATCACTGCGCCACCACCTATCCGCAGGCCAAGCTGCCAGCCTAACACCTGATTGCTCGACAGGCAGGGCAGCCCAGTACGGTCCTCGATTTCCGCGATCACGTCCAGCGTGCGTAGATTGGTGCAAGAAAGGAAAATCGCCTGCGTCCCTCCCTGCGCAGCTAGATCGCAGGCGGCGCTAATGATCGACTGCGGCGCGATCCTTACCACGGCGGCCTCGCTGGCTTCTTCAAAGCTGCCGAATATGGGTGTCGCAATGCCAGCCTGTGCCAGCGCGCCCCGTAGCTTGTCGGACACATCTGCCGTATAGGGCGACAAAAGCGCGAGCCGCGTGATCCCGAGCACAACACAGGCGGCGACCAGCGCACTCAACGGATCGGTCACGTGGGCGGTGCTTACCCCCGCTCCAATGAGGGCCGCCACCTGCGCCGTCCCGATTTCGGCTGACGCGGATGTACAGCCATACCCGACCATGGCGTAGGGCAACGCCTGTGGCAGCATGGCGGCGGCGGCCGTAAGCTGCCCCGACATCGCGCGCAGGTTCTCTGGCGTCACTGTCGGCGCACTTGCCACACGCGTGATAAAAAGGGGGGCATCCGCAGGCAGCATGCGGCGCAGATCACCTTCAAGCGTCTCGTCCACCTGCAAAACAATCATCCCCAGCGGCGCGGGGCCATCGGGCGCTTGGCTGTAACTGTAGCGCGTCATATCTCCATGATCTCCCAGCCTGCACGCGGCGACAAAAAGCGCGGCGCTCCGTCCGTGATCACTATATCCTCTTCGTGGACCATAATCTTGCCCTCCGCGATCTGGAGTCCTGGCTCCAGTGTAATGACCATACCCGGCTCGAGAACCGTATGATCCTGCGCGATAAGCGAGAGGCCTTCAGTCAACTGCATCCCCAATCCATGCCCCAGCCGGCCCGCATCGGAGCCACCCGCTCCGCCGGTCACAATCCGGTCCATCGCGATGAAAAGTTCTGCGGCAGTGGTACCCGAACGCGCAATATCTGCCGCCGCCTCAATCGCCTCGATGAGGCGCGCGTGGGCGCCAATGGTTTCAGCCGCCGCAGGTCCCACACTGAAATTCCGGTCAAAATCGCTGAAATACCCATCCCAGACCAAGCCGGTATCGAGCATCAGCACATCGCCGGGGGCCAGCGGCGCATCACCGGCAGGCGAGATCACATCCCCGTATCCACCCTGCGCGCAGCCCCCCGCCAGATAGGGCACCCAATCGGCACCCTCCTCCAGACAGAGGCGCTGGAAATCGCGAAACACCTGCGACAGGGGCACGCCCACCGCCGCGATCTGCGGCACGCGGCCGAACGCGCGGCCCGCGATGGCGCAGGCCCGCTCGATCTTGGCAATCTCGGCAGAAGATTTGACCGCCCGCAGGCGCGCGACGATGCCGCCGTCATCGCGCACTGCACCGCGCAATCCCGCCTGCACCTGCGCCCAGCTGGCCAGCGGCATCCGCAAATAGCTCTCGGCGCCCATCGGCGTGCCGATACTGCGGGGGCCAAGCTCGTTGAGGGTGTCAACCAGAAGGCTGACACCATCATCCGCAGGATCGGGCGCGCGCCAGGTGCGGATATCATCAAGCCAGGTCTGCGCCATCAGCGCCTCACCGATGGACGGGATCACTGCCACAGGCTTGCCGGCGGCGGGCACCACGACAAACCAAGGGCGCGTCGGGCTCTCCCAGAAGCGTGTTAGAAAGCCGGTGAAATAACGGATATCGGCCTCACAGCTAAGCAGCAGCGCGTCCATCCCGGCGGCCTGCATCAGCTTTTGCGCGCGCAGGGTTCGGGCGCTGAGTTCTTCGGGCGCAAAGCCGCGCTGCATCACGCCGGTCCTTCACTCAGAATGCACAGGATGCGCGATTGCGCGGTGAGGCCCAGATCGTCGCGCTGGTCTGTGTCCATGGCGATAAGCGCCGCGATCCCCGCCGCGCCCGAAGGCGAGGATGCCAGACCAGCGACCATGGCGAGACCCGCCCCGGCCTGCGCCTCGGCCTCTGAGATCAGGGCAAAGGCGTCCGCATCCCGCGCTAAGCCCTTGAGCGCGATGAGCGAGGGCATCTTGCAATCGAGCCGCCCCATCTCGGAAACGGGCCCCGTGCTTTCCACTGCTTTTCCCGCCTTTACCGAGCCGTGAAGCGCCGCCGCTGCATCCGGTTCCACCACGATGATACGCGGCCCGTCTCCCCAGGCGTCCCGCGCCAGCACCGCGCATGCGCAGGCCAGACCGCCCACGCCCGCTTGCAGGAAAATATGCGTCGGGCTGTCTGGCAGTTGTGCCATCGCTTCGGCCATAAGCACCGTATAGCCCTCCATCAGCAGATGCGGCAGCGCGGTGTAGCCCTCCCATGATCCGTCCGACAAAAGCTGCCAGTCGTTGTCCTCTGCCGCTTTTTCCGCCGCGCGCAGGCTGTCCTCGTAGGTCTCTCCTTCCCGGACCACCCGCGCGCCCTGCGCCTCGAGCCTTTCGGCAAAACTTTCGGGCACACTGCGCGCGATATAGACGACCGACGTGGCTCCGAAAGCCGCAGCGCCCGCCGCAACCGAGAGCCCGTGATTACCGGCGCTGGCCGTCACATAGGTCCGGCTGCGCACGTCCTCTTCCTGCGCGTGGCGCGCGATAACATAAGCAGCCCCCAGCGCCTTGAAGCTGCCGAGGCCCATGCGTGCGCGCTCGTCCTTGATCCAGACGTCTTGGACGGCCGCATGGGTAGCGATAGCCTCGCTTGTCTCCAGCGGGGTGATGGCCGCCACGGGGCAGCGCGAAACAAGCGCCTGCGCGCGTGGTGCATCGCCGGACGGAAACGGAATTTCGTCAAGACCGGCGAGCGGCGCGGGGCGGGTGATGTGAAGGATTTCCATCCATCAAGGGTGACCGCGAAGCAGCACCTGCGTCAACACAAATAGCGGCGAATGGGGGCGCGCTCGCGCCTCCGCACCATTATCAGTCGTCCGCGCAGGGCGTTCCGGCCTCCGCCCAGATCTTTAAATCCCGCGCAAGCGACGTAACGGAGCCCGGCGCGCCGGTGCGTGCCGCTCCCGGTTCAAAGCCATAGCTCACAAAGGCACTCGTGGTCACATGCTCGACGAGCGCCGCAATATCGAACCCGTCATTCGCCTCCGGATCACGCAGCAGAGTGCAGATCTCAACACTGGATCTGCCCCGCCACGCAAGCTCGACCGGAGGCAGGCGCCAGGCATCGTCGATCTGCGGAGCGGCGTGGGGCACGGCATTGTCGCCAGCCGCACTCATGTGGCAGGCGCGGCAGGGAATACTTTCGGCGCCAATCCGGCTTTCGCCCGCGACGACGTTCATGCCGTGCAGACGCTCAGGCCCGTAGCCAAGATCATCCCACGCGGGCCTGCCCTCTTCTCCGACGTGGCAATTGGTGCAGCGCGGATGGGAGGCCACGGCATAGATGCGATCCCATGCGGCGGCTCCGCCTTCCTGCGCCTGCGCAGCAGCTGGAAGGATCAAAGCGAGGATAAAAGCCCAGAGCCTCATACGAAATCGACGGTCTTGAAAAACGGCATCTCCCGCAGGCGGATGCCTGTGGCAACAAAGATAGCGTTGGCGAGGGCCGGTGCTGCGGGCGGTACGGGCGGCTCGCCGATGCCGCGAATATTGGGGTTGTTCTCCAGCGCACGCACTTCGATCTCAGGGCATTGGTGCAGGCGCATGCCCTCGGAGAGGTGATAATTGCCCTGCTCTGCGCGGCCATCTTTGTAGGTGATCTCCGAGTTCATGGCGTGGCCAAGCCCCCAGACCACGCCGCCCGCAACGTTGTTCTGAAAGGTGACCGGATCCACCACGCGCCCGACTTCGGCCGCGACCCAGACACGGTCGATCTTGATTCCCCTATCCGTGGCGGTTACCTCGACGACTTCTGCGACGGGCACCCCGAATGAAGTGACCAGCGCGACACCGCGTCCCTGTCCCGGCTCCAGTGGCGCGCCCCAATTGGACATCTCAGCCACCGCTTCGAGAACGCGGCGCGCGTCGTCGTCGTTGACCAGTCGCAGCCGCTCAGCCATCGGATCGGCACCCGCCGCGTGGATCAGCTCATCCAGAAAGCTCTCGGCGAAAAATCCGGCTGTGGACGCGCCGACAGAGCGCCACGACGATGTGGGCGCCAGCTCCGGTACGGCATAGGCACGCACCCGCAGATCAGGGACGGCGTATCGCATGTTCCACGCTCCCGCGGCGATCTGCGTGTCAGGCCCCGGCACCGGCGCGCCAAGGCGGCCTGATTGCGAGCGCGAGGCGGAAACGGTGGCGATATCGAGATCGAGTGCTGTCACCTTGCCACCCGCGTGCGCGCCACGCCCGCGCGCCATGCCGATCTGGCGGTTATAATCCTGCGCGAAATCCTCTTCGCGGCTGAATGTGAGCTTGACCGGTGTGCCCGGCACCTCGCGCGCGATATCAACAGCCACGTCGATGTTGTCGAACTCCAGACGGTGCCCGAAACTGCCGCCTGCGTATTGATTGTGCAGATGGATCTGCTCGGTCTCCATCCCCAGACGCTTGGCGATGCGTTGCTCGGCAAAGCCGGGAAGCTGGTGCGCGACCCAGATGTCGACCCGGTCCGCCGTGACCTTGGCGATGGCGCCAAGCGGCTCCAGTGGCTGGTGTGCGACGTAGGGCGCGCGGTACTCCGCCTCCACCACTTCTGCTGATTCTGACAGAGCGGAGTCCACATCGCCGTCGTGGCGCCACTCCTTGTCGAGCCGCTCGGGCGTGAACGAGGCCTCAACCTCCGCCCAGTGGCCCGACTGCTCCGCAGGATAGGCCGCCACGTCCCAGTCATAGTCGATCGCGTCCAGCGCGCGGAAGGCGCGCCATGTATTATCTGCAATCACGGCGACGCCATAGGGCAGCCCGATAATCTGCAGCACACCGCGCATCTCCTCAGCGCGCGCGACGTCAAACCCTAGAAGTCGTGCCCCCTTGCGCGGGTTCATCCGAACGGAAGCCTGTACCATCCCGTCAACCTTGAGATCGATACCAAAGGTCTGCGTACCAGTTGATTTTGCTACAATATCCATCCGTTCGACCCGTTTGCCGATCAGACGCCACTGGGACGGATCCCGCAGGGTCACATCCGTCACCGGCTCCAGCTCTGCGGCACCGGCGGCCAGGTCGGTATATTCCATCCGGACACCGTCGGGCAGGATGACTGCGCCGCGCTCGGTCGTCAGCAGGACGGCGTCGATTCCTGTCTGCGCACTCGCAGCCGCTTTCAGCGTCTCGCGCGCGACCGCCCCTGCCGTGCGCAACTTGTCGAAGCTATCGGGCACAGAGGTCGACCCGCCGGTCACTTGAGCGCCAAGCACTTTCATCACCGCGCCCATGGTGCTGCGCATGGCCTCGGCCGCAAAGCTTTCATCGTTGGAGCGGAAAGGTACGGCTTCGGCGGCCAGTGCGGTGTTGTAATAGGCGCCTGCGGGCGTGCCCGGAATTGTGGTGATCTGGTCAAGGTCCACGTCAAGCTCCTCGGCAATCAGCATGGCCTGCATCGAGGCAGCGCCCTGCCCCAGATCGGTATGCGGTGTGATCAGCGTGATGCCCTCCGCGTTAATCTTGACCCATGGATTGAACACCGCATCACCGGGTGCCGCCTGAGCCGTGAGCGGGTTATCCGGATCCCGCTTGACGAGATAGGTGCCGAAGGCGACACCTCCCGCGATCACAGCGGACCCGATTAGGAAGCTTCGGCGCGCAATTGTCTTGCCACGTCCCATGTTCAGGCTCCCTGCAATTTCGTCGCGGCGGTTTTCACGGCGGCGCGGATGCGCGGATAGGTCCCGCAGCGGCATAGATTGCCGCTCATCGCCTGATCAATCTGATCGTCCGTTGGGGCACTGTTGAGGTCAAGAAAGCTCGCCGCCTGCATGATCTGGCCCGACTGACAGTAGCCACATTGCGCCACTTGATGCTCGATCCATGCGGCCTGCACTGCATGAAGCGCCTCAGGCGTTCCCAACCCTTCGATGGTGGTGATGTCACCGTCCACATCCCCCGCCGCAAGCTGACAGGAGCGCACCGCGATTCCGTCCACATGCACGGTGCAGGCGCCGCACTGCGCGATCCCGCAGCCGTATTTTACGCCGGTAATGCCCAATTCGTCGCGCAACACCCAAAGCAGCGGCATGTCATCCTCGACATCGACCGTATACGCCCTGCCATTCACAGTGAGTTCCATCGCCATCTCCTCTCAGCCAGTCGCTTACTTGCGCTGCATCCGTTCGATCATCTTGAGCACCATGCGGCGCGGCAAAAGTGGGATGAGCCAGTTTATCATGAAATCAATCGGCTTTTCATTCACGGCCACCAAAGCTCCCCGCGACATCGCGTCGTACCCGTATTTAGCGACCGAAGCGGGCGATTTCCCGCCCCCTTTAACCAGATTTGTACCATGCAGGTCGGCCCGGTCGGCAAAGCCGGTCTTTACGTATCCGGGCGCGAGAACGGTGACCGTCACCCCCTGCGGGCGCAGTTCATGATCCAAGGCCTGTGAAAAGCTTTGCACGAAGGATTTGGTCGCGAAATAGACCGCCTGTAGGGGGCCGGGCATAAAACCCGCGCTCGAGCCCACGTTGAGAATGCGGCCCTGCGCACGCTTGGCCATGTCACGCCCGAAATGATGGCTCAGCGCCACCAGCGCCTTGACGTTAAGATCGATCATCCCGAGCTCTTCGGCGATCTTGCGGTCGATGTGCCGCCCCTGCCCGCCGAAGCCCGCATTGTTGATGAGAACGTCGATCGGCACACCCAGCGCCGTCACCTGCTGGATCAGCTCTGCCGCACCATCGGGCGCGCCCAGATCCACGGCGATTACATGCGCCTTGATCCCGTGTGCCGCTTCGATCTCCGCAGCCAGCGCCTTGAGCTTGCCCTCCGAGCGCGCGGTGAGCACGACATCGCCACCTTTGCGGGCGTGATAGCGGGCGAATTCCGCGCCGATCCCGGAGGAAGCGCCGGTGATGAGGGCCGTGTTGGACATGATCTCTCCCAAGCTTGCTAGAGCTTGGGTCTAGCATATACCACAGCGGTCACAACAGAAGCGCGCACTGACCTGACGACAGGCGACGGGCTCAGAACTCGACGACGGCGCGGATGGATTTACCCTCGTGCATCAGATCGAAGCCCTCGTTGATCTGATCGAGAGTGAGTTTGTGCGTAATCATAGGGTCGATCTCGATCTTCCCACTCATGTACCAATCGACGATCTTGGGCACGTCCGTGCGCCCCTTGGCTCCGCCGAAGGCTGTTCCGCGCCAGACACGGCCCGTAACCAGCTGGAAAGGCCGGGTGGAAATCTCGGCGCCCGCGGGCGCCACGCCGATGATGATGCTCTCGCCCCAACCCTTATGCGCGGCTTCGAGCGCCGTGCGCATGACTTGGGTGTTGCCTGTGGCATCGAAAGTGTAATCCGCGCCACCCTTCGTCAACTCTACCAGATGCGCGACCAGATCGCCGTCAACTTTCGAGGGGTTCACGAAATCGGTCATCCCGAAATAGGTCGCTACCTCCTGCTTGTCGTCATTGAGATCGACGCCCACGATCTGGTCCGCACCCGCAAGGCGCAGCCCCTGAATGACGTTCAGTCCGATGCCGCCGAGGCCAAAGACAACGCACCGAGCACCAATCTCGACTTTTGCGGTGTTGATCACGGCTCCGATGCCCGTGGTCACCCCGCAGCCGATATAGCAGATCTTGTCAAAGGGCGCGTCCTTGCGGACCTTGGCCAGTGCGATCTCTGGAACGACAGTATGGTTGGCGAAGGTCGAGCAGCCCATGTAGTGATGGATCGGCGTGCCATCGAGCATGGAAAATCGCGTGGTGCCGTCGGGCAGTTGTCCGCGCCCTTGGGTAATGCGGATCGCCTGGCAGAGATTGGTCTTACCGCTGAGACAGTATTCGCACTCACGACACTCGGGCGTGTAGAGCGGGATAACATGATCGCCCACTTCGAGCGTCGTGACACCTTCGCCCACTTCCATGACGATGCCCGCGCCTTCATGGCCGAGGATGCAGGGGAAAATTCCCTCCGGGTCATCGCCCGAACGGGTGAATTCATCGGTGTGGCATAGGCCAGTCGCCTTGATCTCGACGAGAACCTCGCCGCGCTTGGGGCCCTCGAGATTGACCTCCATGATTTCGAGCGGTTTTCCAGCCTCTACGGCGACGGCGGCGCGGGTTTTCATCATGGGGGTTCTCCTGAATAAAGTTGGCTCAAACAACCCACCGAGGCTTCGAATGTCAAGCGCTCAAGGCTCGGCGTCAGCGCACATCCACCTTCATTGCCGCCAGTGTGGTGGGCCGGAAAACAGGCAGGAGCGCCGTGCAAAGCTACGGGTGTTTGGCATAAGTTGCCGACTCAACCTTCACATGGGCGATGAAATCGCCGCTGCGCAAGATCACCACACACAAACGCTCTCTATCTGCTAAAATCCTCTGCGGGTGTCATTCCATCCCTCGCAACACCTCTCGCGCCCCTTCAGGACCGTTCGATGATCTCTTTCGTCAAGGCAGGTTCGGACGCAGGTGTGTCTAGCGTCGCCCACTCCTCGTCTTCAGGCAGATCGGGCAGCGGATCGCAGGCGCTCAGGTGCATGTTTACCTTAGCGATGAAATTCGCGGAGATCGGCGCCGTGATGAACAAAAGACCCATCACCAGAAGCTCATGAATGGCGCCGCCCCCAAACACACCGTTGTAGAGGATCGAGGCCAGTAGCAGCGACCCCACGCCCATCGTGCCCACTTTGGTCGGTGCGTGCAGACGGGTCATACTGTCGTTGAATTTCAGCAGGCCTATTGCGCCCACAAGCGTGAAGATCGCCCCGACCACAAGGCAAAAGCTGACAGCATAAAGTGTGATAATCTCAAAGGTCATTCGATGATGTCTCCGCGCAGTACGAACCGTGCATAAGCGACCGTCGAGACGAAACCAAGCATCGCGATGATCAGAGACACTTCGAAATAGACCCGCGTGCCCTGCGCCAGACCCATCAGTACGACCAGGCCAATCGCATTGACCACCATCGTATCCAGCGCGAGTATTCGGTCGCCCGTGCTGGGCCCAATCACCACCCGCACCATGGACATCAGCTGGCACAGGCCCACGATGACGAACGCGAGGATCACGGAGTAGTTCATTATTTCAGTTGCAAGGGTCATACGAAAATCTCCTTAAGACGGGCTTCATACCGGCTTTTGATACTGTCCCGCTCGGCTTCGGGATTATCGGTGTGCAGGACATGGACGAGCAGATAATGCCCGCTCTGCGACAGGTCTGCGGATACGGTGCCGGGCGTCAGAGTGATCGTGCCCGCCAGCAGGGAAATCGCCTCCGGCGTACGCAGATCGAGCGGAATGACGATCCAGGCGGGCTTGAGCTTTGCGTTGGGGACAGTGAGGACGATCCACGCGACCTGCACATTCGCGATAATGATATCCCAAAGGACCAGCACGATGTAGGAAAGCATTTTCCCGATCCGAACCCCGCCCGGACGCTCGGGCCAGAACGCAGCCGTGATGCGCACGATAACCGTCCCAAGAATGAGGCCGAATACAGCCATGCCTGCTGAAAACCCGTTTTGCAGGATGACCCAGACCACCGCCAGCAGCAGCGTCAGCACCGGGTGCGGAAAGAGCCAATTAAAAAAGCGCATCATCTCACTGATCCTCTTCTTTATTGGCAACCGTTCCGTCGCTCAGTTTTCCAGGCGTTTGCAGAACGGTGGCAATATAGTCGTCAGGGGCAAAGAGCTGTGCGGCGGTGGCTGTGGTATAGTCATACATCCGCCCTGCAAAAACGGTATGAGCGATGAGCATCGTCAAAAGCCCGCCGACCGCCACATAGGACAGCGGCGCGGGTGCGATGCGTGCGGGATCAGCCACGGGCGCGCCATCCGATTGCGCTTTCCAGAACAGCACTGATCCCGCGCGCGCAAATCCCACGACGCCGATCAGGCTGGCAACCAGAACGGTGGTCCAGACCCAGGCATCCGGCCCGGTGTCGTAGGCCGCATTCAGCACCATCAGTTTCCCGACGAACCCCGACAGGGGCGGCAAGCCGGTCATCGCGATGGCGGCAACCATAAAGAACCCCGCGATCAGCGCGGCACCAGCCACTGGCGCATCGGTACGCAATTCCAAATGCCCGCGGCTTTGCCGCACCAGATCAACGATGAGGAAAAGCGCGCCCGCCGCCAGCGTGGAATGGACCATGTAATAAAGTGCCGAGGCGATACTTTCGGCGGTGAAAAGGGCGACGGCGACCATCACCATCCCCATGGAGCTGATCACGGCGAAGGCAACGAGCCTGTCGAGCTTTTTAGCGGCAAGCACGCCCACCGCTCCCACCGCGAGC